>JACCDR012025434.1_pt1 | contig 27028 bp, 27 predicted proteins | sample 7446431 | NCBI WGS metagenome assembly JACCDR01 (sample SAMN15323443, study PRJNA562643) | freshwater metagenome | isolation source: river surface water | place: USA:Blue River Watershed | collected 2017-08-17 | reverse complement strand
CCAACTACGTTAAAAACCAAGGTATACCTCAGTATCAACAACTTCACTCCGCTCCAGTACAGATAAACTTATTCACCACCTAGCCCAACGCCGATACCCCGTATGCTCTGCATCGGGGTAGTTCATTCGTTCTTCGGCTTTGCTGAGCCGAATATCGTCGCAACGTCGACTCCTGTTGGTGGTTACTACCGTCTTCGCAACGGTGTGAGCCAGGAGGTGACGATCACGGTCGTCTACCAGCCGCGGGGTGAGAACGTTGCCGTCCGCTTGCAGCTCCTTGAGCTACGCTACGACGACGCGTCGGTCGAGCCGGGACTGATCTGGAAGGCCGAACCGCTCGCCAACTACCGGAGCGACATCGTGACCATCGTCAACTGATGACGCTCCGGTCCCGGCCAAGAAGGCAGCCGATCTCAAAACCCAGCGCACGCGCTGGGTTTTTATCTTTAAAAACCTCCGGCTTTAGCCGGAGAGTACGTTGGCAGGCGACGCCGTACTTTTAATACCACCTTCAGTAACCTTTAGCCACAAAGTGACTCCAAAATACCACTTAAGTAAACATTCACGGCAAAGGTAATACCACTGAATTTAACTTTACCACCGGCCGCCTGCATAGCAGGCAAGACGTTCACCCGTTTAGGGTGAACCAAAGCAACCGGACCTACGTCCGGTGGTCGGTTACTCTATGGGTAATGAACTAGTTACAACGACCTTGACCAACGTTCGTTCTCGTGTACTATTTTGCGCTAGAACCTCCGGTGGTCGGGGGGATGGAGAAAACATGTTCAACAAAGAGCGTCAAGTAGGCTTAGTGGTTGGGTCTCTTATGGTCCCGCAGCCGGTAGGAGACTCCCTCAACGTCGCGACCTTTGAGGAGAATGCTTCGTACGTTCGGCGTGTCGTTGCATGGGAGCAACTCAAACGAGTCATGACGGACTTGCGCAATCAGAGGTACCTTCGCGTGGACCGCTACTCGCCACACATCTCGTACGTTGTGGAGGAAAAGGTAGCAGAGCTGCCGTTCACTCCGGACTTTGCGTACGGCTTTTGTGTCGGCGTGCGATTGGCGCAACCAGGTCCCTCGACTCGTCTGCAGGTGTCGACCATGCGCACTGAGTACATGAGTCGGTATTGGCCAGGGGAGGAACGAGTCTTGTGGGGTGCGATCAAGAGCCTCGTCAAGGAAAAGCAGCCGTTCGTTCGAACCACATCACTTACATCCGACGTCGATCAGTGGTTCTTTGATTGGTCACTTCCGGCGGTCGTCGTCGAGACGAATGCCGCTGACGCTACTTCGTAGCCCTTCTTGGGTCGGATGTCATCAGCCACGGTCGCTTCGCGCGATCGTGGCCTTTTCGTTAGAAATGGTCAACCGCTACTAGTCTCATTTTGTGTTATGATGCCTTTCGTACGTCTGATACACGTACCATTAGTTATGTCTGATACACATAGTCGATAGGAGCGTGGGTTCCCCTGAGCACGAGCGATGCATCACGAGGAATGACCATATGTCTGTCGAGTAACCATTTTTATGTCAAAGAAACATTTGCGCGAAAACGATACCGTCGTGGTCGAAGAAGGAAGTGGCGTGAGCGAGGTTGCGCTTCGTGAAGAAGCGGTGCAGGCCTTTTGGGAAGAGAAGCAGATTTTTGAACAAAGCGTGAGTTCTCCCGCAGGGCGTGCGCCAGTCGGTGAATACGTTTTTTATGATGGTCCGCCATTTGCAACGGGCACCCCACACTATGGGCATATCTTAGCGGGAACGATCAAAGACGCGATCCCGCGGTTTTGGACGATGCACGGGAAGCGCGTAGAGCGAACGTGGGGCTGGGATTGTCACGGGTTGCCACTTGAAAATTTGATAGAGAAAAAGCTTGGTCTTGCCAACAAGCGCGAGATTGAAGAGTACGGGATACAGCGCTTCAACGAGGCTGCTCGGTCGGCCGTCATGGAATATGCTGATGATTGGAAGGAGATTGTTCCGCGTCTCGGGCGCTTCGCTGATATGGAGGATGATTACAAGACGATGGACAGAACGTACACGGAGAGCGTGTGGTGGGTCTTCTCTGAACTTCACAAGAAAGGTCTCGTCTATGAAGGCTTTAAGAGCATGCACCTTTGTCCACGCTGCGGTACCACTCTCTCGAACTTTGAGGTCAACTTGGGATACAAAGATATCAAAGATATTGCCGTGACGGTGAAGCTCCCCTTGCTTGATGAAGCGGGGAAGAAAACGGACACCTCGCTCCTTGTGTGGACGACGACGCCGTGGACCTTGCCGGGCAACATGGCGGCAGCGGTTCATAAGGAATTTGTGTACGCCAGAGTAAAGGTGGTGACCGAAGAAGGTGCCGAGTATCTCGTTCTTGCAAAAGGTCGCTTGGCGCAGCTTGGTGATACGGAGTACGAGGTTGTCGGAGAGTTGAGGGGAGAGGAGCTGGTGGGTCGTTCGTATGAGCCACCGTTCCCATATCTCAAGGATCAGGTAATGGAGGGGAAGGAAAACGCCTGGAAGATCTACCATGCTGACTACGTTGAGCTTGGGGAAGAGGGGACGGGAGCCGTCCACTTGGCGCCAGCGTATGGTGAAGAGGATATGGTCTTGGCGCAAGCACACGGTATCCCGCTTTTCCATCATGTGAACTACGAAGGGCGGTTTAAAGATTTCGTTACGGATTTTGCCGGGAAGTTGGTAAAGCCGAAAGATGATGAGAAGTCTGATATCTCACACCTTGATACGGACATTGAGATCGTCAAAGCACTCAAAGCGAGCGGAAAACTTTTTAAGAAAGAAAACATCACGCACAGCTATCCGCACTGCTGGCGAGACGATACGCCCCTCTTGAACTACGCGACGACGTCGTGGTTTGTGAAGGTGACTGACATTAAGGATCAATTAGTTGCAGCTAATAACGCCGTTCATTGGGTGCCGGAGCATGTGGGCAAGAATCGGTTTGGCAAGTGGCTCGAAGGAGCACGTGACTGGGCGGTGTCGCGACAGCGCTACTGGGGCGCCCCCCTCCCAATCTGGAAGCATCCGACAACTGGTGCGTATACGGTATTTGGTTCAAAAGAAGCACTTATTGCTGCAACCAAGAAAAGTGGAAATACCTATCTCCTCATGCGACATGGTGAGAGTGTGAGTAATGTGGAAGGGAAGGTACAAACAATTGTTGGTACACCGAACCCCTTAACCGAAAACGGAGTCGCCGACGTGAAGCGTGCGGCCGAAGCACTACGAGGCCGAGGGATCACGAAAATTATTACATCACCGTTTGAACGTACCCGAGAGACGGCGCGCATAGTAGCAGAGACCTTGGGGCTAGAGAATGATCGGGTGACTATTGATGAACGTCTTCGAGAAATTTCACTCGCAGAGTACGAGGGAAGATCTAATCAGGACTATCACGACTTACTCACGCAGGCGGATAATTGGAGTCAAGCTGCTCCAGAAGGAGGTGAGAGTTGGGCCGATGTTCGTAACCGTATTGGTGAATGTTTGTATGAACTTGAGCACCAATGTCGTGAAGAGACAATTTTAATTGTGTCACATAATGCGCCACTCCGTTTGGCGTCAGTCGTCGCGCATGGTGCTGTTCTTTCTGAATCTGATTTTGATCATGACGCTGACGGTAAGCGGTTCCTGAATGCGGAGGTACGCGAGCTCATGTTTGTCCCTCTCCCTCACAACGACCACTACGAACTCGACTACCACCGTCCCTATATTGATGCGTACCCGGTCTTGGCGGGTGATGGCACACCGCTTGTGCGAGTACCAGACGTGTTTGACTGTTGGTTTGAGAGTGGAGCGATGCCGTATGGGCAGCACCACTATCCGTTTGTTGATGCGGAGCGTTTTTTGGGTGAGCGGTTTCCCGCTCAGTTTATTGCCGAGGGTCTCGACCAGACCCGTGGCTGGTTCTACTCGCTCATGGTTCTTGGGGTGGCGCTCTTTGGGAAGTCACCGTACGAAAACGTCATCGTCAACGGACTGGTCCTAGCGGAAGATGGCAAGAAGATGAGTAAGTCACTTCGTAACTATCCTGATCCAATGGAGCTCGTCAACCGTGTCGGAGCAGACGCGGTCCGCTTCTACCTCCTTTCGTCACCAGTGATTCGGGGTGAGGACCTTAATTTTTCAGAAAAGGAGGTGACTGAGCTCCAGCGGAAAAATATCGGACGACTCCACAACGTACTCGCTCTCTACGAGACGTACGCGACCGGTGGTGCCGCCCGGTCGACATCGACCCGTGTGCTCGATCAATGGATCATGTCTCGACTCAATGAACTGATCCAAGAGGCGACGAGTGGATATGAGATGTACGAGCTCGATCGAGCAACACGGCCAATTACTGATTTTATTGATGACCTATCAGTCTGGTATGTTCGTCGTAGTCGGGAACGCTTGAAGAGTGATGACGAGGGAGACAAAGATGATGCACTCGCAACGTTGCGGTATGTACTTAAGACGCTTGCACTCGTCATGGCGCCAGCGATGCCATTTTATGCTGAGTATCTGTGGGGACGAGTGCGAAGCGAAGAGGATGCGGAGAGTGTTCACCTTGCAGCCTGGCCTAAGGGAGGGGACGTCGATGAGCAGTTACACAATCGGATGAGTGCGGTTCGCCTGGTCGTTACATCGGCACTCGAGGCGAGAACAAAGGCTGGTGTGAAGGTACGACAACCGCTCGCGTCGTTAGTCTTTCAAAAGGATGCCATCCACCATACCCATGACTACGAAGCTCTCCTCGCCTTAATTCGTGACGAAGTGAATGTGAAGGAGGTGACGGGAGGAGATGATCTTAGTGGTTTTGTGTGGCTCGATACGACGATCACGTCGGCGTTACAAGCAGAGGGAGATATGCGTGAGTTTATGCGTGCCGTCCAAGATATTCGCAAAGGAGCGGGCCTTATGCCTCAGGATCGGGTTGAACTCATTGTCCAGGCATCGGTAGAGGGTGAGACACTCCTCACCGCACACAAAGAGCTCCATGACCTTCTTCTTAAAACGGTCGGCGCGACCATGCTTACTTTTGATGTGAATTCCGGCACTGATGTAGCCGTGCGAGATATCACGTTTCGAGTTGCTGTGCGAGCGCTTTAAGTCATGTCGTACGTCACCTACACCACAGAAGCTTTAGTATGTGGTTCGGTCAATCGATCCTCAGCGGATCGGTCGTTTCTTCTCTTTACCCGTGAAGCCGGCATGCTCTATGCTGAAGCACGGAGCGTGCGCGAAGAACGAAGTCGGCAACGATTTGCCCTCCAAGATTTTTCACGGGTTCATGTTTCTATCGTAAAAGGGAAGCAGACGTGGCGCGTGGGGAGTGTGATCCCAGAAATAAATTACTACTTTACCGCTGTCGATCGAGATGCACGAGGTAGTGTGACCCTCGTGTATCGACAATTACGGAGATTTGTAACCGGTGAAATGAGCGACACCGCTCTCTTTGATTTTGTGACAACGCAACTTGGTATCCTCAGTAAGGCGTGTAGACATCGCGATGTTAAGGATATGATGTTTACCTATCAGCTCTTGGAAAAGTTGGGCTACATTAATGCAGAAAATATTACTTTGTCTCAACATGGCAATGAGGGAGATGTCGATGACGAGACACGTGAAAGGATACAGCGAGCCATTGCCACAGCGGTTGCTCACAGCCATCTCTAACGAAGTTCTGAGTAGGTAAATGGTATACTATTTCTTATGGAGCCAATTCGTGATCAACGAAATATCGATGCACTTCGTCAGCGTCTCTATGATCGTAATCCTGGTAGTGTATCAGTCCAATCTTCACCGTTACGACCGCAAGAGACGACGGCCCCTGTTGCCTGGAATATTGTCGAGGAGCCAGCGAAGGTTGTCGATATGAGTCCTAAGGCGGTCGGAAAGCGTAACCGCTTTCGTGCGTACGTTTTGTTCGTCAGTGTGCTCATTTTTATGGTGACGGCCGCGTTTTCTGTTGCGTATCTGTATATGGGAGGAAATCAGATTTCAGCTGACAATATTAGCGTGTCTCTCAGTGTTCCTTTTACTATTCCTGGTGGAGAGGTTCTCCCGATTCAGGTGAGCCTCACGAATCAGAACTCTGTTCCAATTGAGTCTGCAACAATTATCCTTAACTATCCGCAAGGTACTCGTTCGATCGAAGGTAGTCGTGATATCTATGAAGAGCGGATCCCCGTTGATGGGGTGGCCCCTGGACAAGCGTTTAATGTTCCCGTTCGAGTGCAGTTGAGTGGGGAGGAAAATGAGAGTAAGGAAGTGAAGGCGTCGGTAGAGTATCGCGTTGCAGGATCAAATGGCACCTTTTATAAAGAGGCAGTGCCTCAGGTTGTGAAGCTTAGCTCGTCGCCACTTGTGATGCGAATGTCGGGTGTCGATAAGATCTCCTCAGGACAAGAAATGACTATCACCATGGAGCTAAAGTCAAACGCCTCGACACCACAAAAAAATCTCTTGGTAACTGCATCATATCCAGAGTCGTTCGTATTTCTTGAGGCAAATCCAGAACCAGCCTTTGGAAAGAATAGTTGGGTGATCGATGAGGTTGGTCCAGAGGGCACCTTTACCATAACCCTCAAAGGACGAGTTGAAGGAATTGAGGGTGAAGTATCTGAAATTCAAGCTAAAGTAGGCACGGCAGAATCTGGCAACCAATTTATGTTAGCGTCAGCGCTTGCACAGGCTGTATCGGCGTTTACGATTGAGCAACCATTTACTGCTGTGAGCGTCGATGTGAATGGTGACACGGATGGTTCAGTTATTGTTGGTCCAGGAGAGGTGGCGCAGGTTGCTGTTAATATTACAAATACTCTATCAGAATCTATCTACGATGTTCGAGTCGAGATACAACCGGAAGGTAATCTAGCGTCAGATAAAAATCTTTCCGTAAGTGGTGGATTTTATGATTCGACAACGAAGAAGATTGTCTACGAGGTGTCAGGGAATAGCGAACTCGCAGAAATAAAACCAGGAGAAAGTCGATCTTTTTTCTTCTCGGTGCTTCCTGATCAAGATCAGAGCGAGGCATCATTCCGAGTATCAACAAATATTTTTGCACGACGAGTGAATGAGGCTGAGGCAGCGGAGGCGATTATTGGAACATCAAAGACCGAAGTAAAATATTCGAGTATTGCCAATCTCGCCAACCAAGTTGGACGAGACGATGGTCCTTTTGCAGATTCTGGGCCAGTCCCTCCTGTTGCTGATACTGCTACTACCTATACTGTGACATTAGTCGCTTCGGCAGGAGTAAATGGCATGACTGGTGCCGTTGTTACCACAAATTTACCGCAGTATGTCGGTTGGCTTAATGCGACGAGCGGCGATGGACGAGTGGAGTTTAATCCTGTTTCAAAGCAGATTCGATGGGCGGCGGGTGACATCCCAGCTCGCGGGAATAAGTCGCTACAGTTCCAGATATCACTCACGCCGAGTGTGACCCAAGTTGGGCAGAAGCCGGTGATTGTTGGTACCCAAGTACTACGTGCTACCGACCGCTTTACGGGGGTCGCATTGCGCGCAGAAGGAAAAAGCCTTATAAATGAGTTATCTTCAGAATTTGGCTTTGTTACCGGCAACGGTACGGTACAAGCAAAAGGAAGGTAACTAACATTGTATTTCAGTATGGAGGCAGAAAAAATGGATAAGATTGTTTCACTGTGTAAGCGTCGCGGCTTTGTCTTTCAGGGTAGCGAAATCTACGGTGGGCTAAAAGGAACCTGGGATCTGGGGCCACTTGGTGTTGCGCTCAACAATAACATCAAACGAGAGTGGTGGAAAATGTTTGTCGAAAGCCGAGAGGATATGTACGGGCTCGACGCCGCTATTCTCATGAATGCAAAGGCCTGGGAAGCATCGGGGCATGTGGCAGGGTTTGTAGACCCGCTCGTAGAAGATCTAGAAACTGGCGAAAGATTTCGTGCTGACCACCTCCTTAAGGATAACGGTATTGAAGCAGAAGGTCTCACGCTCGAGCAGATAGATGACAAGATTGCAGAACACGGCATCAAGAGTCCAAAAGGAAACTCATTATCAAAGGCACGTACCTTTAATATGATGTTTGAGACACGGATTGGGGCAACCTCTGGCCCAGAGGGGCAAGTGTACCTTCGACCAGAAACTGCGGGCGGCATCTTTGTTAATTTTAAAAATGTGGTTGATAGTATGTCCCCGAAATTGCCGTTTGGTATCGCGCAAATCGGAAAGGCCTTTCGTAACGAAATAGCTCCTCGTGAGTTTTTGTTTCGTGTTCGCGAGTTTGAGCAAATGGAAATTGAATACTTTGTTCGTCCAAACGAATGGGAGGAAAAATTTGAAGACTTACGTCAAGCGATTCTTGCGTGGTGTGATCATATAGGACTCAAGCGAGAAAATGTTAAGGAATATCGTGTTCCCGACAACGATCTCGCTCATTATAGTAAGCGAACCATTGATTTTGAGTATAATTTCCCTGGAAAGGGATTTGATGAGCTTTACGGTTTTGCCTATCGAACAGATTTTGATCTTCGAGCACATGCTATGCATAGTGGTGTCGCGCTTGAGTATGTCGAAGCTGATGGTACAAAAGTAGTTCCACATGTACTCGAGCCTTCGTTTGGCATTGGCCGCACGTTTGTTGCTGTCCTCGCCGAGGCGTATCGAGAGGAAGAAGTAAATGGGGAAGTGCGAACATTTATTTCGTTGCCAGTACATCTCGCACCATATCGAGCGGCGGTATCGCCACTACTTAAGAATAAGCCAGAACTTGTTGCGAAAGCGCGTGAGGTATTTATGATGCTAAAAAAACAATTTGGTAACGTGGCGTGGGATGACAATGGCAACATCGGCAAGCGCTACCGACGCCAAGACGAAATCGGTACGCCGCACTGTATCGTGATTGATTTTGAGACGCTTGGTCAAGAAGCGGCTGAACTGAAAGATACCGTCACCGTTCGAAATCGTGATACCGGTACGCAAGAGCGGGTGCAAATTGCCGAGCTTGCCGCCTATATCGCGAACTGATAAGCGCGGTCACCCACCCATGGTGACGTATTCTTTGCTCGCTCCGTCTATATGATGAAATCCGAACTTTTTATGTAGACGAAAAAGCCGCCACTCCGTGAGACGAAGTTTTAGCTTTTTCGTCTCTTGCGTGGCGGTCCTAGGGTCCATGTCTCAGGTCAGAAATTCTGTCCGACCAGAAACTCTCTTCGATGAACAGGTAGACGATGAACCCCCATATGAAACCTGCAATGTGGGGTAGGTAGCTGATGCCCTTCAGGACGTTGGCGTCGTTTTCCATCATCGAGATGAGGAAACTGACGCACCACGCCGCTGCAATGCCCATCGCGATGGAAATAGGGAGACGCAGCAGACAGACCAAGTCTTTGGATGTCATCATCAAAGATCCTCTTGGTTGTTGTGAGTTCACCTTTGAATCCGAACACTCTAAAATAGAAAGCAATGAAACATTTAGAGTATTGTGAACGTCGAAGCATTGAGCGATTTATCAATAATGGGAACGGGGTTCGAGGCATTGCCCGAGCTCTGGCTCGTAGCCCAAGTTCAATCTCGGAAGAGATACGGCACGGATCGGTGCGGGGTATCTATCGAGCCGACCGAGCACAGAAGAAAGCGGAACTGCGGCGCAAACAAGCTAAACAACAATGTCTCAAGGTGGCTATTGATCCAATACTCAAAGCATATGTCACTAGACACATTGAAGACGATCAGTCGCCAGAAGGGATTAGTGGTCGAATCAAACATATTGATACCCATATACCCTATGCTAGTACCAAAGCGATATACAACTTCGTTGCTTCACCCCATGGTGGACCACTCGAGCACCATCTGTACCGGCGACGGGTGAAGCGCAAAGGTGGACCAAAACGTGGCAGTGCTAAAGCTAGTGATACAACCAAAGTTAGTATCGAGAAAAGACCAAAGACAGCCAATAATCACCGTGAATTTGGTCACTTTGAAGGTGACTTCATCGAGAGTGGTCAAGACGGTGTTGGTTCACTGCTGGTCCTCGTTGAGAGAAAGACTCGCTATCCCTTTCTTGTCTATACGGAAGATAAAACCACCCTCACCATTAATCAATTAATCGCTGGGTGTCTGAAAGATGTGCCGCTGAAAAGTCTCACTCTAGACAATGACCTATCTTTCCAAAAGCATGAAGCGTTATCAGAATTGATTGAAGCCACTGTCTATTTCACGCATCCCTATACCTCTAGCGATAAAGGAACGGTGGAGAATCGCAATGGTCGCATTAGAGAGTTTGTCCCTAAGCGCTGTGATATCTCAAAGATACCACCAGCTGTTATTAAACAAGCTGAGAAGCATCTACGGACTCGCTTTATGACTTGTTTAGGGTTTCGGACCCCCGAAGAAGCCTGGATTACCGAACTGGCTAACGTCGCTTGTGCTACCATTAAAAAAACCACCAGAGTGGCGGTGCGGAATTAATAGCTGAAGTGTTCGGATATTGGGGTGGGGGTGGGAAGAGAAGAACGAAATTAATATATCATAATATAGTGACTTAGTCAATTTTTTGCTCCGACGTCAAAGGCCTATCTCGAACACTTGATCACCACGAATACTCAGAATAGGTCACCTTGGGTAGGCGTACGAACGAACCTTTACCGTTTTTTGTGGTGTGCTACAGTAGTTATATGAAAACCATGCCAGTCACAATAACCAAGAAACAACGAAGTCGTACAACGACGTTTATGGTTGAATTTGACGCAGATCGCTTTGAGCGAGTGGCGGCGGCACTCGGCATGTTCAGCGATGAATTTTTGGCTAGTATCAAGCAATCAGAGAAGGAGATCAAGTCTGGAAAGACAAAAGCGATAAAATCTCTCCGAGATATCAAATAGAAGCACTGTTTGGTATGAAACTCGAGATCACACCACAGTTTGAAAAACTCTATAAAAAGTTGCCGGCAGTGATAAAAAGGAAAGCAGAGAAGCAGATTGATTATTTTCTTCGTGACCCATTTCATCCATCACTCAATGTAGAGAAGTTAAGTCCAAAGAATAAGAACTACTGGAGCTTACGAATTGATAAAAAGTACAGAATCACCTTCCGTTACTTAGATGTCGACACGGTTGTACTGATTGCGGTAGGAGAACATGACTGGATCTATAAGTACATAAATAAACTATGAAGCCTCATTACATAACAACCACACTTCCATACGTCAACGCCGACCCACATATCGGGTTTGCCTATGAGGTCGTGATGGCCGATGCGTGGGCGCGTTTTTTCCGAAGCCAAGGCTACCCGGTTTTCTTTAATACTGGGACTGATGAACATGGTCAAAAGATCGCGCAGAAAGCCGACGAAAAGGGAGAATCACGTCAAGCGTACGTTGATCATTACGCCAATGAGTTTAAGAAGCTCGCCGATCCAGTTACGGGACTCAACTTATCGTATGGTGTCGGCGGTAATTTCATTCGAACAACCGACCCTGTCCATAAGGCAGCGGCTCAGGCAATGTGGCGACGCTGTGCCGCGAAGGGAGATATTTATAAAAAGAAATACAGTGGCTTGTATTGTGTTGGGTGTGAACTTTTTTATAAAGAAGACGAACTTGATGAAGAAAAGCGTTGTAAGATTCATGGGAAGCCTGTCGAACTTGTCGAAGAAGAAAATTATTTTTTCAAACTTTCTAATTACCAAGTGTATCTTGAAGAGTATCTGAATCGACGAGGAGTGATCGAGCCAGAATGGCGACGACAAGAGGCCCTTCAGTTTGTACGGCAAGGATTGGATGACTTCAGCATTTCGCGTGAGAAAGCGAGATTAAATTGGGGTGTTCCGGTACCCGATGATGAAGATCAGGTAATGTATGTGTGGTTTGACGCGCTCACAAACTACATCTCAACGTTGGGATGGCCAGAAACGGACAGTGCTTTCTCAACGTTTTGGACTGATGGCCATGTGATACAGCTTGCTGGGAAGGATCAAGTACGTTTTCAATCAATCATGTGGCAAGCAATGCTCGCGAGTGCGGCGGTGAAGGCGACCGATACTGTCGTTTACCATGGCTTCATCACCTCAGGTGGTCAAAAGATGAGTAAGAGTCTTGGTAATGTCATTTCGCCATATGAACTCATTGCGCGGTACGGTTCCGATGCCACTCGTTATGCACTTCTTCGTCACGTGCACCCATTTGATGATTCGGACGTGACGTGGGAACGGCTTGATGAGTGGTATACCGCTGGTCTCGTGAATGGCCTTGGTAATCTCGTCTCGCGCGTGATGAAAATGTCAGAGACGTACCTCCCTGAGCCTTTTGATAGTGGAGTACGGACCAAAGAGGATTGGGATTCTATCTTTGGTGAAATGTATACGGAGCCGTTCCAAAAGGGGAATGTGCAGGCCGTTCTTGAGAATGTCTGGACACACATTCAACTCGCTGATCGCTCAATCACCGAAACGGAACCTTTTCGTGTGGTAAAAGAAGACCTGGCCGCAGGGCAAGAGATTATTCGTCAGTTGCGTGACAGTCTTTTCTTGATCGCGAATCGACTTATTCCCATTATGCCGACAACTGCTGAGGCCATTATCACCGCTCTTAGGGAAAACAAGAAGCCAGAAAACTTATTCCCACGGCTCTCTGTTTAAGTAAAGTGTACATGAAAACTATTGATGATATTGTCGAGAGAAATAAACGAGTTGAGCAGGATAAAGCATGGGAGGTCAGTCGTACGACGAGAATGTTGATTGTTGGTCTTACGTACATTTGTGCTGCCTTTTTATGTATAAGATTGGAGTAGAGGAATATGTAACAAACGCTTTTATTCCAGCTGGTGGCTACCTACTCTCTACGTTGTCGTTGCGGTGGGTAAAAAGATATTGGTTGAAATGGTATAGTAGCAAAATATGAAACATCTCATTGTGTTACCAGGGAGTAGCCAGACTGATCTGTATTGGGGTGAACGGACATTGTCCCACTATGCATCGTACTTTGATTCGTTGTATCTCCATGAGTACGAACACTGGAAGTTGGGAGAGGGAATGATAAATCTAGCCGCTGAGGAGGTGCACCTTGGAGAACATCTAGCGACCCTTCCTAAGGACACGCTCCTTTATGTGATTGCAAAATCAGAAGGGTGCATTTTAACGTTTCAGGCAGTGCAGTCGAAGCTGCTTGTGCCGAACTACTGTGTCTTTTTGGGTATTCCCTTTGATTGGGCGGCGGTTGATGTATTTCATGGTACCTGGTCGGTTCTTACCGATTTTACTGCTCCTGCGATTGTTTTTCATAATGAACATGATCCGATTGCGGTGTATGAATATACTAAAAAAATCGTTGAGGGATACTTGCCGCGATTGTCATTTATCACGACTCCTGGTGAGGATCATCAATACGATGATTATGAGACGTACAACAAGTATCTCCTCACGGTTTTTGCACGCGAGAAGCCCTTTGTTCGGCCCAGATAACTATGCGGTACATTGACACGCATGCCCACCTGAATCTTGACGCATTTGCGAATGACGTGGCGGCGGTAGCCGAGCGATGTGTCGTGGAGCAAGTGCGTGTGATTAACATCGGTACGACCTACGCATCAAGTGAACGGGCGGTAGATTTGGCTGAGACATATGAACACTGCTATGCCATGATCGGTGTGCACCCTATCTATACGGCTCTCCGGAACGACGAACATACGCATGATGTGGCACCAGAACGTTTTACAACTGAAGCATTTGCACCCTTGTTGGCCTCGGGGAGGGTGGTGGGGGTTGGTGAGTGTGGTTTTGACTATTGGCACACAGAACCAGATTCATACGCTATTCAAGAGGAAGTTTTTATCGAGCAAATCATGTTTGCGAATAAAAATAATCTCCCACTTATGATTCACACGAGAGGGCCAAGGCCAGGAGAAGAAAGTCCGACTGGTCGGAGTGTCTATGCTGATGTGTATGATGTGCTCGCGACGTACGCCAAGGTGCCTTTTAATGTTCATTTTTATGCGGGCACAATCGAAGAAGCGGAGCGTTTTTTCTCAATCGGTGGATCAGTGTCATTTACCGGGGTCATTACCTTCGCGCGAGCGTATGAAGAGGTAGTGAAAGCGGTACCGCTGCAACAGTTATTTGCTGAGACTGACTGTCCATATGTCGCTCCGGTGCCATACCGAGGCCAGCGGTGTGAACCGTGGATGGTTCGATCGGTATATGAACGGATCGCGGCAATAAAAGGCATCGAAGAAGACGAAGTGGTCGAGCGGCTGCGCCGCAACGTCATGAACCGCTATGGTATTCGTGAGTAGTATGAAAAAGCCGGGGACGGGGAGTCCTCCGGCGGGTTGCATCGGTGGGGTCATCGATCCCCGACGTTCTCTTCCTCTGGAAGATTGTGCTTCACGAGGAACTTTTTTGCTGAGAAAGGTTGACCACTTTTCGCTCGGCTAGACCGCCAAAGCTTCAATCGAGCGGTCGCTCGTGAGCAAACAGTGGAGATGTACCACCGCAACGATAGCACGATGAGCGGGGTGATCCATCCGCTCACGAGCGCGCCTGCGAGGCTGACGTACGCGTAGCTACTCGGTTGGTAGGTTGACAGCCATAGGGAGCTCCCCAGACTGACCCCGACGAGTAATTGGAAGCCATCAGGGGCGTTCTTGGATTCCCGGAGGCTCCCGACCAGAGCCCCGGCATAGGCTAGGACCAAGATCAGGGTTTGCATAGTAGGGTCCACGTTTTCTCCTGGGTGTGGGTGACAGGTCTAAAATTAATTAGAGCACAAAAATTAATTTTAATCAAATATCTTTACAAGATATGTGTCGAGGGTGCGTTGGTCGAGGTCGTAGAATGAGGTCTTGTCCTCGTGCAAGTCTTCCGCGAGATCACGCCCCACAAAGCGCCAGTGCCACGGCTCAAAGATGTAGTAGTCGTTCCCGAGGGGATACGAAAGGATAAAACCATAGTGGTGTGCGTTATTTGTGAGCCAGGCGTATGCTTCAGTATTTGCAAAGGATTGGCTGGTGACACCGGTTGCAGTATCAACAATATCAACGGCGGTTCCCAGTTGGTGCTCGGAGAAACCCTGATCAGCAGAGAACGTATTCGCGCCAGTACCGTATTGTTGGGTGAATTGATCTTTTAGCTCATTTTGTTCGTCAAAGGACCGAAATGCAGAAATAATCTTGATGTCATGACCGTCTTCCTGTGCATCATCAAGCATAGTGAGAAGAAAGGGGATAGCATCACCATGGAAGTATTGATCCTTTTTGCCGGGTAGAATATATTCGCTCGGAATTTGACTCAGCTTGAGCGGCATAAAGTGCTCGTTTAAAAAATAGGTCCGGGAATACTTTTGGAGGAGCTCTTCATCAGTTTTTGAGAGCTTATCAAGTGTTGCGACAGTGCCACTGATCTCTTGAATTTGTTCCTCAAATTCATCGTTTATTTCTTGCTCTCGACGTAGTTGACGTTCGAGTTTTGATAATTCTTCTCCTGAAAGTGAGAGTCGAGAGGCAAGCTCAGTAATTGTTGAACTGGCGAGTGCTCGTTCGGCCTCAAGTTGTTTTGTTGTGGAGGCGTGTTCATTGAGGAAGAAGTTCCTTTCTTCAAGGAGCATTGCCTCCCGTTCACGTAGCTCATAGACGGTGTCGTATTGGAAAAGAAAAAGAATACCAAGAATAACAACTGAAATACTGAGTGTAATATAGGCAGTGAGGTGTCGCCAAGATATTTGTACCATTCGATTATTCTATCATGAAGCCAAGTATTGCCCATCTCTCAAAAATGTGGTAGGGTAGCCGGGTTATCCATGTAAGTTCTTGTCATGTCAGACAATAATATGCCAGCGGTCGAAGCGACCGTCGATGCAGCGCGAGAGCCTGCTGTCTACGAACTCGCTTTCCACGTACTTCCAACGATCGCTGAAGGGGAAGTTCCAGAGGTATTTGCCAGTATTAAGTCACTCATCACGAGTGCGGGAGGAGAAGTCATTGCTGAAGAGGTACCACAGCATTTCGAGCTAGCATACGAAATTATCAAGTATCTAGAGGGTCGCAATCGAAAGTTTGCCACTGCGTATTTTGGATGGGTTCGGTTCCGTCTTTCACCAGAGGCCTTAGTTGCACTCACCGAAGAGGTTGAAGGAAAGAAGGAACTCCTTCGATATCTTCTCATTAAGTTGACGCGTGTCGAAGAGGCGCACCCGTTTAATTTCCATGAGTCCATCGCTCATAAGAAAGTGCGTACCATCGTCGAAGAAGAGGCTGAAGTTGTTGAAGAAGTGAAGGAAGACGTTGCAGCTGACGTCGCCAAAGAGGAAGGAGATGGCGTAGAAAAAGTTGAGACGGTATAATACCCTCATATAAAGCTAATTCCACGCATATGTACCTCAACAAAGCAATGGTCTATGGGAACCTTACCCGCGATCCAGAAATGAAGGCACTCCCCAGTGGGATGCAGGTTTGCTCATTTTCACTCGCTACCAATCGTGTCTACAATGATCGCGATGGCAAACGACAAGAAGCTGTCGACTATCACAATGTTGTCGTATTCGGGAAGCAGGCAGAAAATTGCGCAAAGTATCTTTCTAAGGGAAATAGTACCTACGTTGAAGGACGTATGCAGACACGAAGTTGGGAAAAGGATGGACAAAAGCAGTATCGAACGGAAATCATCGCTGACCGAGTACAGTTTGGTCCGAAGGGAAGTAGCACACCTGGCGGCAGTGCACCAGCGGGCGCGAACGCAACGGCTGACACTCGCTCAGGCTCGGCTCTCCCTGACTATCCAGAAGAAGAAATTAATCCAGAAGATATTCCGTTCTAGATCAACGATCGGACATACTACTATTCATTACCACTATGGAACAACACAATTTACACAAGAAAGCGACCATTGAGCATATTGATTATAAAGACATTACTCGTCTTAGTGCTCATGTGAATCCACATGCTCGTATGCTTAATCGCCGACGCACAGGCTTTTCTGCTAAGGCGCAGCGCGATTTTGCTCGGGCGACTAAACGTGCTCGTTTTATGGCACTTATGCCATACATCCAGCACTAGAACGAGGAACAAGAAAAGAGCTCTTGGGGACGCCAGTCCCCAAGAGCTCTTTTCATTACAATCATTCTGTGCTATAATTAATCTGGATCAGAAACCGGCCATAACAGCATGGAGGTGTGGCTATGAATTCACAAGAAAAAAAAGTAGCGCGTGACAAGTTTCTGTTCAGACTGAGTGTCGCTGTCTGTGCCTTGGCTTTTCTTGGTGGTTTTTGCTTGGCCCTTTGGCTCTTGTCGATGGTGCCAGCACAGACCATGTACTGGAGCGGAGTCGTCTTGACGTTGGTCTGGTATGGCACTAAACTGTACCGTTCCGTGAGGCGTCAGCGCCTAGTCGAGGCCGGACAACGTGAGGTGGTTCGTCTACAAACCTTGGCAGAGCGCCGTCAAGTGACAACGCCTGATGCGGCTGCAGAAAGCAGCCAGCGTCTTGCCTAAAAAGCAAAGCTCCGCGACTTCGGTCTCGGGGCTTTCTTCAATTCTCAGTAGCTTTCGTGCGAACTACGCCTTCTCCACGCGTTCAGAGTAGTCACCGCTTTCGGTGTTGATCGCGATGATGTCACCCTGGTTGATGAACATCGGTACCATGACGGTTGCACCCGTCTCAAGCTTAGCTTCCTTGAGTGCTCCACCTGACGTGTTACCCTTCACTGCATCTACTGTCTCAGTGATTTTAAGCTCTACCTTAATCGGGATCTTCACACCGATAATTTCATCGTTGAAGACAAGAGCGGCGAGATCAGTACGCTCCTTAACAAATTTGCCTTGATCGCCAACAACATCGGCGCTCAGCGCAAATCGTTCCGAAGGCTTCCCGGCAGTATGGAACCAGTACTCATCACCTTTGCGATAGATAAAGGTAATAGATTTGTTTTCGAGTTCAGCTTCTTCGGCGGTCTCGTTCATGTGGAAGGTATTTTCGACGACTCGACCGGAGATGAGGCTCTTGAGCTTGGTGTTATTGACTGGCTTACGTTTTTGTTTTCGAAATACGTGTGACGAAAGCACGAGATACGGTTCATCGTTAAAAATGATGACTTTTTTGAGACTAATTTCGTTATATGAGAGGACGGCCATATCAACCTAGGTTAACAATGCTATTATGAGCACAAAGATACTACCATATATGGATAGACTGACAACCACTGCCTCGTCACATGTTTCGTATTCCGATGAAGAATTGTTACGTCGGAGCAGCAACGAACCATGGCTGTTTGCGTTTTTAGTCGAGCGATACGAAGCCCCGTTTTTGCGAAAGGCGCGCTCTATCTTGCGTGATCCACGTGATTGCGAGGAAGTTGTCCTTGATACCTTCACCAAGCTCTACATTCATGCCGATACCTATGTGCCCCAGGCTGGTGCGCAGTTCTCATCGTGGGCATACCGAATCCTGCTCAATACCGCATACACGAGGTATCAGAAACTCGTGAAAGAAGGGCAGCGGTTTATGGTTTTTGATCCTGAATTTGAGCAACTTATAGGCGAACGAGCGCTTCACTCAGGATTTGAAGAGACACGTGATGGTATTGAACGTGTTCTTGCGCGTCTCCCTGGTCACTTTGCCAGTGTGCTCCGTCTCCACTATCTTGAACGTTGGTCACATGACGATATCGCACGTTCCCTTGGGGAGGGGACAGGAACCATTAAGGCACGCATTCATCGGGCTAAAGCCGCATTTCGTAAGGAGAGTACGGTGGAAGAGACAGAGACACTCTTGCAACTTAATCGGTAGAGGTAAGGTTTTACTTTGTATTAGTACTATGAAACTAACTTTCTCTATGACACCACTACAACAGCGAATCATGCGACGCGTCTGGTATAGCTACGCTATTTCGATCCTGGCTCGGAAAGAGTTCTTGAAGGGAATGATGCTTGTCGTTGGGCTCCATTTGTTGGCGACACTCGTGTATGTACGGGCGGTCGTAGAGAATTTTTTGGCGACGGAACTTGGGTCACTTCCTGAGCATGTCTTCTCGGTACTTTCATCAATTGTAGCAGAAGGAAAAATCCTTGAATGTCTCTCAGTCGGACTAGTTTTGTATGCGATCTGGGCATTCCCATTCCCTCGATTCCGTCTACTACACATGTTGCGTCCAGTGTAGCTGTCATGAGTCAAAACCAACAACGCCCTCCGATACGGGGGCGTTGTTGGTTTTGATATAAGCGATTGAGGTATTAATCACTATCTCCACTACCGGCACCTCCGTCTTCAGCGGTGTCACTGCTTGGGCTAAAGTGTGCATGGCGCCCAGCATCTTCTTTAAGCGCCGCGCGAACATGCTTGAGCAGTTCTGTTTGTATTGTAGGAGTATCACGAAGGAAGGTGCGCGCGGCGTCATAGCCACGGCCGAGCTTCACTTCGGTACTTTCGTCACCTCCCGGTGGGAGGAAGCTATACGAAGCGCCTGATTTGCGGATAAGTTTGAACTTCTCACCCAGAGCAAGTAATTCTCCCTGCACACTGATTCCTTCACCGTAGATGAGGTCGAACTCTGTCGTGCGGAATGGGGAAGCGACTTTATTTTTTACTACTTTGACACGGTGACGACCACCGACGACTTCCTCGCCCTTCTTAATTTGGGCGATACGTCGGATATCAAGACGGACGGATGTATAAAATTTGAGTGCCTTACCTCCTGGAGTTGTCTCGGGGTTGCCAAACATCACACCCACTTGCATACGAATTTGATTGATGAAGATGACGACGGTTTTACTCTTGGCGACAATACCGGTCAGTTTGCGCAACGCTTGACTCATGAGACGAGCTTGCTTACCAACGTGGTGGGCACCCATTTCTCCCTCGATTTCGTCTCGCGGGGTGAGGGCAGCGACGGAGTCAATGACAATCACGTCGATTTTACCTGAACGGACCAAAGACTCAACAATTTCGAGTGCTTGCTCACCGTGATCTGGTTGTGAGATGAGGAGTTCATCGAGCTTTACACCGATGTTGCGGGCGTACTCTGGATCCATGGCGTGCTCGGCATCAATGAAGGCACAGATACCACCAAGTTTTTGTGCTTCAGCGACAGCGTGGAGAGAGAGCGTTGTCTTTCCCGATGATTCAGGACCAAAGATTTCAATGATACGGCCTCGAGGGAAGCCGCCGATACCGAGAGCGTCATCAAGACCAATTGATCCTGAGGAGATAGCATCAACGTCAACTTTCTTACTCTCATCGAGGGTCATGATCGCTTCATCACCAAACTTAGTCTTAATAGCGCGGAGTGTTTCGGCGATGCTGGCGACACCACCACCTTTTTCGGTGGGGGCGGCACCCATTGTTTTTGCTGCCTTGGCTGCTTTTTTCTTTACCATGTACTGTCGTTACTATAGTTGAGTAAATGACGAGGGAACATACACAAAGGCACGTTCAACTCGTGTCTCCCGGCCATACCGATCGGTGGCGCGTAGGGTAGTGATAGTATACCCGTTTTCGAGGACTAATGCTTCTCTGAACGTTCCTTGTTCATCAGTATAGATCTGACGGTCATTCAACCAGAGGTGGGTAATATTATGTGTCGTACCAGTTAGGGTAATGACGCGAGTGTTGTGAAGATGTCCCGGTTCTTCAGTGAGGATAATCTGAGGTCCTGCAATGAGAAATCGGGCCTGGAAGAGGATGTAACTAATACTGATGCCGACAAATAATAGCACCATACCCGAAAGGACAAGAGTGCGAAATGACGGAACAAAAAAGCGAGTTCGCATAGTCTGATTAATTTGTCTGGCTTTCGTCAGATTCCATGGTATCGACAGTATCACGACCAACAAGAACTTCACGCGGCTTGGCACCGTCCGCCGGTCCGATCACACCCTTTTCTTCGAGGAGATCCATCAAGCGCGCCGCGCGTGAGTAGCCAATGCGGAGCTTGCGTTGGAGATACGAGGTTGATGCTTTGCCAGCTTCCATGACGGCGACCTTAGCATCGTCAAAAAGTTCATCCTCAGCATCTGTGTCATCACCGGTAAGTGAATTCATAAAAGCGTTCACATTGCCTTCTTTGGCGTCATCAAGGTCAATGGTGTCGAGCATGTGAGCATCTTGATCTTTGAGGTACGCTACGACTTTTTTAATTTCTTCTCCCGAAATATAGGCTGATTGGATTCGGATGAGCTTTGACCCTTCTGATGAGAAGAGCATATCTCCTTGACCAAGGAGCTTCTCGGCACCCATTTGATCAATGATGGTGCGTGAGTCGATCTGCGATGCAACATTGAGGGCGATACGGGTCGGAATGTTGGCTTTAATGGTACCGGTGATGACGTTCACTGATGGTCGTTGGGTGGCGAGGAGAAGATGAATACCGACCGCGCGACTCATCTGGGCGAGACGGACGATGAGAGCCTCGAGCTCGCGAGGGTATGCTTGCATAAGGTCGTTGAGCTCGTCGAGAATGATAACAATGTATGGGAGTGGTTCGGGGAGATTTTCCTTTTCTTCTTCGGGAGCTCCTTTTTCTTCCCACGCCTTCTTGGCTGGCTGGTAGACGTTGCTATGGTAGAGGTCGATTCCTTGGATGCCTTCTGCTTGCAAGATATCATATCGTCTCGCCATTTCTTTTACGGCCCACGACAGAGACTTGAGTGCGTTCTTTGGTTCAGTAATGACTGGACAAAGGAGGTGTGGAATACCGTTGTAGAGAGTAAGTTCGACACGCTTTGGGTCAACGAGGATGAAGCGCAGCTGTTCGGGAGAGTTACGGAAAAGAAGCGAAATAATAATGTTGTGGATCGTGACTGATTTTCCTGAGCCGGTCGTACCAGCAATAAGGGCGTGTGGCATGCGGGCAATGTTGGCAAAGTGCACGCCACCAGCTACGTCCTTCCCGAGTGCAATGAGAAGTGGGCGAGGCGAGTCGGTGTATTCGGGGTGTTGGAGAATAGAAGCCAAGCCAACCGTCGATCGAACAGCATTGGGGACCTCGATACCGACGAGTGATTTGCCAGGAATCGGAGCTTCGATACGAATACTACTGGCCTTGAGCGCGAGTTGCAGTTCTTGCTGCAAGGCGACGATGCGGGAGATGCGAACACCTTGTGCTGGCTTGAGAGAGTAGCGAGTGATCGCGGGACCACTCTCAACTGCATCCATCTCGACATTGATGCCGAACTCTTTGAGGGTTCGCTTGATGATGAGTGAGTTGGCTTTGACGTCACCAGCTTGGGCTTTCCCCTTGTCCTTGTTGAGGAGGGTGAGGGAAGGTGGAACGTACGGACCACTGAAGTGCTTGATGACAATGTCACCTCCTGTTTTTGGCAGACCAAGCGTATCACTTACCTTACTCGCAACAGCGCCGAGCCCTCGCTTTGGGGTTGATTCTTTTTCGTCTTCTTCCTCGACATCTTCACGAGGTGATTCATCTTTGGGGGTGAGTGGAATATTCAACTCCTCAAGCTCTTCTTTGAGGAGGGCATCTTCGTTGATTGGCTCTTCAGATTTCTTTCCGAAGAATCGTGGCATGACAAGTCCGGTATTAAAGGTGAGAAAGACACCGATAAGCAGCAGTCCGGTAAGGAGGATACTCGTGACGAGTGTTCCGGTAAGGAAGGTGAGAGGGTAGGCGAGGGCAAGCCCAGCGATACCACCGAGCTTGGGGTCGTAGAGTTCAAGGAGACCAAGTGCTGCAAAAAAGAAGAGTGATATACCAAGAACTTTTGAAATACTAACCCGATCGTTTTCGCGTGGCTTTAAAAGTGCAACCACGTAGAAGACGGTTGCGAGGGGAGCGAGCCATGCTCCAGTACCAAAAAGCCACGTAAGCCCGTCGTTCGTGAACTCGCCTGCCCTCCCAGCAAACCCCAAAAGTGAAAAAAGAAAAAAGAACCCAGACACCCCAACAAGGACGGCAGCGATCGCTTGCTTAGCCTGCGGAGATAAATCGTCAAAAAGCGGCTCTTTTGGTTTTTGGTCGGGTGCGCGTTTACTACTTCGGGGCATGATATGTGTGGTGTTACTAACGTCGACATCATACCATGAAAGCCTTCCTCGAAACCTACTACGCTACCTTACGAGGTAATGCTTCTGTAGCGTTGACCATATGCGTACAGCGCGAGGTAATGTGTCGCTCAAAGACACGTATTCTGGACTTGCTTCTTCTGTAAAATGTCCTTATAGTACAACTGAGAACTGTCTCACAGAGCTGTTGACTTTTATTTAGAAAATAAGACATATATGTCCGACACACGGCCACATCCTGACTTTGAAGCAAAAAGACTGTCATCCAATAATGACTATTACGCTAACGTTTTTAAAAAGACAGAACGGATGGTTTCTCTTGTCTTTTATATATTGTCTCACATTAAAAAAGACGACCACTCCACGCTTCACCTTGAGTCGTTGTCAACGAAGGCGTTAGCTGTCCATGAAGCGTCACTCGCAACCCTGGCCCTCTATGAAGCGACCGCTCCGAACGAACTCTTTCCTTTTCAGCAGAGCTTGGCTGCTCTTGAAGGTTCGTGCCGTATCGCCAACGCCGCCCGTGTCATGAATGATGAAGTCCTTGCACTTATTCTTGCTGAGATTGATCTCGTACAACGATTTGTCCGACATCATTTTGCAATGAAAACGCCATTGGCATTACTTGGATTACAGGAGGATACGTCTGTCGTACCACACATGACGACCACTCGTACGACCACAAGAACAGGGACCACCCGAGAGCGAACGGTCTCATCGGCTCGTCGTCCAAACACCGTCATCCCACAAGGAGACATTAGTAGCGATGCACACTTTGTCTATAGCCAACTCGTTGATCGAGCAACACGCATAAAGACTGTCCTTGAAGCGAAACCTGAAGCTACCATAAAAGACTTAGCTGAGGTCATAACTGACGTAAGTGAAAAGACAATTCAGCGTGAATTAAACAGTCTCATAGAAAAAGGACAAGTTATTCGACAAGGCGAGCGACGCTGGTCAAAGTATTCAATTGCAAAGTAACTTAGAGTGACTACATGTCTTTAATGTCGAGACTCGGTAACGGTCTTTTAGAGTCGGTTGCGTCGACAGATAAGAACCTCACGGCGACTATTGTCTTTTACAGTGTGTTGACCCGTCTCTTATCTTAAGATTCTCAGTTTCCATGGCAGTCTGCTTGTCATGGGGAATGAGGCTGTCATGATACATAATTTGCCAAAAAAGCCTTTATATTGTGTATTTTTTGTCTGTGTAAGACCGAACGGTACCCCTCGTCATCACGCACAGAGAGGTTTTGTTTGTTGACGTTTGGCACGTTTTCACGTACGCTGCCACACAGATTCACAGATTCCAGCCTTGTTTTTCATGGTGAGCTCTTCTGACATACGTCAGATTGTTGTCCACAGAATCCACATCTTGGCGGGGTCAAGAATGGTTGGCGAAGTGCACACTTCTGCTATACTAGGTGAGTCTGCGCGTGGGCGCTTTTTTCGAATCGAATGGTACACCAAACGATACGACCAAAAGTACAACGCAATGAACGTGTTCTTTGACAATACAGCGCAGTTGTTAACTGCCTGGGTTCGTTGGGAAACCAACAATTTCTATATATACAGCTCTGCTTGCTTGTACGCAGAGTGTCTTTCTTCTGTATGGTTCGTTATACAGAATAATAAAGACAGAGTACAAGTATTTCTGCTTCACCTTTTCCCTGACACTAACCGCTTGACCGCACTCAGCCTGAATTCACAGCTAACCTGTCCCGCGCAAGCGAGACAGTTAGTGATATGCGTAAATGGCCTGATAAACCGTTTACGAATATGAATTAATTCATATTATCAGTGGTTATCAAAGTTAACTTGCTTCACAGGTAACTGTGAAGTATCGCGTGTTAACCCCACGCACCAAAAAATACTTACTTATATATGACAGTTGCAAAAGATTTTGCTTCAAAGGCAGTAGTTGCTTTTGTCGCATTTGCAGTCGTCTTCAGTATGTTTGCTCCTTCAGCGAAGGCGCAGTCAGCTGCTGACATGCAGAAAATGATCAACGATCTCCTTGCACAGATCGCTGCTCTCCAATCACAAGTTGGTGGCGGTTCATCTGCTGCAGCCGGAGTTTGTCCTTACACATGGACTCGTGACCTCTCTGTTGGTTCTACCGGCATGGATGTTATGAAGCTCCAACAGCTCTTGAACTCAGACCCAGAGACCCGCGTAGCGGCAACTGGCGTTGGTTCAGCAGGTATGGAGACTGAGACCTTTGGTCCAGCTACTGCTGCTGCCGTTTCAAAGATGCAAATGAAGTACCGTGCTGACATCTTGGCCCCAGCTGGCCTCGTGAACGCAACTGGATTCTTCGGTGCAGCTTCACGCGCAAAGGCGAATGCTCTCTGCGCAGCTCCAGTAACTGGAGGTGGCGACACTGATGATGAGGGTTCAACTGATGAAGATGAGGATATGTCAGAAGATGAAGATGAAGATACTTCACTTTCAGGTGAGGCTTCACTTAAGGATTTGACTATTGATTCAGCTTCAGATGATGAAGTCGAGGAAGGTGCTGAGAACGTAGAAATTGCTACTTTGAACGTTGAGTTCGAAGATGGTGATGCTTCAATCTCACGCCTTGATGTATCAGTCGATGACGGCTCAGCAGATGCTTGGGATGTACTCGAAACAGTATCACTCTGGGTAGATGGTGAGATGGTTGCCGAAATGGATGCTTCAGACGAGGATGAATACCTCGATGAGACAGATGGTACCCTCCGCTTCTCAGGTCTTGACATCGTTGCGATGGAAGACGAAGAAGTAGAAATTGTGATCGGAGCAACAATCCAATCAGGTGTTGACTCAGATGACATTGCGACAGCGTTCAACGTTTCAGTTGATGCTCTTCGTTACTTCGACGCGAGTGGTGTAGCAACAACTGAATCTTCTCCAACTCTCGAGCTTGGTGACACTGTTGCTATCAACATCGATGAGGCTGGCGCTGAAGATGAGCTTGTTGTTAAGGCAGCTTCATCTGACCCAGATTCAACAACCTTGAAGCTCGAAGATGACCAAAAGTCTGACTGGTACACAGTCTTCGCATTCGATCTCGACACTGATGATTCAGTGAATGATATTGAACTCAACGAAGTTCCAGTAACAGTTGAACTCAGTTCATCAACCTACAACGCAATCGTTGACGATGCTGAACTCGTGATCAATGGTGAAACCATCGATGACGTAACAGTAACCGGAGGTACTTCATCAACAACTGTACTTACCTTCGATGTTGACGGTGATGTTGTTATCGATGCTGGCGATCGAGTCACTGCTGAGCTCAAGCTCCGCTTCAAGTCACTCCTCGTTGGTAACGAAGGTATGACAGTAACTGGTAAGGTAACATCAGTAAACGCTGATGCTATTGATGCCGAAGGTGCTGATGACCTCAGTGATTCACAAACTGATGGTGCAGCAACAGGCGACACCCATACTCTCCGCACAACTGGCGTTGATGTCTCTGCAAAGAGCATTACTGAGTCAGTAACAACCGGAGACAATGCTGGTGACGACTACGCTACCTTCAAGATTGTGCTTGATGTGACTGCATTCGAACAGGATGTGTTCGTATCACCAAATCACGCTACTTCTGTAACTGTTTCAGTACAGGACGGAGCTGGCGCGACGGTAGCTGGTACATCAACTGTCGTTATCACTTCTTCAGCTGATATCGAGAGTGCTGTCTACAAGATCAATGAGGGCGAGACTGAGACTGTTACTATTACAGTAACCTTCGATGCTGCAACAGCTGGTGCTGCTGCACGACTCCAACTCACGAATCTTAAGTTTGGTTCAACTGCATCAGCAGTCGGTCAGACTTGGACCGCTCTTCCAACCAACGACTACCGAACTGACATCGTTACCCTCGTTAACTAAGCTTAACGTCGGTACCGATGCAGTACGAATAGTCTGCTAAGGAAACAAAAAACTCCCTTCGGGGAGTTTTTTGTTGTGTGGACACAACAATGCTTGAAGCGGTGGGTATTCGTTAGTAGAATGATCTATATGAAATACATTGTCGTGATTATGGTGCTGGTTGG
>JACCDR010313147.1_pt1 | contig 27041 bp, 35 predicted proteins | sample 7446431 | NCBI WGS metagenome assembly JACCDR01 (sample SAMN15323443, study PRJNA562643) | freshwater metagenome | isolation source: river surface water | place: USA:Blue River Watershed | collected 2017-08-17 | reverse complement strand
TGCTGCATCCGCACTGGCATCTGCTGCGACAGCACTTGCCGCTGCTGCGCTTACGTTTTCGTCTGGGTCGAAATCGGATAACTCAAACCCATCGGCGTCTGTGTTAATCAAAAGCGCCCGACGACCTGTTAGGGTGCCGGGGAGTTCGGTATCAAAAGTGTCTGAAAAAGTTTCACCTAAACGAATCGCCCGATTAGCGTCATCCGCAGCTTCTTGAACGATCAAAGTCACTCGGTCCAATCCCGTCTCGATAACTGAACTAGGCTGTCTGCCAACGGTTGTTATCCGGTTAGGTTGGGTCTTGGTTGTATTTCGGACGATTAAGATTACGTCGCCATTAGGGACTGCCGAATTAGTCGTGATTGTGCCCCCAACGGAGGCCGCAGCCCAGGTATAATCCGTACTGTAAGTTTTTAAAACTCCATCAATGTAAACATCTAAATCGGTCTCGCCATCGACGACAGCGTAAGGCACAGCAAAATCAACAGTCGACCCATTGCCGGTATAAGATATTCGATTACTGGTGGTTTCTACGGCCATTAAAGTACGGGCTCCTCAATAGGAATTGTATCATTAGACTCGTCAACCTGTACAGCTGGGGGTGGTTCGTCTGGTTCTGCAACAGGCTCGTCTTCCACAAACCAAGAGTCAACAGCATCTGCTGGGTCGATATCGTCCGGGTCAGGAGGGGAAGCGTTATTGGGGATAATGGTGTTAAACACCCAGTCGAAAAGGCTTTCCGCTTCGTCGTCTCTTTTGGTCGTGAACCCACCGACAGGGGATGATTTAACAGCCCCCAACACGTCGCCCTGCTGTAGTTTTTCAACAGTATCGTACATCTGCCGAGCTGCTCGGCCGATAGGTAAGCCCAAGGGAACATCCGCAAACTCTGCCGACTTCTCTATGAATTCTTGGATAGCCTTATCCTGTTTAGACTTTTTGCCGGATTCTAAATCTTCTAAAGTGGTCTCATCTGCGGCTGAAAGTGAAGGGTAGAGATTAGCTATGGCGGTAACCATTTCCAACAAATCCCCTCCTGTTTCTTTTATGAACACTGGGACCTGCCGCTTCAAATGATTATTGACTATGTTTTTCATTTTCTGAACAGTCTCGCCGCGAACACCTTCAGACACATCAAGATCAGTCGCAAAATCGTAGAATACGTGTAAGAACGATTCTAGAATCGGACCTGCAATCATTGCGCCGGGGGAAGCGCCAACGGTGGCGGCCCACAAATAATCCTCTAAATCTTCTTCCTCAGCGCCAAAGCCATTCCGAACCATTGCGGCCGTCAACGCCGGTATAGTACTGAGAAACGCCATTTTCTTAGCGTATTCAGAAAAAGCCTTCCGCCCTTCCGCTGTCTTCAATGTAGGTTTAGAGTTAAAATAATTCACCGTCTCCAAAACGGTTTTTTGGTACAACAGGTTCGTAGGTCCAATAAAAACGTTAAACAAAACCTGCTGTAATTTCCCCTTCATCTGGAAATAGTTTTTGCGACTCAACTCGTTTGACTGCTGCGTGGATTCAGTCGTTTCAATGAGTTTAGCCATCGCTAAATCCGGCGAGCCGGTTTCGTTTAAAGTTTCATAGTAGACGGGGTAGCCACCTATTAAAACAGCCGCCATGTCCCCGTACTTTAACGTCAACATCGCAATTTCAGACCAAGAGCCACCACCTGTTATTTTCCGTGCGTTAAGCTCCTCGAAAAAGGAAGCCGAATCAAACGAACTGTTTTCATAACGAGAACGTATGATTGGGTTTGAGTAAAGCGTTTTATAAACCGAAGAGCCGTTTTTAAGTAAATCGCCCCAGGCTTTTATGACATTTTTTCGGTCCTTCATAGACGCCCAATACGCCGATATCGACGATAACTGCATGGCGGCTTGCCGGACACCGCCGAAACCCAACTTGGCGGGAGCGAGCCGAGACATAAAAGCGTCAACGAATTTATCCCCTGTTTGGTACGGTACAGACCCACGAGTTAAGATAGACACATGAAACTTGAGTAAGTCTAAAACAGGCTGCCCATAAGCCGCACGTATGGCTGTTTGAAATTCAGTCCCACGGTTAACAACTCGGTTCAACAACGCCGCTGTTTCAGACCAAGCGATCCAGTGTTCGTTAGCCCGGACATGGTTTGATAAAACAATAAACGGGTTCTCAAAGGTTCTTACCCCCTGTCTGCCAACCCTCGATTTAGTAGACGATGGAAGAATACTTTTTTTCATGTCCAACCCGGGGCGGTAAGGATTCAAATCATTGTCCGCTTGGAATACCGCAACTTGACGAGGGAAATAGAAATCTGTTTTCGGTAAATCAATGCCGTATTCGGCCCGATATTTAGCATTGACCCGATTGTAGTATTTGTCTGTAAACTCAAACATAGCGTCGACCATGGCTTTATCACCATCGGTCAAAACGCTATCGAGAAACTCTTCTGTAGACTGCCCGAGGGGCGCTTCGCCGGTAAAAGTAAACCCGTCATAAGTACGGAGGGCTTCCCTTTCATTAAAATCGGGGTCCTTCATAGCGATATACACACCAAGGGCTTCCGCCCGTGTGTATGTGCGGGTTCCTGTGCCGAAACGGATTGGGATATCCAGTTTATCTTTTAACGTCGTATGGTATTTACCTTTGTACCCAAACTTTTTGGCTATGGCTGAAAAGGTATTCTGGAGTTCATCTTGGATTACTTTCGTGTTATATCGTTGGGCTTGTGATGCCTCCTCCACGCGCAGAATCTCGCTTAACCCTTTATCTGGGTCTTTGGGGGTGAGATACTCTGTCAGATTATCCCAATAGAACTGGTAGATCGTCGCCCCATTTTTAATCGCTTCGTTTAAAGCAGCAAGCCCTTTTTTTCGGGTTGCCCCGGGGTCGTAGACATTTGTGTTTACTGAACTAAGAGCTGCTTCGTAGGCTAAATCCTGCTGGGCCTTGCGATTAGCTAGAATCTCAGCGCGTGTCTTACGGGCCCCCGTAATGATTCCTTCTAACGTGTCCGCAACAGTTTGGAGCTGCCGCGAGTCCATAGTATCAAACCCGGTTACCAACTCCGCAGCAGCAACTTGGTTAACAATCGTAGGGTCCACATCGTCGGCCAAATCCGCCATAGACCCATACGTATCGAGGATGTTTTGTGCTTCGGCCAAACCGTTTTTATCTTTGGTAAATTTTTTGACAGAATCTACAAAAACCTGAGCCTCTGCCGTCAAATTACCAACAGGTTTACGGCCCCTCTTTTTCGGCTGGTTTCGGTCGAGGAGTTTATCAATCCGCTTCTTCTCGACATCCGAATCGTATTTCTCATTAAATTTTTCCAGTTTCGACACAGTGGCGTCTATGTTCTGATTAAACTTATCGATTGTGTTAATCCGAACAATGTCGTTTAAGAATTGACTTTTTATTTCGGGGGAGGCAGACAGAGAATTAACCAGGGCGCGAAGCCGGGTCTGAACATCTTTAACTTCAGCCAAAGTTATCTGCCGTGTCTTTTTTGCTTCAGACCGTAGCGCTTTAGCTTGGCGTACTGTGTCTTTCACTTTTTTAGAAAACAGTTTTTCGGGGCTTACTTTAATCTTTCCCGACAGCCCTGATTCAATAAATTCGATAACCGCCAACGGGTCGCCTGCGGCCTCTTCAAGCAAAACACTCTCGTCTTCCAAGGCGCTCAGCTCAGTATACGCTTTCTCAAGCTGATTAGTAACCGCCGTGGTCGGCCGCTTCTGGGCGTCTCTAGATGTGAATTCGTTCTCTAATTTCTGGATTTCTCGTGTTTTATTTTTGATCTCCGCTTTCAAATCCTTTTTTCTTTGCAGCGCCAATGTTTCAGCTTGTTTGACAATCTCGGGGTCGACAGCCGATTGCTGCCGCTGCGATTCTGATGCGTAAAATTGAGTGGCGGCCTTAAGCTCATCTACCTTACCGGGGGTGACTTTGACATCAACCCGCTCGCGTGTACCCGCCAATGGGTTAACGATGACAGAATCCCCTTCGGCATCTTGGTAGACCGGAGTCTGGAATCCTGTCGACGGATACGTGTAAAGCTGGCCGGTTGTCTTTAGCCCAGAATAAAGCTCTTCAGTTTTAACTTCTTTTGATGCGATAGCATCTAAAGGAGAGGCGGTTTCTTGGTCGGCAGTATAGACAATGTTGCCCTCGTCGTCCGTAACAACTGTTGCTCTAGCCGATGTCTTACCAGTTAAAACATTGTTAATCGCCTGTTGAGCGGCTTGGGCAATAACAGTATTTTGCCCAGTATAAAATTCTGCGACGGTTTGTTTCATGGCTTCTGTCTGGGCAGAAACGGCCTCTTTGACATCATCACTCATAGCTGCTTGGGCTGAAGCCTTGCCTAATCTATCAAACAGCGAATCAGAAGCGTATCTCGCAGAAACACCGAGGGCTTTACCTCCAACGCCGGTGGCCGCAGGAAAAAACGCGGAAGGGCCAATCGACTGAACCATCGCTTCAAAGCCCGAAACAGTCAATTTAGAAGTCAAGTCTTTAATATCTATCTCTTCGCCACTGGTCGCGTATTTTGCCATCTCAGCCCCAAAGGTCTCAAGAACACTCTGCGCGACCTCTTCCAATTCTTGTTTTGCAAATTCACCGAGGTACCCCGTTACTAGAGGTTTCAAACTTTGTTTTAATGATTCTTTAGTGATGGTTTTGGACGCAGTATTTTTGAATTGTGCTACACCAAATTTGACAGGCGATGCAAGCTGGGCGAGTTCAATGCCCGCAGTCAATGTTCCCATCGCAGAAGCCCACAAAACCGAGGATTCGTGTGACGCTCCTAACAAACGAGCTTGTTCATAAATCGAACCTGCTTGGAGTTCATAGGACCGGTTATACGCGCCAGCGGCGGCACCCAACTCAAAAGCAACGCCTGCGGAAGGAATGCCTGCTTCAGGACCAAATATGGAACCCGCCGCAAAAGCGGCTCCAGAAAACCCAGCGCCCATAGCCAAGCCTGACGAAAGAGTCGAAGTTAACTGCGGGGTCTGCTGGATTACACGACCAGCGAGAACATCAATGTCAAATGGGTTGCGTTCTTGGTACCTCAAGTCAGACAGCCAAGAGTTCTCTTTATTTTTCTGTTGGTGCTCATCCCAGGTAATTTCGCCTTTCATCGCCCGAAATGCGCTGTCAGTACGTCGGAGGTCCTGTTCGCCTAAAGAATAGTTGTCCTGTACCCATTTAAAAAAATCTCTGTCTTGAACCGTTCTGACAGTGTGCTCCTTCAATACCTCTGGCGCTTCAGGGTCTTTCAGAATATCAACTTCTTCATCCGTCGCAGAAGGGCCGAGAAGTCCTCGGGGGTCGTCTAAAACAGCTTCGTACATTTGTACAGCAGAACTAGGCTGTGTGCTCATCTTACCGTCCTAAATACTTAGTTATGTCTGCGCCAAGGGCTGCCCCAGTGGCCTGAGACCGCGTAGGTTTTTTGGGTTTTACCGCTGGTTTAACGGTCGGTAGTAGTTTCCCGGGGGTCGGCCGGTGTTCCGGGTTGCCTAAAACAGCCTTCACTGCAATCTGGGTAATTGTTTCATACTCTTGTTTATTGGGGTCCCGCCCAGTTTTTTTGCGATGAAATTCTTCCAATTCGTTGATAGTCGCTTGATACGAATTGACAGCAACAGCTCGAACAGGGTCTTTAAGATTGTAATTTTTAGTAATGTTGTCCAAGGCTTTCTTGTCTAAAGACGAAGACATCGATACATACTGGGCTTGAGCAGGCGATACCGTTTTGGTTTTTTGGCCTAACTTCGCATTCATGATTTTTTTTAAAGCCTCAGTTTGCGTAGCAAAGGCTTGTGGTGATATTGCGTTGGAGGCATTAGCCTGAACTAGGGTGTCCATGGCGTCTTCGATATCACTTACTTTAAGTGTGTCGATTTCCGTAGTCTGGGCTTTCTTTCCTTTTAGAGCAACCCGAATAGCGGGATTGGAAGCCAAGGTGGTCTTCCAATTTTTAACAAGTTCGTCTTTATTCGCTACGTTTTGTTTGACGGTAGCCCGCTCCGCTTCACTTTCTTGTTGTTTTTTAAGGCTGTTCAGTTTTCGGGTAGCCGCCGTACGGACAGTGATGTGCTGATTTGGATCGTCCACAATGTCACGCAAAGAGGTCTCGTCATTCGCGTTTGCCACGTCCAATGACCCTTGCTGCTTTAAATCCATTTCATTTAGTTTCTCTTCGCGACGCTGTTCGGCCTCGGCTGTCCGCTGTAAAGATTCGGCACGGGAGTAAATTCTGTTTAAGTCAGAAGGCTCAACCCCACTAGAATCAAATACTTTAGAATCTAACGCAGCCCGCAAAGCCCCCGGGTTCCGATACGCAACAGCGTTAAACCATTCGTTAATGGCATCGGCCTGGTCAGCCGACCAATACTTACGCCAGTCAGCCCCGTAAGCACCTTGATAAGACGCCTCGTTCTTAGCGTAACGTTCCATAATCTTCTTATTAACAACATCAGCACTTTCACCAATGCTACTAAACGCATTCGCTGAGTTCCAATCTTTAGAAGCGACCTCCAAATCTGAAATGAGCCCTTTGGTCCGCTCGGTATTGATTGTGTTTGTGTAGCTTTTGCTAAAAGACGAATAAGATTTAGTTAGGGTTTCTTCAACACGAGCACGCTGAACGGGGTCTGTATACCGCTGCAATACGGTTTGAGAATACTGCTTATGCCAGCTGTCAACCTTATTTTGGGCTGTTGTTAGGTCTTCTTTCTTATATTGCTCTGCATTAGCCATCAATAGGGTTTCATATTCCATATCCTGTTTGGCTAACTCAGTCTGGAAAAAAGCCTCGTTACGAGCTTTCTCGATTTCTTTTAACGCTTTTTCCGCCAGCAGCTTTTGCCGCTTGGTCTCATTCATATCAGCATCTATAGACGCCAATGAGCTGGAAATATTAGACAAAGCCGTCGCTGCGGTATAATCCGCACCTGGCGTACCTACTAAAGATGAGGCGAGACCTTGCTGTTGAAACTGTGATATACGGCCCATTTAACGTACCCCACGGGTTCGGAAAGCATCTAGATACGCTTGGCCGCTTCGCGCCCCATAATTATACGCTGGGGCTTTATATCGGCTGTAATCAGTCGTATCGCTGAAATACTTACTGGCCTGCCCGAAACCCTCGACCAAAGAACCGAGAAATCGCATCCGCCCCGAAGCGCGGGTTTGCTGAGCACGCGCTTTGTAAATGTTACTAATGGCGTCACCCCGGCTAACAATTGAATCGACTTCCTCCTGTCCAAGGCGTCGAGTTTCTTCAAGCACAAGAAGGGGCGAGCCCGCCAAGGCTACACCGCTCATCATATATTGCCCTGCCTGCCGCTCTCTAAACTTTTGGACTTCAAGCGTTCTACTCCGGGCCTCGGCAGCGGCTTCCTGTCTTGCCAACTGGCTTTGCGCTTCTAAACTCGAAGCCTCGGAGCGAGAAGCCCCAAGGGAAGCAAAGCCACTGCCAAACTGGGTGGCTACCCCAGCGAGTTGTACTGCGGTCTGTGCAAAACTAGCGGTCATTGATGATAGCCCATTGCCTAAAAGATTGGCCTTTTGAGTAATTCCGTAAAGGTCCTGACTCGCACTCAAATCCTAAATATCGTAACCATTTGGCGTGTGTGTCGTCGTCATAAGTAGTCGTTTCAATTCTATCAGCTTGTATGTTTCGTTGTATCGTATCCACAAAGCGTTTCGCGGCCTTCAAATATACTATAGCATGTTCTTTAATATGTTTAGAGGGGAACACCCACAATCCGTACACATCGGGTCGAATCAGAACAAGCCCATAAATCGCCAAGATGGTTTCCTTGTAAAAAAATGTGTAAGCCAATGTTCGAGGACTCATCGCCATAGTTTTAGGGGTAAACAGTGTTTCGCCCTCAAGATGGTGTCTTTCTAACTCTCTAAGCTCGATGGCATCGGCGTGCCACGGTCTAAACAATACGTGATGTGCTTCACTCATTGCTTGTGTCTCCGTGGACATCGAGGCCGATCAGGGTGACTGGCAGAGGGTTATCCTGAACAAAATAGACGTATTTCTGACGCGACCAATTACCCCAGATGGGTACCCGTTCGACCCCTGTAAAAAGCGGTGTGGGTCTGTCTAATCGGTCGTCACCGTCACGTAAACTCATACGTTCTAAAGCGTGTAACTCCGTGCCAATCAAAAACTCAGAGGAGTTCAATAATCTCACATTGACTTCATTGACGTTTCGGACTTTAAACTGGGCAGGGCCAGTCGTACCGCCAAACTCCAGGTTCATGGTTTTGGCAAACCCTCGATACGAAAACCCCAGGGTTATGACGGAAGCCTGCCCGTCTAAAACAATTTGGCCATCGGTAACAGTGGCGTCAGGGTGGACCGCTCCGTCAGTCAGCACCTGAAATTCATAGTCTTCGTAGTCTTGAAGATTAGACACAGTATCGGTAGTTAAATACCAAGAGCCAGAAGGGATCAAAGCTGTTGAGTCGAAATCCTGTAAAACTGTCGCTGAAACAGTTGTTGTGTTGGTGTAGCCTGTAATCGTTGCTCGCCCACCGCCTGAGCCATCTTCTAATGAATAAGCCTTCCAAACTTCCCGCCCGACCATAGATGCTGTAAAAACCGCAGCGCTGGATGTAATCGTAATGTTCCCGGTAGTAGCCGAAACCGTCAGATTGGCCCCCGCAGCAGTACCGTAAGACGAGCCATCGTAAAACAAAGCCATATCTAAATAATTAGCTGCTTTTGCCGCTTCATAGGTCGCGTTCTGGTATTTATCACGAGTCTGCTCATCCGTATCAGTAAGGCTCCAATACGTCTCATAAGGCTCAAACTCAATACTATCACTCATATACTCGACTGTTCTCACAGTCTGCCCACCAATAACCCGCTCGACACAAACCCATAGTTGCTCAAACTCGGAGCCCCGGGGCATTACACCAACGCTTAAAACTTTCCCGCTACCGCCGAGGATATGCCGGGACCAACCACGTTTTGCCTCTTCCTCTTGGTTTGTCATGCTCAACAACACACCGTCGTTTCGGACAGCCCAAAGGATATCAGGACGCCCGTTCTGGTAGGCCAGTTCACTGACCCCTTGCTCGGTTAGATGTTCTGCGATTAGGTTTAAGTCAGTAGAACGGTATCCATCAGACTGAAAGTCGTATTGCAGCGCCCGAACCCGTTTAGCTCCCCGCTCAATAAAAAACAATGAGGAGCCATTAGTCGCAGGTCGTCTTAAGAGACCACCGAAAGCGCCTGTACTTTTTGCGCTAATGCTGTCTGGCGCGATGGCTTCTTCCTCAGTGCCCCCATAGATTCGGCGGAGACTAGAGTACGTCCCGCAGACGATAAATTTATCTGTGTTTGAAAGCCATTGGATAACATCTGTTTTGCCGGTCGAAGATGTTAACGTGAAGTACACAGCGTGTGTCGTTGCGGTACCTGTCGTAAAATCGTCATATCGTGGGGCTCCTGTAGAGGAGTCTGGCCCTCTAGAAAACCATAGGCCTGCAGGGTTGTCTGTAGTGCCCCCGAAACCAAGTCTGCCGTCAGGCGTAAAAGACACCGCTCGTGGGTATTTTGTAGATGTCGAAAAAGGGTCATTCGTTCTCACATACGTATTGAGAGACCAGTTGGTATGGCCAGAGCGAACCAGTTTTCGCGGCGCGTAATTAAGATGCGCGATATACATCGTATCCGCGTTTTGGTCATACTGTAGCTCAGGCAGGTCTGCCTCCGTGTAAGGGGTTGTGATTTCGTAAATACGGCTTGCGGTACCGCCTGAAGAGTAAGCCGTATAAGAAGAGCTATCGATGTTGTTTCCGTAAACATCGGTAAGCTGAAAAGTGTTCGTCGTAACCCCGGCGACCAAAAAATACCGGCCGTTCAGCTCTGTCATCCCGGCGATAGAATCAATATACACTTCGTCCCCATTCGAGAAGCCGTGGGAGTTGCTGGTTACGACAGCTGGATTAGCTTGTGTTACCCCTGTTATGTTTTTAGCGGCCTCTGTGATAACCCCTTCGTCTTTATAAAAGCGAAATTTTAAATCAGTTGCTTCAATGATATAGGCTTGGCTATCGCTAAACTGGAACTCGATAAGCCTCGCCACACGATTAAGTCGGGTGTGGTGAACCCGTGCAAACCCTTGTCGGTAAACAGCAGGGCCTTGGGGCAAAGGTATGAAATTTTCGCAACGCTCAAACCCGTTCGTGCCTATCGCAAGATTATACCGACCAGCGGCTTTGGGGCTGACCTCGCCAAACTCGAAGTTGACTAAACTGGTGTTTGCTCTTGTCATTACAGATAGCTCGACCCAGGGTTATAACCCGCACTTTGGTAGCGTCTAGCCGACATAGAACGAGAGCCGGTAACGTACCGAACAGGTTTTTCTTGACCGTCGACCCCAACAGCGGCCCGAATGTCTAATGTATACTGAGCGTTCAACCGCTCAACAGCAGCATTTTTCAACTCGAACGAAAAAGCTGTGTTCAAAGCTAGTCTTTGGGCGAGACAGATTTTAAATGTTGCGTCAAACAGACTAACGTCTTCGATATTTTTGACATAGCGCAATTGAAGGGACGTAGCCCCACCATTATCACAGTAAATCGTTTTGCCTTGTATGTCGTAGTCTCCGATTTCATACCCTTTCTCCCCTATGCTAATGAGTCTGACAAAATCGTCGGGTAGTTGATACGCATCAGGATAGTCGAATTCGGGGGCCTCGGTAAGTCGAGCAAGTATTTTACGCCCCTTAGAGAAATTCCAGATAAATTCACGCAACATCTGCTGACGAGTAATATCATACCAACTAGCCATCGTCGCCGATGTATTGTCACTATAGTCAGTGATACTGCTTATCTTCCGGCCTTGGCCAATTAAATAAAGCGCCAAGTTGCATATATCGACCGCGGAATTCGGCTCAGATGACATTTATAGAGGTCTCCTTTTCTTTAAGAATAACACCCCGTACGCACAATGTGAATACGGGGTGGCTCTCAGAGGAAGAAAGAGGAATTATCGTGCGTGATACATAACCATGACACAGATTTCGCCAGCGGCACTGCCTACGGTATCGGCGGTAATCGCCAAGTCGTAGGTAGTGCGTTTGTTGGCTGCGGTGTGCCCTGCAATTTCGTACAATCGTTTGTTCGCATCAGCGGGAACGACAGCCGCCATACCGTTCTTAGGGGCAACCCAAGACGCAGCGGAAGACATGTCGATGTTGTTGGCGAAACAATCTTTGTCAACAACCAACCCAGTGGATACAGTCGCAGACGAGGGGGTGTCATACACACCGACATCGTAAGCCGTACCGCTGGTGATGGCGGTGTTAACCAATTCGATTTTATCGATGATGATGTCCGCAGGAAGCGCACGGGCAAAACGGTAAATAGAACCGTCGTCGTCCGCTGCTGCTACAGTCACAATCGCTTTCAAAAACGTGACATCCGTACCAAACTGAGTGGCCGAAGGGCCGTACCCAGAGGAGGCGACGTCAGCGTCTACGTATTTATTTTCAACTGCCATTTCTAAAAGTTCCTTTCGTCAATTAAGCCACGGGGGTGGTAGTGATTTTTTGAACGAGTTTTCCTTCGTTACGGACAGCCCCGATGGTCGCTTGGACCAACAGAACCTGAGTATCGAGCAACTCATCAGGCTTACGGATTTCAAAAGAAACGTCTTTCAAAACACCGAAAGTAACCGCACCACGGGTCATCGCAAAACACTGACGGACAGAAGAAACGACTTCCAACACAGGGCTTGCGGGGGTCCCAAAGCGAACGATTTGGTGCCCGAGAGCCTGAGTTACTTGTCCTTTCTCGATGACGTAATTACGAGTGAAGTCACCGCTGGTGAGTTCAACTTCCAACATCATGTCTTCATGCTCATCACCAGTGACGGCCAACACAGTAGGCGTCGACATAATGTCAACATCGGCGTTGATCCACTTGCGGTCAATTTCGAGCAACTTCTCGTAAGTGACACCGGTAGAAGTGCAGTCGGTGGTCAACACACCATCGGTAGAAGCGGTGACCAAGGTGGTACCATTGCGACCGGTGTACACGTCAGCCAACGCAGCGCGTGCAATAATGGTGTCTTTTTTACGGTGCCAACCATTCATCAACTGGCGCATCAGAGGACCTTTGGGGTCCGCAGACATTTTCTTAGTATCCAAATCCTCGATCGGAATGGCTGCGTAAACACGCTCAACCATCAATTTACGACGGGTGAACGGTACATTGGACCATTGGATTTTGTGGTGCTGGTTGTTACCAGATTGCAAGTCGACAGTACCGACGGTATCCACCATGTAGCTGTCGCCAGAAACAACGACGTTATTCACAAAAGGCGACAAACGGGTGTCGGTCTGTTGAGCTAATTCGTGAAACGTTTGGGAAAAATCAATCTTAAACGCTTCATCTACTGAATCTAAAGGCATTATGCACTCCTTAGTAAAAATAAAAAACTAACGTAAAACAATCGAAATGGATTCGATTTATGGTTTCAACGCTACCCTTAATTAGTGATTTACGCTCCCCGGAAAACCGGACGTGTCTTTGGTTAAGGACGTTTTTTAAATTACTAAGGACGTGTTTAAACGCTCCCCTTAATGTCTTCAGTAAATACTATGTTTATCGACTTGTCAAGAGGCAGAGGCCATTCGTCTGGCCAAGTCTGCTTTGCGCGCCAGGAGTTCGTCGTACTCTTTCGTCCCTTGTCGGGTACTCTCTAATTGAGTGACCAACTTGCCAAACTCAGACTTCAGGTCAACAGAGCCGCCTGTTACTTTCTGGTCCGACGCTGTAGTAACCACGGCATCTTCACTAATATGGGTCGTGTGGATGTCATTAAGCATTTTGACTAACCCGACCACAAATTCAGATTTCGTATCGAGCAAGGTCTGTTTGTGTTCTTCGGGGAAGTACTTCCCAATCAGACTATGCGCCACGGACAAAGCCTTGTCTTTATTCTGACCGAAAAGGTTTGTCACCATCTCATCGTATTTCTTGTCTTCCAAAGCCCCTTGATTTTGCGCTGCCAGCAGCTGGTCTTTGTATGTTGAGAGGATAAATGAGTTGTATTTGGTGTTTAGGATTTCGGCTTGTTTTTGCGTCAACCCTGCTTCATGAAACATCTTTTTGACGAAATCTTTTTGCTCGTCAGAAATCGTAGCCTTGATAATAGCCAACTCTTCAGTGCTAAACCCTTCAGACTCTTCGATTTCGGGCAACTCATACTTCTCAAAACTCTCAGGGCGGAGCTTGTTAAAGTATTCGTCCCATGCTTCTTGAGGGGCATTGGCTTCGGGCACACCAATGGCTTTTTTACCAATCAAGGATTGTGAGTTGGAAAACTGTTCGCATAACTCATCAATCGATTTAATGTTCGTAAACGATTTATCCGCCCGGTATTTTTCTGGCAGAGTATCCAAAAACGACGGCGTATTGTCGCCTTCAGTCGTAACGTCTGGTTGATTTTGGTCTGCTTCCGCTTCCACTGCCGGGTCTGTGTTCATTCCTTCCACGTTATCCATTTCCTAATCCTTCTCTATTTCCTCTAACATTTTTGGGGGTATAAATCCTCTGATATAAACCCACACTTCCCTTTTCGATTCATGTGCAATTAAATCCGCGTGCTCTAAAGACTGGGCCAGTTGTTTAAACTTAGTCAGTTTCAGGATGGCCTTTAGCACATGTCGCCCGCTTTCCGACTTTGAAATCTCGGCAAAATAGTCTTCAAGAGTAGGCTCTTTTCGTTTCATAACCTAGCCCCCTTTCCGACTCACAGACGAAACAGCATTGCCAACGTTTCTAGCGATTTCAGATTGATTTCGTCCTAACTCGGCATCCATCTGCATCTGCTGCATTTGAGCACGACTTTGACGTTTTTGTTCAATCTTGTCTTTCGCTTCAATAATCTCAATGGGTGCCCCCTCCAACTCGACCAATTTAGGCCAGAGCATATTCACACCGATTTCATCAGCGAGTTCAGGCAACAAGGGGAGAATCTGAGACAGCTTTTCTAATGCACGCGTTAAGCCTTGTAATTCATCTGTTTTACGAATACGTGCCGCAGGAGAGATGTATTTGATATCGAAGAAATCCATACCGCCTTGAATCATCGCCGCAATCCGAGGAGGGATAACAACAGGCTCTACGCCTTGGCTAAACAAGGCATAATACTCAGGGCTGTCTTCAATAACCCCAAGAAGGCCCTGGGCAAACAAACGGTTCACTGTCGCCTCGATTAGGGGGTTGAATAGGTCGGTTTCTTGTCGGTTGAAAATGGAGTTAATGGCTTCGCCACGGAGTTTTTCTCTAGACAACGTTTCCGTCGCCGTCATCATCGTTTCATTGTTCAAGTCGAGCAATTTGTCGATATGGAAATGGTCAGTGATTGACTGAACCAATTCAGTCATACGAACCGAGATGGGCGTGATGTCACCCTGGTACTGTAGATACTCAACCGGTTTCTGCCCGTCCATACGGCCGTTGGTGACGATATTGTTCCGGGCTCCTGGGCGGTCATCATACTGCTCTGCGTTTAGCATGGAGTCAGAATAGATATTTGTAATAGGGTTCGCCAAGCGCTCTGCGGCCTGTGTAAATAATTCCTTCTGTACGTTTAAATCGGAAATGTCTGAAAGCGCCGCTAATGCAGGAGAAATGCCGTAATCGGAACCAACGACTCTTTCAAACCGGCCGACCATAATGGGCATCTCGGCAAACCCAGATTCCCGCAAGGCGTGTTTTGTGTCGTGTTCAAAATAAATCGACGCAATAGGCATGTTTTTCGCGTTTCGCTTATTCGGGTCGTAATCCACCCGGGGGCCGATATACTGGATAACGACTCTCTTTTCCTCAGCTCCGCCTGTGGTGTCGTCAAAAAGTTTACGAACCTGTGGGCTAACACGAGTATACCCAAACTTTTGAACAAGGTTTTTGACGGTATAAACTTGTCGGATAAAGATTTCATCAACCCGGCCTTGGTGGTCGCTTGAAATGTAGAGGTCCTTCGCGCAATAACTGCGGTAAATTACAGGATTATTTGCATCTGGGCCGTCATAACACCCAACGCCAGAGGTGCCGTACGCCCCCGCCTGCATCATATACTCCCGTAATGAAGCGGATAAATTAGCCCGGGGGTGGTCCATCGCAGACACCGTGATGTCTGTTATGAACTCATAATACAGTTTTTCTTGCTCTGTTAATTCATTCCGTTTTGAAAACATATACGGCGGGACAATCTGGATAGAGCGCGCCCCGTTAGGCCACATAGACCCCATAATAGCCGACGCCATTAGGGTCAATGCTTTGTAGGCAGTACCGTCCGCAAAAAAGGTTTTAGATACCAAAGTGGGCGTCGTGTTGGGCGTTTCCCCAGAAGTGGTTAAAGACGAATCAAGAACGACAGGAAACAGAAACTTAGAGATAACGTCATATTTCTGTTCTAGGGGTAGTTTAATCCGCTTTAACTCATCGTACTGGTGGCAAAGCTCTTTAATTTTGAGGTTATCCACTCAAGAGTCTCCCACGGGTGACAGGGGCCGAACCTAAGAGTCCTTGGGGGGAGGTGGAAATAAGCTGCATACGAGCCGCCGCACTGTTTAAATTACGTCCTTCTGTAGCCGTTGAATCAATCTTAGGGGCCTCGGATTTGGGTCCTGAAGGTGATTTTTTAAACGCCGAAGCGATACCGACGCCAGCGGAAGCAACGCCTGCAATACTAGATAGGACGGGTAATGCTGCTGCCAAAAATGCCATTGCGGGTTCCTTTGTTTAGCCTCTGCCACTCAATATAGCACGTAGAAGTGTTTTTGTCGTGGTCAACTCGGTTTGGTTTCTCCGTGCTTGCTGATTGCGGTACTGCCCCTCAGCCATCGTGCTAACCGCTTTACTGCGAACAGGATACGCAAAAGACAATATCGCCGCGTCAAATATGTCAGGGCTTCTGCCCAAATCTTTTTTGATTTTCTCTTTATCTTCGAGCTTTAACTTGCCGGTTGATGTTTGTAAGAAAGCTGGGATTGATAATACGTCTGCTGCAAAGTCTGGGTCGTTTGGCACGCTAACCCCGCCTTGGTTAATCCAATCTGAGAAATCGGAAGCCATCTCGGCCCGTTTATTGAGGAAGCGTTCTTTATCGACAGGGGACTCACTAAACGCAACACCTTGAACGACTCGGTTATAGCCTAATTCACGTAGCCTATCAATAGCTCCGTCGGCGTAGGCTCTATCGACAAAGACTTTATCGATGTTGTAAGTTCTAATTTTTTCGATAATCAAGCCGCAGAGTCGCATTTCGTCCATGTCGGAATACTTGAAGACGGACAGTATTTTCCGTCCTTGACGTATGATAAACACTGTCCTATCCCCTGAACGAGCAGCATCGACGCCCATAATGACCGCCGCGTTGGGGTCAGAAACCTCGTTCTGCTGCGCTTCATGAAATTTCTGAGGGTTGATAAGGCGCTCCCCTGTAGTTTGAAACGCTTCATCAATAGTAAAAGGGTACTCCTGTTTAAATTTCCATTCATTGCCGCCGAACTCCAAGATTTTCTGATAACGCCAAAATAACTGAGCGTCTGTCAGTTTGTAAGCCGTTTGTAATTGTAACTCTGCATCCGTTGGTTGCCAGTCAGGGTGGGGTGCTTTTTGGTATTCCTCCTGCCAATACCAGGGGATGAATACGACCTGCCAATCAGACATTGGGTCGAGTGATTGAATTGTTTTTCGGTGGAAAAAATTCCCCATCCCGTTGGCTGTAGACTCCAAGATGATTTCAGTATTCGGGGAGTCGGAAACTGTTTGTAGAACCCCGGTCTCAATACCATCGGTGTCTTGATAGTAGGCTACTTCGGAACCGTGAAACAGCTGGTGGGTTTGGCCACGGCCGGTGGTCCCTGCACCAGCGGTCCCGACTCGGTACGACGAGTGGTTTTCATACTCGTGCATTTTGAAGTTATCGGTCACCATCTTAGGCCGCACGAGTTCTGGTGAGTTTTCGTGGTACGTATTCACCATTTGTTTTAGGTTTGCGGAAGAGGAAGCCTCGTGGGACAGGATATAAACTGAGGTATAGGGATTCCAGATAGCTTTATGATAAAAACGGGCGGCCACATAAGTCGAACACCCTTGTTGGCGTCCTTTTATGATGATCGCCCTTACTCTCCCTTGCTTGTTCAACTGGTCTTCGAGGGCTTGGTGAAGGTATCGCTGGGCCTTATTGAATACAAAGGGCTCTACTTTACCTTCTTTAGTCCGTATCTTTAGGCATTTTTCACTAAAAAACCCAAGGTCATTCTTGAGTTTGAGATGGAGTCTTTTGCGTTTTTCGATGAGGTTATCTGTTTCCATCAGATTTCATCCCAGAAAGGGTCGTCATCACTTAAGATGGATTCATATTGGCCTGTTTTAGGGGTTTGTGGGTTGGGTTGGTTGGTGTATTCAGGCTGGTACATCTTGGTGGCCGGGGCTGCGTCAACGACTTGTGTATTGTTTGTCGCGTCCAATGAATCCAACCAATCGGAATAGGATACGTTGAGGTTGGTCGACTCGACAAATTGTTTGGGTTTACCAATGAGCCTGTCATAAACCATATTTATGGCGGCTAAATCGCCTCTGGCGGCCCGTCCCATAAGCTGGAGGGACATTACCTCCAAATTTGTTTTTCCGAGGTATTCTGGCTGAATTACGCGGGTCTCAGAGACAGGATCGATTTCACCTTCGTACATCGATACCGCTGCCAACGCCAAGGTGTTAATGATTTCTGTGGGGGATGCGGCTTTAGCAACAGTGGCAGGTGAGAGCGCTGTCTGGCTTATTGCCAATTGGTTCCCTGTCGGGCTTAGGGCTTGAAACCCAATGGTCTTCTTAGCCATAGTGCTAAATAGCTTCTAAGTGAATCTGGTCTTTCTTAGCCGTTTTGCCGGGTTTCAAGAGGTCTGCGTTTAATTCTAGAAGATTTTCTTTGCGTTTGATTTCTTCGAGGTCTTTTTCGTTGATGCTGTCTTGGTACTCCAAGAATGCCGCTTCGTTATCGATACAGTCTTTGATCGCCTGTAGCAAAGAGCTTTTTTCCAGGAATAGATTTTCTTTTACCGGTAGGTTTTCGTCGTCGATGTAAGCGATGAGCCCATCTCGGTCTAGTAAATCGATGGGGGTGTTGTCTGTCGCTTCGTTTTGGTCCGCCAACTCGACATAGATTTCACGATGCCGACCCCAATCTTCGTACAATGCGGGTCCAACGCGGGGGAGGAGGTGTTTTTTCACGTAGTAAACTGGGTTCTCTTCCAGCTCGGCGATAGGCATTTTGGCCACGCACTCGTATTTTTTAATTTCTTTTTTGTTTTTAGAATGATATGTCCCGTAAATTCGGACTTGCAGAACTGTGTTTTTACGGCTCTGTTTTTGCTTGGCAAGGGTGGATTTGGTTATGGGCTTAGCCATGAGGGTTGGGGCTCCAGTGCTGAAAATTTCCTCTTGCGGTTAGGATACTCGGTTTGGGTCGGGTTTGTCAAATTTTTATTATGTGGTTGTTTTTATAATGTTTGCTGTAGGTGGATTTGCCAGTTTTTGGTGGCCCCTCCACTGGCGGGGGTGTGTTGAATTTCATTTGGGGGTGTGGGGGGTCCTTGCCGGGGGTGGGGGCAGCCAGTGGAAATTGAAAAAGGGCGAGGGGGCTAGGGTCGCGAGGGATAACGGCGAAAGGCAGACACTGACAGCGAAAACAGGTGATGAACGAAAACAAGAATCACAACGAAATAGGTATCAACACACCTAAACACATAATAACGCGCCTTCTCGTCGATCCTAGAATGAGCGAGAATCGATTTCCTACGTTTTCATAGGTCCACACACCCTATTGACCTAAAACAAACCCGCTGCAATTCACTGCTTTACGATGATAAATGCCGATTCATAGCAAAAAGGCAGTTTCGCGATTCGCCGTTGATTTTCACTCCATATCTAACCTAGTGGTGGACAGCGTTTCAATAAGTGCGGATAGTATCAGAGGTGACACTCAAAAACATTTATAAATTTGAATTATTAAGCACTATAATTGTAAACACTTAATAAAAATTTACAATTCAAAAAACCACTATTAAAATACCCTTTATCTCTAACACTACCTCATAAACCCATAACCTAAGTCTAGCAACGCTGGTTTACCTTCCCCTACCTAACAGCGACTCACAGCGACAACATTTTTGATAGAATTACAGCGAATAACCTATTGACAAATCGAATTCGAGAACCTATAATCATATATATAAACCGCTAATCACCTGATTGTGAAGCGAATCGTTGCGTTATTTAAACACACACAACACTTGAAAGCATTGTTGAACGCAGAGTATATCAACATGATATACAAAGCATGTAAACAATACCTAAAATGCTTAATATTTCCAAACTGTTACTTAATATAGCTTTACGTTGACAAACACAACCAAACGCAGAGGAAAAAGCAGAATGATCTACTATGAAACATACTACGAATCCGCCTACGGTTTAACCATTTCTCGCAAACGAGCTAAAAAACTTATTGTCGAGGAACATGGTTTAGCACTAAGCGAATGGGCTTTGTTTCTAGAGGAAATGGGCGAAAATGACAGATACAAGGCAACTGATGTTCTAAACTGGTTGGGGTATTAAAACGATGTTACAAACATTCGTTTATATCGCGCTGGTTATTATGGCGCTCATCACACTAGCACTTATGCCAAGTGACCCGCCTGTTAGCTCTCATTATCGCTATATCGAGAGCCGGGAAGCCTGGGTGAATTTAATTAATCAGGGCTATTAGAAAGGATAATACCCATGACCACACAAACCACATCAAAAACAATCAACAAGATTGTCTATATCGGGGATGAAAAGGCCTATAACACGGGCCGTGTATTTTGCAAGATTAAATACGAACCTGGTAAAGAAGGCATGAACCTATCAATCACTGGAGTAATTGGGCCTAAATCGAATGGCGATTGCTCAGGCTCTTGTGGTCAAATTCACGATTCTATAAACATCAAGCACTTTGCCGATGGGTGGAATGCTGAGCTACTGGAGCGGTTCGTTAGTGTATGGCGAGAGTATCACCTAAACGATATGAACGCTTGTACCGTGGAGATGAAAGCCGCTGGATGGGACAAGTTAGCTCAAACACCCATCAATAAATACAGTTACATCATCACCACAGAGTCATCGGATCGGAGAAAAGCCCTCACAACTGAGTGCGTCCAGAACGCCGTTAATGGTGTTACTCGTGACTTAACAGACGAGGAGAAGCGACTACTTCGGGCTGATACAAGTGTAGACATATACGCTTATGAGTTACCAGAAACACCTGAGTTCTTAGGGCCTTGGTTGCGTAAATACAACGACCCAACAAGCCATAAAATCGAAGCCACTACGCTTGGGTGGGTGAACCACAAGGATCACCCTGATGGCCTACTGGGTAAGCAGTTGAATGGCTTTGGCTATGGTCAATCTTGGTACTATCATCCAGTGCCTGATGATGTTGTGGCATTCCTTGATTCTCTACCTGAGTCGAAAGTAATGCCGCCTTGGGTGTAGGCCTGATATGTAACCAAAGCACCATTAGTTACCCACGTTTACAAAACATGTGTAAGGAATAAAGACCATGCTATTTGAAAGAAAATTAAACGACCGTCAAAGCCTTATGTACGATGCAACCTTAAACGTATTCACTGGTGAGGTGGAGGGGTCCTATTGGGTGCGATGTAAGGATAAAGCAGGAAAAGTTATTCGCAACGTATACCGGGAATTCTGCCCTAAAAATACACCACAAGAAGCATTCCTAAACCAAGAGTTTCAAAAACTAGCCCCTGTCCCTATGAGACTTGCACTGCACGTAAAGGCTTGCAGATTCTTCAAAACCGTTTAGAAAACATGTGCAAGGAATCACGATTATGGGCACACCCGCACCTGAGCTAACAAAGCAAGAATTAAAACCCATCAGCATCGACGGATACCGATGGGCCTTCAGTGGCATCGAACGGTGCAACGATGGGAAGAAAGCGTATCTCCACACATTCACACGCAGGGAATCAGACGGTCAATACAGTGTTATCCGTTGCCTACCTGAGGATGTGTCTAGTGGTGGCTTGGCTGATTTGATCCGTATCGGGTATTCATTATAGCTACACTGATGAGGCTTCACTAGCCGAAACGGGGGTCTGTTCCCCGTCTGTAGCACCAATAAGAGGAACCATTATCATGGCTAATTACACATATACCGCCATTATCGAATCCGGCAACGACCGGTCATGGGCGGCTTATAGTAACGGCGGCTTTAGTAAGTCAGCCGACATCAAACATTTTGACGACTACGAAGACGCTCTTGACGCGCTCAATCGCGAGTTGGACTCGTGGGATACAAGCTGCGAGGGGTGGATTGACCGCCACGTTGTCGGCGATGAAACCGGTAATGATACTGAGGTCGTCCATCTTGTGGAGCACAGAGGGTATCACCAATAAGAGGAAACACCATCATGAGTGACATAGAGGCGAAACTGATGCACCTATCTCTTGAAGCTCTGCAACTCGCTGAAAAGCTCCAAGACCTAGCTAGGGAAGCCAAGGAAGCCAATGAAGAGGACCAAGACTATGACTAAACACCTACACCATCAATATATGGGTCACACTATATGGCGCAACACAGAGCCTGGGCAACGCTTACGCTGGTATACAGTAGCACCCTCATTTAGTGCTGACACACTCGCAGGTATCAAGGAACTGATAAAAGAACATGAACATGACCGCTAACGCCCAACACGAACCACTAGGGCACACACCGGGGCCGTGGGTAGTCCCTCAACCAATTGTTAAAGGTCAAGGGGTCGCTTTTTCCCCAGTCTTTGCAACGACTTTAATCGCAAAGGTGTACTCTACTGTGTATGAGGACCATCAACAGGCACTGGCTAATGCACACCTAATCGCAGCGGCTCCTGATATGCTTGATGCACTGGTAATAGCAAGGGTACACCTAACTGGTATCAGGAACGGTTTATCGGAGTATAAACAAAAAAGTAACATCGAGTATAACATCGAGAAGATCGACGCAATTATTAAAAAGGCAACCAAAGGAGATATGACAAAATGATTAACTACGCATTATTAGAAGCCTATCGGGAAGGCGTACGCCTACTTGGTGACGACGACAAGCACGCGGTAAAAGACCTGCTATTAAGTATAAGACCGACGCCCGGGCGATTTATGGAACGAAGAACGGCGGCAAACGTCTGCATAAACCATTTAAAACGGTGCTATTCTCTGGACAATACACACATTCCTAAACGCAACGGTTAAAAATAAACCGTATGGCCTTTGGTAGTGTTTCACCACCAAGGGCTTTTTTTTACCTCAAATAAAACAAAATAAAACCCATTGACAACCTAAAAACATCGTATTAGAGTTAATCACATACAGAAACATTCAAAAAGAATAACTCACCCACAAACCAGAGGAGCCTAAATTGGCATGGAAAGAGATATCCTAAATAGAATCAGTTTAAACTGGCCTACCACTATCGCTTTAACGGTTGTATTGGCCTTTACTTACCTTACGGGCCTTGGGCTAGCTAAACTGGCTTTACTGCCTCTCAAGATGGCTACGGCTCAGTCTGAGACGGTGCGCCATGGCGACCTCCAAACCATTGGCCAATGCGTCACTGGCATGGAACGCCTTGCGGCCAAACGTATGGGGTATTAGATTATGACCACTATGACCTCAGACTTTTACCAAAATGCTCAATATAGACTGGCTATGGCAAACCAGCAGCTTGACGAGCTGGCCAAGTTATTAGAGAAATGGGCCCAACACGATATTGATAAGGCGAAATCAACCCAGAATCGAGACGTGCCTATGGCTGAAGTATTGGCCGCGGTGTCTTTTGCCTACGCTAAAAACCAATATAGACCTGTTAACCATTCTATGATTTTAGATGAACTGGCATTGGAGTTCGATTATACGGACGCCTTATATCAACAGTTGTCGACTGCGGTTCAAAGAAAACTGGTTATCAAACCCCGTCGAGGATGGTTCATCCCCCTAGACGCTCCTAAACTAAACCACAACCCAAAAACGGTGAGCCAAAACCCATTTGATGGCAAAACCAAGCCAGCAGAAAAACGTAGCGGCAGAATTATCCCTTTGCCTAAATGGAACCACTACCACCCTTACCCAACAGTTAACGCGATTCGATTTAAACTGTATAAAAAAGAGAATTACCCTGGAATCGAGGAGTGTTTTAGACGCGATGGCAAACGGATTTTGATTATTGAAGATGCTTTTTTAGAATTCCTATCGAGAAATCAGTATTGAAATTCCACACCAATCATTCGCGACACAGCGGGCGTCACGGTAATGACGCAAAGGCTAGACGCACTCGACGGAGAGCGTACTGATTGACCATCTGGTGAGTGGTTAAAGCGTGCCTGATAGTTAGTCCACCATTTACGGTCTTCATGAGGGCCGTATAAAAGAGCCGGTACCCAATCCGGCCTGTGTCGCACCCCTTAATTATTACCCCCTAATGGAGGACTAATGAAGAAAACATTTAGTGACACCATTTTTGACTTCAATTGTTAAAGGATGACGACAATGATTAAAACCGAAAAACGAACCAGTGAGCAGATTGTTACACGTATTTCAGAACTTAAAGGGCTAGACTTCTTCGGGTTTGAGATAGCGGACCTTGTAGAATTCTTACCATTTAGCGCGGCAAAAGAGTTCCTTATTGATGGTGTTAATGAGGATGACTGGGAAAAAGATCGTCAAAATCTGCTATCACCGAGTGAAATGATAAAGGATTATATGAGCTTTGCTTTCGATAAAGCGCTGTCAGAAAGGGGCTTGAGCGCAGCGCGAAGCATCTCGCACATGTGTGCTTGGGTTTGGCTAGATGGCAAAGATCAATTGTGTGAGCAAATTCGAGAGTACTCAGACTATGGCTTGCCCCAGTTAAGGCAGATTTGTAAGGAATATGGTTTAGATTCAAAGGAGTATGGTGATGACCAAAACTGACAAACTAACCACGTTCCTAGAGATCACAGCCGCGTTGCACCACCCGGATAACCCGGAGCACATCTTGGTGGATACGCACGGAAACTATTGGCAGCCAGAGGAATTCGACGGTGATTCGGAATGGCACTACCACAGGCCTTTACGCCTACCAACACCCGCTGAGCGTGCCAAGTATTTATTGGAGAAGGGGCACGTGATTACGTGGGGGTGTGCAAGGTCTCACTACAACAGATCAGAAGACGGTCGTGTCTTCGTCAAGTACACCGAGGAGAAGAACGCCAATTGGAAGCTCCTTAGTTTGAACCTTGAAGAGTTTCTACTAAGCGCACGTTTTGATGAATCTCTTCAGGACCTAGGCCCATACGTGGAACCTAAGCCTGAGCGCGTCCTAGAGCCAGCCCCACGGGTCCTGACGCCTGATAATTTCAAGGCTGAGATTGACAAGCTGCGTTGTGTTGAGGTCTGGCAGGGCAATAAACGCCTAGAGAAGTTTACACACCCAGAACACTTTTGGCAACGCGTGGCTATTCACTACGTCGTCCACCACGGCGAGGAGCTTGGGCAAGAGCTGCGGAACTATAAATGGAAGGAAGGTGCATAGGATGAAAACAACCCGAGTAGTAATAATTCCCATTGAGTTCGAGGTAACGCTCGACGACGCAACAGAGTATGAGGATGTGCAGTTATGTGAGGCCGTGACTAAGGTCGCCACTTGGGTACGCGCCGCAAATGTGAAGGCGACAGGTGACGTGAACCCGATGCGGATTGTTCAGGACGCCCTCCAATGTGTTGATTTTAAAAAGGACGCACCAAATGCCTAAATTCAGAAAAAAGCCCGTTGTTATTGATGCCATCCAATGGACAGGTGATAACTTCAGAGAGCTGAAAGAAGCCTTTGGCGGGTACTGCTCACGGCGGTTTTACATCGAATCTACACGCGGAGAACTCGACCTCATTATTGAAACCCTAGAGGGCGACATGACCGCTAGCATGGGTGATTGGATCATCAAGGGCATCGCGGGTGAGTTATACCCCTGTAAGCCCGACATTTTCGATGCAACTTACGAGGAGTATAACGACTGATGACCAGTAACTATGAAACCAAACCAAAGGCCACCGTTAAGGCGTTCAAGGTCACAGCCTGCACAGACGCACAGGCGCTGAAGCTCGATGAGTTCTTGCGTGAGAACGGTTTAGGGGAATACTCAGCCACATTAGAGCCGGGTATGTTAGGTGTTTACCCGGATAACATATATGCCATCAAGGGCGAGTGGCTGGTGTTTATAACCGGCTTTGATGGTGCACCATCTGTGACGGTCATGGGGGATGCACAGTTTAAGGCCCTGTTTAAGAAAGTAAAGGTGGTAAGCGATGACTAATAACGGCGTCCCAGACTGGATGAAGCGCGTGGCGCGTGAGGAAACCAAGGCAGCACATCTCGCCCTTCGGGATCATCCAGAACTACGCACAGCCAGCCAGCAAATGCTTCTGATTGTGAATTTTAGAACGTGGCGATTAGCTATGAAGTTATTAAACAGCCCTAGTTATGGCGACTACACAGTGAGGATTAAGCGATGAAACACACAATCATCATCCCAGCAATCGCGCTGGCTGGGTTACTGTTTGCGGGTTGCGGTAGAGCCTACAAAGTCACGACAACCGAGGGCGTTTACAAGTGTTTCCATATAAATTCACAGGGTTTTGACGAGGCGGCCATACCCACTGAATGTTGGGTCAAAAGGGTTGACTCCTACGTTATCCCCGGCAAGATCATCAAGATTGAGGAGGAAATAAGCTTTGACTAACACAGACAGTAATGCATATCAGCCCTTTGATCGTGATGCGGCTTTGAGTAATTTGATGACGGAATTAGTTGCGTGCATTGGGGTCATTTTAACAGAGCCTAACCAGAATCCGCCCACAGTGCTAGCGATAGAGAACTACGCCTCTATTGTCGGGCTTGTCGACACCTACGCCGACGCCGTAGCTGCGGATGCCGTGCGGAACCATAACCCGTGGCGACCAATTGAGACCGCGCCGAAGAGCAACGGCTCAAAAACATTCTTGGTTTACATCACAGGTCACGGCTCTTGTGTTGCTTTCCGTGGTGAAGACGGACGTATTTACAATGCTAGCAAGGGCTTTATGGGGGAGATATTTAAACCCACCCACTGGAAGCACCTCGACGCACCACCAATACAGCGCACAGAGGAGACTGAGTGATGAAGCTATGTGTAGATTGTAAACATCACCGGCAATTTGATTCCCTTATAAAGATGAGTGGGTACACACAGGGGTACACACATTGGTGTCTCAAGAACGCGACCGAAGTCGTTTCCAGGGTGACGGGTAAACTACGGGTATACGATGCATATCCATGTGAGACGCAGCGCGAGACGGCAACTATAACTGGCTGTGATTATGAAGGTAACCACTGGGAGCCCCTCGACGCACCACCCACGGAAGGAGATGATGGCGATGAATAAATACTACGATTACACCTGCAAAGGCTGCGGGGAGGAGTTTAATTCAGAGGGGTTTCTACCGTGGACCGAGCGAGTCTGCGGCGGTTGCCCTGAAAGCGAAGAGGCGGATCATTATTATGACTAAGGATGAAATGACGATTGATAATATTATAGACACCGTAGGTCACAGATACACTGGGAACTACGGGGGCCTGAATGGCGACCTACGCCTCTTATTAGAAACACTTGTCGAGCAAGAAGTCGCCAAGGCCCTAGAGGCCACTAAAAAAGAAATCGATCTTCAGAGTGATGAAATCAGCCTCTTCATGGAGCGGATCGATCAACTTGAGGCAGCCCTAGCCGCTACCCAATTTGTCCCCATCGCGGATGCGCCGGATGAGTGGAAGGGGATGGATGTCCTACTTGGCCGGTGGAATGACTACGCTGGCACTATAGTAGATATGGCTTGGGGTTATTGGGATAAGGACAACGGAACATGGGAGGATGAGTGGTCTAAAACAT
>JACCDR010509099.1_pt1 | contig 27046 bp, 24 predicted proteins | sample 7446431 | NCBI WGS metagenome assembly JACCDR01 (sample SAMN15323443, study PRJNA562643) | freshwater metagenome | isolation source: river surface water | place: USA:Blue River Watershed | collected 2017-08-17 | reverse complement strand
GGCCGCTTCCAGCCGCACCGACGCGGTTTTGGCGTCGTCAGCCAGCAGGGCCTGCGCGCGCTGCTGGCGGGTGAGGTTTTCGATTTCCTGCGCACGCGCCAGCATGCCGGCCTGTTCACTGTCGGGCGCGTAAAACGACACCGCGTGCTGCGACACGGCGTGGCCTTCGCGGGTCATGATGACTTCGCCATGGCCCAGCTGGCTGCGCTGGGCCAGCGCTTGTTCAACACTGGTGGCGGTGTACACCCCTTCCAGCCAGTCGGCCAGCAGTGGCTTCAGATTTGCGGTTTCGGCAGCGCCCAGTTGCAGCAGGTCGGCCAGGCGCGGCAGGCCGTGTGCTGCCGCAGGCGCCGGGGCGCTGGCAAAGGCTTGCGACGCATAGAAGGCCAGCTTGGCCGGTGGTGCGTCGCTGGCAAAGGCGCGCACGGTGTCGAGCCGGCCCACGGAAAGCGCGTTGATGCGCTCGCGCAGCGCGGCTTCCAGCGCCGGCTCCCAACCGGGTTCGATGTGCAACTGCGTCCACAGGCCTTGCAGCCCGCCCAGGCCGTGTTTGTCCAGCCAGGGCTTGAGCTTGCCTTCAGTCTGCACTTTCTCTTGCAGCGCGCGCAGCGCTTCCAGCCGTGCACCGATGTCGGCCAACTTGCCGCCTTCGGTGTTGACGCTGTTTTGTGCAGCGCGGCGCTGCTCGTCCAGCGCGGGCACCTGTTCCTGCAGCTCTTGCAGGCGGGCTTCGGCCTCGGCAAAACTTTCAGCGGCCGTGCTGTCCTGCAGCTTCAGTGCTTGCAAGCGCGCCATGTCGGGCAGTTGCAGGCCTTTTTGTTCGGCCGCCAGCCGCTCCTGGCGCAGCTTCAGCGCCCGGCTTTGTTCTTCCACGCTGCGGCTGTCGGCGGCCAGCACCTGAATTTGCTGCTGCACCTGCGCCACCGCATTGCGCTGCTGGTTGCTGGCGGCCTGCGCGCTGCGCACGGCGTCTTCCAGCGCCGGCAACTGGCCGGCCTGTTCTTCGGCCTGCGCCAGCAGCACTTCGGCCTGTTCGTCCGCGCCCACCAGCTGGCCGGCAATGTCTTCCAGCTCGGCGCTGGCCTGCTGCTGGCGGTCGGCCCACTGGCGGTTTTGCAGCTTCAGGTCGGCCAGGCGCGCTTCGGCGCGGGCGCGGCCTTCCACCACGTAGCGAATGCGCTCTTCCAGCCGGCTGACTTCCAGCGCCGCCTCGCCCAAGGCGCCCTGTTTGCGGTGCAGCACGTCGTTGGCTTCAAAGTGCGCCTGGCGCACGTGCTCCATCTGCGCTTCCACCTGGCGCAGGTCGGCCAGGCGGCTTTCCAGCGCATTGGTGGCCTCGGCCACCGCCGCCTTCACGCGTGTTTCTTCGCTGGCCGCGTCGCGGTGTTTCAAGAACCACAGCTGGTGCAGCTTCAGCGTGCCCTGCTCTTGCAGGCTGCGGTACTGGCTGGCCACCTCGGCCTGCTTTTCCAGCTTCTCAAGGTTGCTGTTCAGTTCACGCAGGATGTCTTCAACGCGCGTGAGGTTTTCGCGGGTGTCCTTCAGCCGGTTTTCGGTTTCGCGGCGGCGTTCTTTGTACTTGCTGACACCGGCGGCTTCTTCCAGGAACAGGCGCAACTCTTCGGGCCGGCTTTCGATGATGCGGCTGATGGTGCCCTGGCCGATGATGGCGTAGGCGCGTGGCCCCAGGCCGGTGCCCAGAAACACGTCTTGCACGTCACGCCGGCGCACCGGCTGGTTGTTGATGAAGTAACTGCTGGTGCCGTCGCGCGTGAGCGTGCGCTTGACCGCAATTTCAGCAAACGCGTTCCACTGGCCGCCGGCACGCGCCAGGGTGTTGTCGAACACCAGTTCCACGCTGGCGCGGTTGGCCGGTTTGCGGTGGCCGCTGCCGTTGAAGATGACGTCCTGCATGCTCTCGCCACGCAGTTCGCTCGCTTTGCTCTCCCCCAGCACCCAGCGCACGGCGTCCATGATGTTGCTCTTGCCGCAGCCGTTGGGGCCCACCACGCCCACCAGCTGCCCGGGCAGCTGGAAGGTGGTGGGTTCGGCGAAGGACTTGAAGCCGGAGAGCTTGATCGAGGTAAGGCGCATCGGCGGCAGGTGGCGGAGGCAGGGCGCACCCCAAAAGGCGCACGGGCGCGCACCCTGGTGCAATCCAAGCCCTCAAAGCACGCTGACCGCGTGTCGTAAGTGCTTGATTTTAATGAAAAAATGCACCCGAAAGCGGGGTGCGCCTGGCGCCGGATGATACCATCGCGCCCTGCCCAACCCGGGTCGGCCCTGCCTGATGCAGCCCCTGGCCCGAACGGCCTGCCCGCGCCGCCCCCAACCCCGCACCATGGCCCCAAAAACAAACCCAAGCCTGCACCCGCGTCAGCCGTGCGCCCGCGCCTGATGGCGCGGCTTACTGCAGCCCGTGCGGCCCCAGCCGCAGCGCCGCGTGCCGCAGGGCAGGCGACGGCCAAAGGCGCCATGGGCCGGCCGGCCTACCAAAAGTTTGCGGTGGCTGTGCAAGCCAGCACCATCGACGGCCAGGGTGTGTTTGCCGAAGAGCCGGTGGCGGCCCGGCTGAAGATTGGCGAGATACGCGGCGAAAGCATCAGCGTGAACGAGGCGCGCATCCGCGCCACGCGCAGCGAACGCATCATGATCGTGGAGCTGTCCGACAAGAAGGCCATCGACTTCAGCCGCTCGGCCGACCCCATGCGTTACACCAACCACAGCTGCCAACCCAATGCGCGGCTGTGCATACGCCAGGGGCGGGTGGAGTTCTACGCGCTGCGCGCCATCACCCCTGGCGAAGAAATCACCGTCGACTACGGCGAAACCCACCACGAAGGCAAGCTGCGCTGCCGCTGCGGCGTGGCCGGTTGCCGGGGCGCGCTGTGAACACCGGCACGCTGCAGGCACGGCAGGGATAATTGCGCCGCATGAACCCCCTGCTGCAGCGCCTGCACCCCTACCCTTTTGAGCGGTGGCGCGAACTCACGGCCGGCATCACGCCCAACCCGGCCTACCGGCCCATCAGCCTGGGCATCGGCGAGCCCAAACACGCCACCCCGGCGCTGATTGAAGAAGCGCTGATGGCGGCCCTGCCCGGCCTTTCAAGCTACCCCGCCACGGCGGGCGAACCGGTGCTGCGCGAGGCCATCGCCGGCTGGGTGCAGCGCCGCTACGGCGTGGCGCTGAATGCGGGCACGCAGGTGCTGCCGGTGACCGGCTCGCGCGAGGCCTTGTTTGCCTTTGCACAAACCGTCATCAACCCCACGCGGCCCGGTGCCACCGTGGTCTGCCCCAACCCGTTTTATCAAATTTACGAAGGTGCAGCGCTGCTGGCCGGTGCGCAAACCTGCTTTGTGCCCAGCGTGCCCAGCCGCAACTTTGCCGCCGACTGGGCGGCCGTTGACGACGCCACCTGGGCCCGCACGCAACTGCTGTACGTGTGTTCACCCGGCAACCCCACCGGCGCGGTGATGCCACTGGCCGAATGGAAATGGCTGTTCGAGCTGAGCGACCGCCACGGCTTCGTGATTGCCAGCGACGAGTGTTATTCCGAGATCTACTTTGGCGACTCCCCGCCGCTGGGCAGCCTGCAGGCCGCGCGGGCGCTGGGCCGGCCCGACTTCAGGCGCCTGGTGGCCTTCACCTCGCTGAGCAAGCGCAGCAACGTGCCCGGCCTGCGCTCGGGTTTCGTGGCCGGCGATGCCGAATTGCTGAAAGCCTTTTTGCTGTACCGCACCTACCACGGCAGCGCCATGAGCCCCCTGGTGCAGCGCGCCAGCGCGGCCGCCTGGGCCGACGAAAAACACGTGGTGGCCAACCGCGAGCTGTACCGGCAGAAGTTTGCGCAGGTGCTGCCCGTGCTGCAGCCGGTGCTGGACGTGCAGCGGCCCGACGCCGCCTTCTACCTGTGGGCCGGCATTGCCACCAGCGCCGCCGCACCGCTGGCCAACGAGGTGGCCTGGGCCCAGGGCCTGCTGGCTCAATACAATGTGAATGTGTTGCCGGGGCGCCTGCTGGCCAGAGAAGTCGCGCAGCACACCCCCCCGAACCCTGGCGCAGGCCGCATCCGCATGGCGCTGGTGGCGCCGGTGGCCGAATGCCTGGAAGCCGCCGAGCGCATCGCCGCCTACTGCGCACAACAGCGTCAAGCCGCCTGAAGCCTGGCGGGGCGCCACCCCGAACACACGCCCCTTTTCATTCTCAATCGGAACCCCGCAATGACCACAGCCACGCACGAGAACCTGATCAACCTGGCCTGGGAAAGCCGCGCCGACATCACGGCGCTGAACGCGCCTGACGTGCGCGCTGCCGTTGACGCCGTCATCGCCGACCTGAACAAGGGCCGCATCCGCGTGGCTGAAAAACGCGGCGTGGGCGACTGGCACGTCAACCAGTGGGTGAAAAAGGCCGTGCTGCTGAGCTTTCGCCTGAACGACAACAAGATCATGCGCGCTGGCGACCTGGGCTTCTTCGACAAGGTGCAGACCAAGTTTGCGCACCTGGACGAAGCCGCGATGCGCGCCAGCGGCGTGCGTGTGGTGCCGCCTGCGGTGGCGCGGCGCGGCAGCTACATCGCCAAGGGCGCGGTGCTGATGCCCAGCTACGTGAACATCGGCGCCTATGTCGACGAAAACACCATGGTTGACACCTGGGCCACCGTGGGCAGCTGCGCGCAGATCGGAAAAAACGTGCACCTCAGCGGCGGCGTGGGCATCGGCGGCGTGCTGGAGCCGCTGCAGGCCAACCCCACCATCATCGAAGACAACTGTTTCATCGGCGCGCGCAGCGAGGTCGTGGAAGGTGTCATCGTTGAAGAAAACAGCGTCATCAGCATGGGTGTCTACATCGGACAAAGCACCAAGATCTACGACCGCGCCACCGGCACCGTCAGCTACGGCCGCGTCCCCGCGGGCAGCGTGGTGGTGTCGGGCAACCTGCCCAGCGCCGACGGCAGCCACAGCCTGTATTGCGCGGTTATCGTGAAAAAGGTCGACGCACAAACGCGGTCCAAGACCAGCATCAATGAACTGCTGCGCGCGTAAGGCCCTGCGGCTGCACCCCCAGCACTGAACACGTCCGAGGCACCGCCATGGCCAACAACCTGGAACGTATCCTGCGCCTGATGGCGGAGAAAAACGCGTCGGACGTCTACATGTCGGCCAACACGGCCATCCTGATCAAGATCCACGGCCAGATCCTGCAGCTGTCGGACCAGATCCTCACCACCCACCAAACGCGGCAGTTGCTGGCCGAGATGCTGGCGCCGCAGCAGCTGGAAGAGCTGGAAGAAACCGGCGAGCTCAATATCGGCATCGGGTTGCCGCGCGTGGGCAGCTTCCGCTTGTCGGCCTTCAAGCAGCGCGGCTCCATCGCCGCCGTGCTGCGCTGCATCCCGTTTGACATCCCGGCACTGGGCAGCCTGGGTGTGCCGCCGCTGCTGGCCGAGCTGGTGACAGAAAAACGCGGGCTCATCTTGCTGGTGGGCGCCACCGGCACCGGCAAGAGCACCACGCTGGCGTCGATGCTGGAATGGCGCAACCAGCAGATGAGCGGGCACATCCTGACCATCGAAGACCCGATCGAATTCCTGTTCAACAACAAAAAGAGCATCGTCAACCAGCGCGAGGTGGGCCGCGACACCCAAAGCCTGCAAATCGCGCTGAAAAACGCGCTGCGCCAAGCGCCCGACTGCATCTTGATCGGCGAGATTCGCGACCGCGAGACCATGAGCGCGGCGCTGTCTTACGCGCTGTCGGGCCACCTGGTGCTGAGCACCATGCACGCCAACAACAGCTACCACGCGATGGGGCGCATCCTGTCGTTTTACCCGCCCGAGGTGCGGCCCACGCTGATGGCCGACCTGTCAGCGGGCCTGCGCGCGGTGGTCTCGCAGCGCCTGGTGCGCTCGCTCAGCGGCGGGCGTGTGCCTGCGGTGGAAGTGCTGCTGAACACCAAGCTCATTGCCGACCTGATCGAAAAAGGTGAACTGGGCGAGGTGAAAGAGGCGGTGGAAAAATCACTGGCCGAAGGCTCGCAAACCTTTGAGATGGACCTGGCGCGGCTGATCAACAACGGCATCATCTCGCGCGACGAAGGCCTGGCCTTTGCCGATTCGCCCACCAACCTGCTGTGGCGGCTGCAAAACGAGCAGACGCCCATGTCACGTGTGACGCCGCGCAAGGAAGAGTCCGACGCTGCCAGCTTCACCGAGATTTCCATCGACGTGCGGCCCGACGATGCCCGCGCCGCCAACGCGCCGCCCTGGGCGCTGCACCGGCCCTGACACTGCGCCGGCCCTGACGCTGCGCCGCTGGCGGCCGACCACTTCGCCCCTGCCCAATCCCCACCCCGTGACCACCCACACCCAGCGCCAGCCCGTAGCGCCCTTCGCCTGCCGCCCGCCCCCACGCGTGGGCAACCGCTGCCGGCCTGCTGAAGAACACCGGCCTGCGGTGAACCGATGAAACACACGCCATGACCCTGCAGCAAGCGCTGCAGCAGGCCCGCCAACGCCTGCAGGCAGCCGGCTTGAGCTACGGCCACGGCACCACCAACGCGCACGACGAAGCCGTTTGGCTGCTGCTGTGGCGCCTGGGCCTGCCGCTGCACGAATGGGACGAACACGCGCAGCGGGTCCTCACTGCTGCTGAGGCCGCTGCCATTGACGCGCTGATCAACCAACGCATCCACACCCGCCAGCCCGCCGCCTACCTGACGGGCGAAGCCTGGCTGCAGGGTGTGCCCTTCTATGTGAACCAAGACGTGATCGTGCCGCGCTCGTTGATCGCCGAACCGCTGGCCGACGGCACGCTCGACGCCTGGCTCAGCAGCCACACACACAACGTGCTGGACCTGTGCACCGGCAACGGCAGCCTGGCCGTGCTGGCCGCGCTGGCCTGGCCCGACGTGCACGTGGTGGCCACCGACCTGTCGGCGCCTGCGCTGGCGGTGGCGGCGCGCAACGTGCAGCGCCACGCGCTGCAAGACCGCATCACGCTGGCCCGGGGCGACGGCTTTGCCGCCTTGCGCGCCGCACCGGCGGGCACGCCGCAGCGCTTCGACCTCATCCTGTGCAACCCCCCTTACGTCAACCAGGCCTCGATGGACACCCTGCCCCCTGAATTTCGCGCCGAACCCGCGCTTGCACTGGCCGGCGGCGCCGACGGCATGGACTTCATACGCCCGCTGCTGGCGCAGGCCGCGCAGCACCTGAACGAAGGCGGTGTGCTGGTGCTGGAAATCGGCCATGAACGGCTGCACTTCGAGGCCCACTTCCCGCGCCTGCCGGTGGTGTGGCTGGCCACACAAACCACCGAAGACCAGCTGCTGCTGGTTGAAAAAGCGGCGCTTGAAACGGCGGTGCACGCATGATCACGCTGCGCAACATCACGCTGCGGCGGGGTACGAAGGTGGTGCTGCAAGGCGCCAACGTCACCTTGCAACCGGGCGAAAAAGTGGGGTTGATCGGCCGCAACGGCGCTGGCAAGTCCAGCCTGTTTGCGCTGCTGACCAACCGGCTGCAGTCTGACAGCGGGGACGTGGAAATTCCGCCGCGCTGGCGCGTGGGCGAGGTGGCGCAAGAGATGCCCGAAACCGAGGACGGCGCCACCGACTTCGTGTTGCAAGGCGACCTGCCGCTGCAGGCCGCCGAGGCCGAACTGCGGGCGGCCGAGGCCAGCGGCGACGGCAACGCCATGGCACACGCCCACCTGGCGCTGGACGAAGCCGGTGCCTTCGACGCCCGTGCCCGCGCGCAGGCGCTGCTGCTGGGCCTGGGCTTCAAGAACGAACAGCTCGACGCCCCAGTAAACAGCTTTTCCGGCGGCTGGCGCATGCGCCTGCAACTGGCGCGTGCGCTGATGTGCCCGGCCGAACTGCTGCTGCTTGACGAGCCCACCAATCACCTGGACCTGGATGCCCTGGTGTGGCTGGAAGCCTGGCTGAAGCGCTTTGACGGGCTGATGCTGGTGATCAGCCACGACCGCGAATTCCTCGACGCCATCACCAAGGTCACGGTGCACCTGGATGAGCAGACACTGACCCGCTACGGCGGCAACTACAGCGCATTTGAAGAGATGCGCGCCGAGCGCATGACGCTGGCCGCAGCGGCTTTTTCCAAGCAGCAAGACCGCATCGCGCACCTGCAAAAGTTCATAGACCGCTTCAAGGCCAAGGCCAGCAAGGCCAAGCAGGCACAAAGCCGGGTGAAGGCACTGGCGCGCATGGAAAGGCTGGCGCCGGTGCTGACCAGCAGCGACTTTGAGTTTGAGTTTCGCGAACCGCAGAGCCTGCCCAACCCGATGCTGTCCTTCGACGGTCTGGCCTGTGGCTATCCCGCGCCCCCGGCTGACGGGCACGGCAACACGCCCCCCGAGGGGGCCAGCCGGCCTGCCAAAGCCATCGTCGAAAACATCAACCGCAGCGTGCTGGCCGGCCAGCGCATCGGCATCCTGGGCGCCAACGGCCAAGGCAAGTCGACGCTGGTGAAAACCATCGCCAAGGCGCTGCAGCCCCTGGCCGGGCGCATGACCGAAGGCAAGGGCCTGGTGATCGGCTACTTTGCGCAGCAAGAGCTGGACGTGCTGAGCATGGAAGACGGCCCGCTGATGCACATGGTGCGGCTGGCGCGCGACGTCGGCCCGGCCGGCCGCGAACAGGAACTGCGCGACTTCCTGGGCCGCTTCAAGTTCACCGGCGACATGGTGCAGCAGGCCGTGGGCAGCTTGAGCGGCGGCGAAAAGGCGCGCCTGGTGCTGGCCATGCTGGTGTGGCAGCGCCCCAACCTGCTGTTGATGGACGAGCCCACCAACCACCTGGACCTGACCACACGCGAGGCGCTGTCGATGGCGCTGAACGAATTTGAAGGCACGGTGATGCTGGTCAGCCACGACCGCGCGCTGCTGCGCGAGGTGTGTGACGAGTTCTGGCTGGTGGCGCGCGGCCAGGTGCAGCCCTTTGACGGCGACCTGGACGACTACCAGAAGTGGCTGCTCGACGTCAGCCGCGCCGCCGCCAAAGGCCAGCCACTGCCCGACCCGCCCAAAGCCGCCGTGGCCGACAGCCTGGAACCAACCCGCGCCGCGCCGGCGGCGGCGCAGGCAGCATCAGCCACTGCGCCTGGCAAGCAGCCGGCCGCTGTCAAGCCCACAGCGCACGGCCGCGACGACCGCAAGCAGGCCGCACAAACACGCTCACAACTGGCCAACCTGACGCGGCCGCTGCGTGTGGAGCTGCAACAGATCGACAGCCGCCTGGAAAAGCTGGCCACCGAAAAAACCGAGCTTGAAGGCAAGCTGGCCGCCGGCAAACGCCCACCGGGTGAGATTGCCGAGATCGGCCGCCGCCTGAACCACATCAACGCCGAGGTCAGCCAGCTCGAAGAACGCTGGCTGCAGGCGCAAAGCGAGCTTGAGGCGCTGCAGGCGGGGGGATAAACGAAATCTTCACGGCCGCCTGTAGAGCCGAGATCAAGCCCCCGCCGCCGCCAATTCCAGCAGCAACTGCACGCGGGCCTGCGCCGGCGTCAAACCACCGGCACTGGGCAGGCCGTCGGGCTTTTCGCCCACCACACCACCCAGCACGCAGCGCGAGGCCCGGCGCACCACCACACCCTGGGCCTCGGCGCGCCGTGCGGCCGCCAGCAGTTGGCCGTGCACACTGCCGTTGCCGGTGCCCGCCACGATGATGCCGCGTGCACCCGACTGCACCAGTGCGTCAAGGCTGCGCCCCTGGGCGCCGGCGTGGCTCGTCACGATGTCCACCAACGGCCACTGCGCCGGGTTGCGGCGCAGTGCCGCAGCCCACGCAGCGTGTACCGCCGGCCAGGGGCGAAACTGCTGCCAGTGCCCGTCTTGCACCACCGCCAGCGGCGGCGCGTCGCCGCCGGTGAACGCGTCCACCCGGTAGCCGTGCACCTTGCGTGCTTCGGCACCGGCATAAGCCTGGCCGCCAAACACCACCAGTACACCCCGCGCACCGGGCAGGCGCGCCACGCTCGTGGCATCCACCAGGTTCTGCGGCCCGTCGGGCGAAGGCGCGGTGGCGGGCCGCATCGCTGCGGTCAGCACCACCGGCTTGTCGGCCTGCACCGTCAGGTGCAGGAACAGCGCCGTCTCTTCCAGCGTGTCAGTGCCGTGGGTCACCACCACACCGGCCACTTCGGGCCGCGCCAGGTGGTCTTGCACCGCAAGCGCCAGCCTCAGCCAGGTGGCGTGGTCCATGTCGCAGCTGTCCAGCTGCGCCAGCGAATGCACCTCCAGCGTCTGCCCCTGCAGCGCCGGCACACCGGCCACCAAGTCTTGCGCAGCCAGTGCACCCGGCTTGTAGCCCAGGTGCGCACCGGCATGGGCAGCAACACCAGCGATGGTGCCGCCGGTGCCCAAAACGACAACGATGGAAGGAACAGTTGGCATGGTTACCCTTTTCTGGATGAAAATACAGGCCTGGATGCATAATCAGCTTACGCTGCGCAACCGCTGATGCATTGCACAGGTGTTGCACGGTGGCCCGTGTCACCTGTTGGCTTGCCACCACCGGCAGCACCGCAAACGCCCTTCCCACACGAAAGCAGGCCCCCATGATTGGCAACCCCAAGCTGACGCCGCGACAACAGCAGATTCTGGACCTGGTGCAAAGCGCCATTGAACGCACCGGCGCGCCGCCCACGCGGGCCGAGATCGCCGCCGAACTGGGCTTCAAGTCGGCCAACGCGGCCGAAGAACACCTGCAGGCGCTGGCGCGCAAGGGCGCCATCGAACTGCTGGGCGGCACCTCGCGTGGCATACGGCTGAAGTCCGACACCCTGCGCGCGCTGAACGAAGCGCGCATGGCGCCTTATGGCCGGCAGGGCCTGTTGCCCATGCCTGGGTTGTCGCAACTGCACCTGCCGCTGGTGGGCCGCGTGGCCGCCGGCAGCCCCATCCTGGCGCAAGAACATGTGGAACAAACCTACGTGGTCGAGTCGTCGATGTTCCAGCGCCGCCCCGACTACCTGCTGCGTGTCAAGGGCCTGAGCATGCGCGACGCCGGCATCCTTGACGGCGACCTGCTGGCCGTACAGAAGGCCAAGGAAGCGAAAAACGGCCAGATCGTGGTGGCCCGGCTGGGTGACGAAGTCACCGTCAAGCGGTTACACCGTACGGCCGAAGGCGTGGAACTGTTACCGGAAAACCCGGACTTCAGGGCTATCCGCGTGCCGGCTGACGCGGCAGACTTTGAACTGGAGGGCATCGCTGTGGGCCTCATTCGAAGTTCACTGTTGATGTAACGGTCACCCATGCCTGCTGCCAAAAAGACCCATGCCGCGTTGTTGAGGCCCACCTCGGGGGTCAGCACGGCGGCCGTGCCCGCCTTGGGCAGCGCGGCGCAGGCAGAGCGGCCCCCAAAAGCACCGCCGCCGCGCAAGGCCGCCACGGCAGCCGAATGTGTACGGCTGGAGCAATTGCCCAACATCGGCCCCACCCTGGCCGCTGACCTGCGCGATGTGGGCATCGTGCAGCCGCAAGACCTGTTGGGCCAGGACGCCCTGGTGCTGTACCGGCGTTTGTGCGATCTGCGCGGCAAGCGCCAAGACCCTTGTGTGCTGGACACCTTCATGGCCGCCATCGAATTCATGCGCGGCGCCGCGCCGCAGCATTGGTGGGCCTACACCGCTGAACGCAAAAAGCGGTACGGCGTGCTGTAGCCGCTGTAGCCGCTGTAGTAGCCGCTGTACTTGCTGTAGCTGCTGTAGCTGCTGTAGCGGCAGGCACTGGGCCGCGCTGCTTGTGCGCAGTACCGACCGCCAGCAGCTGCGAAACAGCAGGGCTTCTGGGGTGTTGATCGGCAGTTTTGGCAGGCTGCAAAAACGTGAAGATGAGGGCTCAACTTGCAACAAGTGTGTCCGATATCAGCACATCATGCGATCGATTTCACGCTTTCAACCCCGCTGGGGCCGCCGCTCCACCCTCACCGCCCCCAGCGCTTTTCGCGTCGAGGTTCGGCCCCCTTCGTTGCGACATGCACCCGAATCGGCCTGGCAGCGCCTGATGTTCTGGCTGCTGGCCCCGGCGCCGCAAGACGCCGCGCCACCGCTGAACCGGTTGCCGGTGGTGCGAGCCGAGTTCCTGGCCTCGTTGGCCGACATCGGCACGGCCGAGGTGGACGCACTGCGCGAGCGCATCGAAAAAGCCCATTCGCTGCGTGACCTGTGGCATCTGCGCTCAGAAGTTTTCAGCACACTGGGCGTGGCCTTGACGCAGACCCAGGCCGAAGAGCGCGTGGGCAAGCTGAACCGCCACTTTCCCACCCGCGCACCCCGCACCCAGTTTTCCCCCGGCTGAAAGCCCGCGCCGGGCTTGTGGCACCGCGCCCTGCACCGTGCCCGGCCCCGTTTTTGTGTGTTCCGCCCGATCATGATGCCGCAGCCGCCCACACCCGCCACCGCCACCCCGCTCAGCAGCCCGGGCGCTGCGCCGGCGGCGCCGCAAAGCCGGCCCAGCCGCGGCCACAACCTTGCCGGCGCGCCTTCCAGAGCCACCGCCACCGTGCCCCACGGCCTGCCGGCCGACCGACAGGCGCGCCTGGCCGCCCGGCGCGCCTTTGTGGCGCTGAAGCAGAGCTTCCTGTACGTGGTGGAAGGCCTGGAGGGCAAAACCGAGCTGCAAACGCGTGTGCGCCAGGCCGAAGAGCCCGAAGAACTGTGGCAACTGCGCGCACCCGTGTTTGCCGCGCTGACGGGCGACGACGCGCCCACACGCAGCCGCCGCCAGTTGTTGAACCGCAGCCTGGAATCGATGTTTCCCACCACGCTGTCGCAGGCCAGTTGGCCCTGACGAAGGGCCGCACGGGCCGCACGGGCCCGGTTTTGCCCTGCTGCAGGCGGGGCGTCAGCGGCCGGCAGGCCGCCAGGCTGCTTACACTGGCAGGCTACCCCGGCCCACAGGCCCTACCCAGCGCGGCACCGGCACACACCTGTGGCCACTGACCCATGAATGACGTTTTGCTCAGCCTGGGCCTGGCCCAGTGGAAACAGGTGCTGTCCGTGTTCCTGCTGCCGCCGGTGCCCATGCTGGTGCTGATTCTGCTGGGCACCCGCTTGCTGTACAGCCGCCGCTGGCTGGGTTGGACACTGGTGCTCAGCGGCGTGGTTGCCCTGTGGCTGACGTCGACCACGGCATTGAGCCGCGTGCTGTGGGTGAACGTGCTGAAGCCGCCACCGGCGCTGTCGGAAACGGCGATCAAGAACCTGGCCCGGCAACCCCGCAGCGCCATCGTGGTGCTGGGCGGCGGCCGCCAACGTTCGGCCCCCGAGTACGGCGCCACGACGCTGAACGACCGCTCGGTTGAACGCCTGCGTTACGGCATCTGGCTCAGCCGCGAAACCGGCATTCCGGTGGCCTTCAGCGGCGGCGTGGGCCGCTCCGAGCTGTTCGGGCCGAGCGAGGCCGAGATTGCAGCGCGCATCGCCGAGCGCGAATTCAAGCTGCCGCTGCGCTGGTTGGAATCACAGTCGCGCGACACCCATGAAAACGCGAGGCGCACGGTGGCGCTGCTCAAGCCCCAGGGCATCGAGCGCATCGTGGTGGTAACGCATGCCTATCACATGGCGCGATCTCTGCGCAACTTCGAGCGCGCGGTGGCCGCGCACGCCGACGGCCGGCCTATTCAGATCATTGGCGCCCCCGTCGGGCGGCCGCTGCCCGGCCCGTTTGTAACGGCCAACTGGCTGCCGTCGTTGCGCGGCATCGAAGAAAACTACCTGGCGCTGCACGAACTGCTGGGGCTGCTGGCGGGGGCTTGAGCGGCTGGTGGGCCCCAAACCCAGCCACCCCAGCCTGGGTTGTGACAGGGTTCACCCACTGCAGGCAAGGCCAAGGGGCGGTGCAGTTGGCAGCACACCCCCATGGCCTCACACTACGCGGCGTGGCTGGGTTGGCCACGTCTGTACCAACGCTCAAGGAATCGATGAACATGAAAAACTGGCTGATTGGAGCTCTGGCCGTGGCCGTGCTGGCCACCGCCGCCGTACCCACCGTGTCTGAGGCCAAACGCCTGGGCAGTGGCAAATCCACCGGTATGCAGCGCGACATGCCCGCGCGCACGGCGCCTGACGCGCCGGCCGGCAAGCCTGCCCAAACACAGCCCGGCACCACACCGGCCGGCACCGCCGCTGCAGCACCGGCGGCTGCCGGTGCTGCAGGCACGGCCGCTGCCGCCAGCAAGCGCAGCTGGATGGGCCCGATCGCTGGCCTGGCCGCAGGCTTGGGCATCGCCGCGCTGATGAGCCACCTGGGCCTGGGCGAAGCCTTTGGCAACTTTCTGATGATGGCCCTGCTGGCCGTGGCGGCTGTGTTCCTCATCCGCTTCTTGATGAAGCGCTTTGGCAACAAGCAGGCCCCCGCCACCGCCCTGGCCGGCGCAGGCACCACCGGCACCGCTGGCGGCGCCCAAGTGGCCTGGCCGCAGCAAAACACCGCGCGCACCAGCCTGGGCGACAGCACCCCTGCCGGCCGTGGCGAGCCTTCGGTGGGCCCTGCCTCGCTGGCACCCGAGCCCGCCGCGCTGCCGCCGCAGCCTGCTGAGCGCACGGTGGCCAAGGCCTTCGTGCCGGCCGCGTTTGACAGTGAAACCTTCACCCGCACGGCCAAGATGATCTTCATCCGCCTGCAAGCCGCCAACGACACGGCCGACCTCGACGACCTGCGCCGCTTCACCACGCCCGAGCTGTTTGCCTCGCTGCGCCTGGACCTGCAGGACCGTGGCAGCGCGGCCCAGCACACCGATGTGCAAAAGGTCGACGCCGAGGTGCTGGACGTGTCGCAAGAAGGCACCGACCAAGTGGTCAGCGTGCGCTTCACGGGCATGATCGCTGAAGAAAAGGGCGCCGCCGCCGTGCCCTTCAACGAGGTGTGGCACCTGGTCAAGCCGCTGGACGACAGCCGCTCGTGGGCCATCGCCGGCATTGAGCAGATGGGCTGAAGCACAAGCCTGCCCAGCAGCGCAGGGGCTCTGGTCTGATGCAGGCTACGATGTCTGCATGAACGCGAAAAGCCCCGTCCCCCACAACCCCATGGCCGCACTTGCGGCCATGGTCGTTTCTGCAGCTCGGGCACCAAGCGCCCAGTTCGCCAGGGTCGCCTTGACGGCCCTGACGACCGCTGCCGCTGTGGCGGCCGCAGCCACCCTGAGCGGCTGCGCCACGCAGCAGCCGCCCACCCCGCCGGCGGCAGCGCCCGCTGCAGCCGATGTGCTGACACCCCCTGCTGCGCTGCGGGTGGAAGGTGTGCCGGCGCTGTCGCGCCAGCGCTTGGCCGCAGTGCAGCGCTACAGCCAGATTGCGGGCCACCAGTTTGTGGGTTGGCACCCGACGCGGCGCGAGATGCTGGTGGCACACCGGCCGGTGGGCACCAGCGCCACCCAGTTGTTTGCACTGACGGCGCCGCAGGCGCCCCTGAAACCGCTGACCAGCGGCAGCGACCCCGTCAGCTTTGGCAGCTGGGAACCGCGCGAAGGCCGCTACCTGGTGTTTTCGCGTGCCAGCGGTGGCAACGAGGTGTTTCAGCTCTACCGCCTGGAGCCCGACACCGGCGCCGTCACCCCCCTCACCCCACCCGACCAGCGCCACAGCTTCAGCGGCTGGCTGCCGTCACGCCAGCGCATCGTGGTGGCCTCGGTGCCGGTGGACCGCACCGCTGCCGGCGGCCGGCGTGAGCAGGTCAACACCACGCTGAGCCTGATCAACCCGCTGCAGCCCGGGCAACGCGAGCTCCTGGCCGAACTGCCCGGCGGCGGCTGGTTTGATGCCGAGATCTCGCCCGACGAAAAAACGCTGGCATTGGTGCGCTATGAATCGGCCGCTGCCAGCGAGATCTGGCTCATCGACCTGGCCAACGGCCAGCGTCGCCGTGTGCTGCCCGCTGCGGGCGTCGCTGACAAGGCCTCGCACTATGTCAGCGGCTTCACGCCCGACGGCAGCGCGCTGCTTTTCACCAGCAGCAAGGCCAGCGAATTTGTCGAGCTGATGCGGCTGGAGCTGGCCAGCGGCACCGTCACCCGCCTGAGCGCCGGCACGCCCTGGGACGTGTCAAGCAGCCACCTCAGCGCGCGCAGCCCGCAGCCGCTGGCCACGCTGGTGGCCAACGTCGACGGCCGCGACGAACTGCGCCTGATCGACCCCCGCTCGGGCACACCCTTTGCCCTGCCCGGCGGCCGCGCGCTGCCGCCGTTGCCGGCCGGCAGTGTCGGGCGGGCCGAATTCCACCCCGCGCGCAACGAACTGGCGCTGGTGGTCAACAGCGCCCAGGGGCCGGCACAGGTGCACAGCCTGGACCTCAGCGACCCCCAGGCGCCCCGCCTGGTGGCCTGGACGCAGCCCGTGGGCGTGGAGGGGCTGGACCTGCAGAGCCTGCCCGACCAGCAGATCGTGCGCTGGACTTCTTTCGACGGCCGCACCATCAGCGGCGTGCTCAGCCTGCCGCCGTCACGCTTTGGCGGCCGCCGGCCGGTGGTGATGGACATGCACGGCGGCCCCGAGAGCCAGTCCAAGCTGGGCTGGCAAGGCCGCTACAACTACCTGCTGCAGCAAATGGGCATAGCGGTGCTGCAGCCCAACGTGCGTGGCTCCAGCGGCTACGGCAAAACCTTCCTCAGCCTGGACAACGGCAGGCTGCGCGAAGACAGCGTGAAGGACATGGCCAGCGCCATCGACTGGGTGGCCACACACCCGCGGCTGGACGCCCAGCGCGTGGCCGTGGTGGGCGGCAGTTATGGCGGCTACATGGCACTGGCGGCCAGCACGCGGCTGGCCGACCGCATTGCCGGCGCCATGAGCGCGGTGGGCATCAGCAACTTTGTCAGCTTTTTGGAAAACACCGAAACCTACCGCCGTGACCTGCGGCGCGTGGAATACGGCGACGAGCGCGACCCGGCGATGCGCGCCTTCTTGCACAGCATCTCGCCGCTGACCCACGTGGACAAGATCACCAAGCCGCTGATGGTGGTGCAGGGCAAAAACGACCCCCGGGTGCCCTGGACCGAGAGTGAGCAGATCGTGCGCAGCCTGCAGCAGCGCGGCACGCCGGTGTGGTATTTGCTGGCCGACAACGAAGGCCACGGCTTTGTGCGGCGCGAAAACGCCGACTTCTACTTCGTTGCGCTGACCGAGTTTTTGCAGCGCACGCTCAAACCCTGAGGGCCTGCGCAGCAGCGGCGGCGCTGCTGCGCCGGCCCGTCATCAAACCAGCTGGCAGGCCTCTTCAAAAGACAGACGGGGGCTGCGCGGCATCAGCTTGGCCGGGTCGCCATGGCCCAGCGTGCAGATGAAGTTGCTGCGCACGGTGGTGCCGGCCCAAAAGGCGGTGTCGAGCGCGGCGGCGTCAAAGCCGCTCATCGGCCCGCAGCCCAGGCCCAGGGCGCGTGCAGCCATGATCAGGTAAGCCCCCTGCAGGCTGCTGTTGCGAAAGGCCGTGGCTTCGATCAGGGCCGGCTTGCCCACAAACCAGGCGCGCGCGTCGGTGTGCGGAAACAGCTGCGGCAGGCGATCAAAAAATTCCATGTCCATGCCGACGATGGCCGTCACCGGCGCCTGCAGCACCTTGGGCTGGTTGGCCGGGGCCACGCAAGCGGCCAGTTTCTGCTTGGCTTCAGCGCTGCGCACAAACTGCAGCCGTGCCGGGCTGCAGTTGGCCGAGGTGGGGCCCCACTTCAGCAGGTCGTAGAGCTGGCGCAGTTGCTCGTCAGTCACGGGCGTGGGCAGGTAGCCGTTTTGCGTGCGGGCTTCGGTGAAGAGTTGTTCGGTGCTGGTGTTCAAGGGTGTGTCTGGCGAAAAGTGGGGTGAGCAGGAAGCGCCTGGGCGCCATGAATCACAATTCTCGGATGTTCCAGCCTTCACAGAACGATGTGCGCCGCTTCTTTTGCGACGCCTATGCGCGCGACCGCGTCAAGGCCCCGCTGCAGCCCATGCAGGCGCTGGCCGCGCGCTGGATTGCCGAGCACCCCGAATACCACGCCGACCTGGCCGACGAGGCGGCGGCGCTGGCCGCCGTCTATACGGTGGAAGCAGGCCGCACCAACCCCTTCCTGCACCTGTCGATGCACCTCAGCATTGAAGAGCAATGCGCCATCGACCAGCCCACCGGCATCAAACAAGCGGTGGAACTGCTGGCGGCCCGGCGCGGTTCACTGCACGAGGCACACCACGAGGTGATGGAATGCCTGGGCGAGATGGTGTGGGCCAGCCAGCGCAGCGGCCTGCCGCCCGACGGGCTGGCTTACCTGGAAGCGGTGCGGCAGCGCGCCACGCGCGACTGAAGCCTGCCTGTCAGACGGCGCCCCTGACATTCACGTACAGCGCATACAGGCTGTGGCTGGCCGCCATGAACAGCCGGTTGCGGTGGGCGCCGCCGAAACACACATTGGCGCAGCGTTCGGGCAGGTGAATATGGGCCAGCGGCCGCCCTTCGGCGCTGTACACACGCACACCGTCCAGGTCTTCCAGGTCGGCGCCGGCGGCGCCGCTGCTGCCAAAACCGCACCACACGTTGCCGTTCATGTCGACAGCCATGCCGTCATAAGCACCGGGGCCAGCGGCATCAACAAACAGGCGCTTGTTCTTCAGCTTGGCGCCACCCACCACATCGTACTGCCATATCTTACGGTGTGGCGTGGCGCGGCTTTCCACCACGTACAGCAGTTTTTCGTCGGGGCTGAAGGCCAGGCCGTTGCTGCCCTGCAGGTCTTCCAGCACACACTGCAGCGCGCCACCGCCCGGCGGCAGGCGGTAGACACCGTGCGGCAACTCCGGCGTGGCCGGCTCGCCTTCCCACCAGCCCGAAATGCCAAAGGGCGGGTCGGTGAACCAGAGGCTGCCGTCGCTCTTGCAGACGATGTCGTTGGGCGAATTCAGCCGCTTGCCCTTGTACTGGTCGGCCAGCACGGTGATGCGGCCGTCGTACTCGGTGCGCGTGACGCGGCGCGTGCCGTGTTCACACGCCAGCAGACGGCCCTGGCGGTCGCGCGCCAGGCCGTTGGCGTGGTTGGACGGGCGGCGAAAGTCGCTGATGCCGCCGGTGGTTTCGTCCCAGCGCAGGATGCGGTTGTTGGGGATATCGGAAAACAGCAGGTAACGGCCGTCGCCAAACCACTGCGGCCCTTCAGCCCAGTAAAAGCCCGTGGCCAGCCGCTCCACCGTGCCCGACAGCAGGCGCAGCGGCAGGAACTGCTCGTCAAGCACACGGATGCGCGGGTCGGGCAGGCGGGTGCTGGGCACAAAGGGTTCTGCGGCTGCTGCGGTCATGGTGTGCTGAGGTGGGGTGGTTGCAGGGTCGGTCAAAGCCCCATGCTGCGTGGCAGCCACAGGCTCAGCGCCGGGATGTAGGTCACCATCAAGAGCACGATGAACAGCGCGACAAAAAACGGCGCCATCGCGCGGGTGACAACGCCAATCTTCAGCTTGCTGACGGCCGCGCCCACAAACAGCACCGTGCCCACCGGCGGCGTGATCAGGCCGATGCCCAGGTTCACCATCATGATCATGCCAAAGTGCACCGGGTCCACGCCCAGCAGCGTCACCACAGGCAGCAGGATGGGCGTCAAGATCAAGATCAGCGGGCTCATGTCCATCAAGCAGCCCAGCACCAGCAGCATCACGTTGATGAGCGCCAGGATGACAAACTTGTTGTCGCTCAGGCCGGTGAAAAAGGCCGTGACCTTCATCGGTATCTGCATCAACGTCATCAGGTAGCCAAAACACGCGGCAAAGCCGATCAAGATCATCACCACCGTCACCGTTTTCACCGTGCGGTGCACCAGCTTGGGCAGGTCACGCCAGCGGTAGTCGCGGTAGATGAACATGGTGACAAAAAAGGCCCACAACACGGCGATGCTGGCGCTTTCGTTGGCGGTGAACACGCCGCTCAAAATGCCACCCAAAATGATGACCATGGTCATCAGCCCCCAGGCCGCATCGGCGCAGATCTTCAGCGCCTGCGGCAGCGGTACCACCTCACCCTTGGGGTAGTTCTTGCGCTTCGCAATGACCAGGCACAGGATGGCCAGCACCAAGCCCATCATCAGCCCGGGCAGCACACCGGCCATGAACAGCGCCGCAATGCTGACCGAGCCGCCGGCGGCCAGCGAATAGATGACGGCGTTGTGACTGGGCGGAATCAATATGGCCTGCACGCTGCCGCTGACGGTGACAGCGGTGGCAAAGGGGCGCGGGTAGCCCTTTTTTTCCATCTCGGGGATGAGCACGCTGCCGATGCTGGCGGTGTCGGCCACGCTGCTGCCGCTGATGGCACCGAAAAAAGTGCTGGCCATGATGTTGACGAGGCTCAACCCACCGCGCACAAAACCCACCAGCACGCCGGCAAAGGCCACCAGGCGCCGCGCCATGCCACCTTCGGCCATGATGGCGCCGGCCAGCACAAAAAAAGGTATCGCCAGCAGGCTGAACTTGCTCACACCACTGGCCAGCTGAATCATCACCGCGTCCAGCGGCAGGTCGATCCACAGCGCGCCGATCAGCGCCGACATCCCCAGTGCGTAGGCCACCGGCATGCCCAGCATCATCAGCAGGAAGAAGCTGCCCAGCAGCACCAAGGCATCCACGTCACGCTGCCTCGCCAAAGGCCACCACGGGCCGGTGCTTCTGTGGGCCCCAGAGCAGGTGCTCCAGCACGAACAGGCCGGTGAACAGCGCGCCCAAGGGTATGGCCAGGTAGGTTACGCCCACCGGCAGCAAGGGCAGTTCGGCCACGCTTTGGCCCATGGTGTCCCGGCACAGCCGGCTGCCATACAGCACCACAAAAGCGCACACCAGCAGCATCAGCAGATGGATCAGCTTGGCCAGCGCGCTTTGCAGCGCAGCGGGCAGGCGGTCCACCAGCATCGTCACGGCGATGTGGCCGCCGGAGCGATAAGCCGCTGCCGCGCCGATGAAGGTAAACACCATCATCAACAGTATGGCGATGGGCTCGGGCCACTGCGCGCCAAAACCCAGCACGTAACGCATGAAAACACCGGCCGGAATGATGAGCGACATCAACACAATGGCGGTGCCGGCCAGCCAGATGCACAGCAGGTACAGGCGGTCGAGCGCAGCACCCAGGGGGTGCGGGTTCGGCTTCGAGACCAAGGCGTTCATCGGGCCGGTGTCACTTCACGGCTTCGATGCGCTTCATCAGTTCAGCGAACTGCGCGCCGTACTTGGCGCGCACCGGCGCCGTGGCCTCGAAGAAGGCCTTGTTGTCCATTTCGATGAACTCCACGCCCTCGGCCTTCAGCTTGGTGGTGCTCTCGGCCACCGCCTTGTCCCACAGCCCACGCTGCTCCATCTGCGCTTCGCGCGCCGCCTTTTTCACCGCCGCTTGGTCGGCGGGGCTCAGCTTGTCCCAGGCCACCTTCGACATCACCAAAATCTCGGGGATGATGAGGTGGTTGGTCTGCGTGTAGAACTTGGCGCCGGCCTTGTAATGGTTGGTGCTGAAGTAAGAAGGCGGGTTGTTTTCGGCGCCGTCCACCACGCCCGTTTGCAGCGCCGTGAAAACCTCGCCAAAGCCCATGGCAATGCCGTTGCCGCCCATGGCGTTCATGGTGTCGACGAACAACGGGTTGCCCATCATGCGGATCTTCTGGCCCTTCAGGTCTTCGGGTTTGCGCACCGGCTTCTTGGTGTACAGGCTGCGGCTGCCGCCATCCATCCAGGCCAGTCCCACCATGCGCGCCGGGCTGGCGCTGATTTTGTCCAGCAGTTCCTGCCCGATGGGCCCGTCGATGACGGCGCGCATGTGGTTGATGTTGCGAAACACAAAGGGCATGTTGAACACGTTCACATCGGGCACCACCGGCCCCACCGGGCCCAGCGAAGAGCGCAGGATGTGGATGGCACCAACCTGCGTCTGCTCGATCATTTCCTTCTCGCCACCCAGCACGCTGCCAGGGAACATCTGGAACTTGATGCGGCCCTGCGTGGCAGCCTCCAGCTTCTTGCCCATGTTTTCAACGGCCACCACGGTGGGGTAACCGGCGGGGTGCACATCGGCGGCCTTCAGGGTCTGGGCCTGGGCAGCGGCGCCCAGCAGCAGGGCCAGCGCAGCAGACGCCAGCGTGTGTTGCAGTTTCATGGTGTAGGTCTCCTCGGGTCAGTGGTTGTCAGTAACGTTTTCAGGCCAGGTCTGTCAGCCGGCAGCGGCAGCACCCAGGTCGTCAAAAGGGCCGATGCCCAGGAACAGCCCGCCTTGCAGCAGCCGCATCGGCCCTTCGGGCTGCAGCAGGTGCTGCACCTGCGTGGCGTAGGTTTCGGCGTTGTCTTGCGGCACGTAGCCCAGGCGCGCCCAGGCGGCTTCGGTGTCGTAGAAGCGGCGGCTGTTGGCCGATATGCCGTAGGCCACCAAGAAGCCGACATCCGGGGCCGTGAGCGCGCATGTGACCAGGCGCGCCAGGTCGGGCAGACTCAGCCAGGTGGCCAGGCCGCGGCGGTCGGGCGGTGCCGGCGTGGCGGTGCCAATGCGCAGGCACACGGTTTCGATGCCGTAGCGGTCCCAGTACAGGCTGGCGATGCCTTCGCCAAACAGCTTGCTCAGGCCGTAGTTGCCGTCGGGCCGCGGCGGGTCTTGTGGTGCCACGGTCTGCGCCTGTGCGTAGCAACCCGTCACGTGGTTGCTGCTGGCAAACACGATGCGCTTCACGCCCTGGCGGCGCGCCGCTTCATACAGGTGGTGCAGGCCCACGATGTTGGCTTGCAAGATGGGCTCAAATGGGCCTTCGACACTGACACCACCCAGGTGCACGATGGCGTCCACACCCTGCAGCAGCTGGTGCACGGCCGCGCCATCGGCCAGCTCGCAAGGCACGGCTTGGGCACCGGCCGGCAGGCTCACCTGGGCCAGCGCCGCGTCCCGGTCTGACACGCGCAACTGCCGCGCCAAGCCCAACAGCGTGGGCGCCAGCACACGGCCCAGCGTACCGGCGGCCCCTGTGAGCAGCAGGTTTTGAAAAGGTGGGGTCATGGCTTCAGAAGCGGGGTTCAGAGCAGGTTGTGAAATTGATACAGGCTTCATAGAATATCGAAACGATGTTCCAAAACGACTTAGGGGATTCCTGGGTGGACACACCACAGACCGGCCACCGCGTGGTGTGTTTTGGCGAGTGCATGCTGGAGTTACAAGGCACAGCCTTTGGTGCCATGCAGCAGACCTACGGCGGCGACACGCTGAACACCGCCGTCTACCTGGCACGTTGTGGCGCCCGGCAAGGCCTGCAGGTGGGCTATGCCACGGCGCTGGGCGACGATGCCTTGAGCGCCGGCATGCTGCAGCGCTGGCAGGCCGAGGGGCTGGCCACCCACCTGGTGCGGCAACTGCCGGGCCGGCTGCCGGGCCTGTACCTGATCGAGGTGGACGAACACGGCGAGCGCCGCTTCAGCTACTGGCGCGACCAGGCTGCGGCACGCGCCTATTTCGACACCAGCCCCGGCGACACGCCGCTGGAACAGCAGGCGGCCCGCCTGCAGGCGCTGTACTTCAGCGGCATCAGCCTGGCCATCCTGCCCGACGCCGGGCGCCAGCGGCTGCTGCGGGTGGCCGCGCAGGTGCGCGCGCAGGGCGGCACGGTGGCTTTTGACAACAACTACCGGCCCCGGCTGTGGGCCGACCGCACGCAGGCGCAGGCCGCGTTCACGGCCGCCACCGCCGTGGCGACGCTGGCGCTGATGACGCTGGACGACGAACAGGCGCTGTGGGCCGAGGCCGATGCCAACACCCAGTTGCAGCGTACGCTGGCCCTGCCCTGCGCCGAGGTGGTGGTGAAACGCGGCACGCAGCCCACGCTGGTGCGCAGCAGCGGACAGCGCGTGCGGGCGGTGGCCACCGAACCCGTGGCGCGTGTGGTGGACACCACGGCTGCCGGTGACAGCTTTGCCGGCGCCTACCTGGCAGCCCGCCTGGTTGGCGCCCCAGCGGCTGCAGCGGCGGCGGCCGGCAACCGGCTGGCGGCGCGTGTGGTGCAGCACCGGGGCGCCGTGTTGCCCCGCGCTGCGATGGCCGACCTGCTGGACTGAAGCGCCGAGCGGCGCGCCCGCAGCCGCGTCAGGATGGGCGCGCCACAGCCGCTTGACGGCAACCCGGTTGGCGGCCATCCGACGGGCCTGCAGCAGCCTGCCCCCCACCATGGGGCTCATGAGCAAATGTCACTTGGTTACTTTGCTCATCCCCCTCGGGGGGCGGCGGCAACGCCGCCTGGGGGCGCTCTCAAGCCCTGAACGGCTGCACCTCGCTGACGCGGGCGATGACAAAGGCCTGCGCGTTGGCGTCGTAGTCCCACTGCTCGATGCGGCAGCACCCCGGCCCGGCCTGCGCGCCGGTGCGCACCAGGTTCACCGAGTTGGGCACACCCCGGCGCACCCGCGACGACACGGCCGTGCCCGCCTGCACCACCCACAGCGGGCGCGCCAGGCCGTGCAGCGGCAACACATAGGGCAGGTGGATGTGCCCACCCATCACCAGGTCAGCCCCAGCAGCGGCCCAGCGCTGCAGTGCAACGCCCTGCCCCCGCAGCCGGTTGGGCAGGTCTTCAGCGCGAGCCACCGCTGCGGGCTGGTGCACCACCACCACACGCAGTTGCGCCGGGTCGGCCGCCGCCAGCAGCAAGGCCACACGCTCCACCTGCTGCGCCGACACCTCACCGTGTTTGTGCCGCTGCGGCCGTGTGGTGTTGACACCCAGCACCAGCAGGTCGTGGCTGCGGTGCACCGGTTCAAGGTCAGCACCAAACGCGGCGTGGTAGTGGGCATAGGGGCAGCGCAGGCGCGCCCACAGGTTGAACAGCGGTATGTCGTGGTTGCCGGGCACGGCCAACACGGGCACTGCCAAGCGGCTGACAAAGGCACGCGCGGCGCTGAACTGGCGCGGGCGTGCACGCTGCGTGATGTCACCCGACAGCACCACCAGGCTGGGCCGCTGCTGGTGCGCCAACACCGCCAGCGCTTCCACCACGGGGGCCTGCTCGGTACCGAAGTGCGGGTCAGAAATCTGCAGCAGGACACTCATGCGCGGGCTGCTGCGGCCGTGGTTGCGGTTGCGGTTGCGGTTGAAGTTCCGATGGTGTTGGCTGCAGCACCGCGCTGCGGCGCCAGCAGGTACAGCGGCCGCGCCAGCACGCGAAAGTCCAGCGGCGCTCGCATGCGGGTCACTTCACCATCGAAGGCCACCTTCACGCCCAGCCGGCCCTGCGGCAGGCTGGGCCTGACCACCAGGTGTTCAAACTCGAAACGTTCCACCCCCGCCGCTTCGCCCAGCCGGCCCATCGCGCCTTGCAACATCAACCCCAGCATCGCCAGCGTGCCGATGGGCCGCAGTATCAGCCCCGCCATGCTGCCGTCGCCGGGCGTGCCGGCCACCGTGTCTTCGGGTTCGGCACCCAACTGCTGCAACTGCAGGCGGTTGTTGCCGACAAACAGCGTCAGCGTCTGCACATCGCGCCCACGCCCGCCCGTTTCAATGTGCAGCCGCAGCCGCCGCTGTGCGCGCAGCAGCGTGGCACAGGCGGCCACAAAAGCCACCCAGCGGCTGCGGCCGAAGCGGGCCTTGTAGGCCTCGCGGTCTTCCAGCAAGTCGGGGTACAGGCCCAGGCTGGCGTTGACCAAAAAGATGCGGTCGTTGATGCCGGCCACCTGCACCGGCGTGGGCACCGCGTGCAGCAGCAGCCGCACCGCGTCGGCCGGGTCGGCGGGTATGCCATGTGTGCGCGCAAAGTAGTTGAAGGTGCCCTGCGGCACCACGCCCATCGCGCAGCCGGCAGCATGGGCCGCCTGCGCCACGGTGTTGAGTGTGCCGTCGCCCCCCACCGCCACCACCGCGCTGCGGGTGGCCAGCGCTTTTTGCGCCAACTCGCGCGCCGTACCGGCCAGCGCAGCGGGGGCGCAGAAATGCAGCTCGGCGCGCCGGCCCTGCGCTTGCAGCGCGGTTTCGATGACGGCGCGTTGGGTGGCGGCGTCGTTGCTGCCCGCTGCGGCGTTGACAACAAACTGCAACGCTGCTGCCGGGTCCAGGGCTGGTGCAGCGGGCGCAGCGGGTGCAGCCGCTGGGCCGGGCAGCGGCGGTGTGGCAGCCATTCAGTCGCGGCGCAACAGGTCACCAAAGACCGCATGCTGGCCGTCCTTGCGGTCGTCGCCCGGCGCGTCGTACAGCACCAGCCAGCGCGGCTTGGCGCCCGCCAGGCCCGGCGGCAATGCGCAGATGGCCTCGGCCCGGTTGACGTTGCGGCCATGCGGCAGCGGTACCGATTCGGTCAACGCGCCTTCAAAGCGCACCGCTTCGCGGTTGGCCGCCAGCAGCGGCCGTGCACCCGGCCACTTGAAAACGCGGATGTCGCCATTGAGCACCATGGTCGGGCCGGCCAGGATGAACAGGTCGTCGCCCGAAAAGTGCAGGTCGCGCACACCCAGGCCGTCAAGCTGCAGGAAGTGCTTGCGGATCAGCGTGCCCGTGTCATCCAGCGGCACCAGGCGCAGGTCGTCGCTGCGCGCCTCCACCGCCACCTCCAGCAGCGCCGACCAGCCACGCAGCACCGGGCCGCGCAGGCCCAGCAGCAGGCGCGGGCCGTCCACCGCCAGGCCTTCGATGTCAAAACCGTTGTCCTTGCCGGGTATGGCCATGTAGGGCCCGACATGCGGGTCGTCGGCCAGCGCGCGGGTCAGCAGGTTGTGCTGCGCGTCACCCCTCAAGCGCAGCGCCTTGCGGCCGTCCTTTGCCTGGCGCACCAGGCAGGGCTCGCCCTGCGCGTCGGGCTCGATGGGCAGGCAGGCCAACAAGCGCCGGTTGCCGTCCAGTGCCAGCTTGGCCAGGCGTTTGGCGTTGTCGGCGTGGGGCCGTTCGGGCTTGGCGTTTTTGCGCTTCAGGCCGTGTGAGCCCACCACCCACAGGTAACCGTCGGCCACGGCCATGCCTTCCAGGTCGGCTTCTTCGTCGGCAGCGCCGGGCAGGTCCAGCAGGTCGGCCAGCGGAAAGTCGCGCACCTGGCCAAAACGCAGCGCCTCGGCACCCACGGGGTCGAGCCGGCGCAG
>JACCDR010206893.1_pt1 | contig 27063 bp, 42 predicted proteins | sample 7446431 | NCBI WGS metagenome assembly JACCDR01 (sample SAMN15323443, study PRJNA562643) | freshwater metagenome | isolation source: river surface water | place: USA:Blue River Watershed | collected 2017-08-17 | reverse complement strand
GGTGTCGTCGATGTCGTCGTGGCAGTGCAGCCTGTGCGTCCGTGACCAGGCCCGGTACAGGAAGTCGCGGCGCACCTGCTGCTTGTCGGGATCCCACCAGGCGGTACCGGGCAGGCAGTCCGGCCAGTAGCCCACCCAGATGTCGAGAAGGTCGGCGGTCAGTGCCCCGCGCAGCGCGAAGCAGGGGGCGCAGCAGACCGGGCAGCAGCCCAGGTGGTCCTCGCGCTGCTCGTCGGTGGGGTCGTCGGGCAGCGAGTCAGGGCTGGCGTACCAGAGCTGGTCGAGCGCGAAGTGCACCAACATGCCGACGTATTGCAGGTGCAGCCGGGCGCGGATCGTCGGGAACGGTCGCAGCTTGTCCAGGTCGTAGCCGGCCTCGGCTTCGGCGGTCAGGGAGGCGAGGAGGGCGTCGGTGATCTCGACCCGGCGCTGTCGGTTCATGGTGCGCTGGCTGTGGATCACGAGACCGGGGTCAGCCTTCTGATCCAGAGCATGTGCCCGGCCATGGCCGCGGTGTCGGCGTCGTACTCCTCCAGCGTCTCCCACAATCGGCGTCCGACCACCAGACGCATCGTCCGGAAAGGCCGGAACCCGGACCCGCTGATCCCGGTCCAGACGGTGCGGATGGTGATGTCGCCCAGGGCACCGGGTGCGGTGGTCTCCGACAGCGGCACACCCATGCCCATCTCGGCAGCTTGCCGGTACCACTGCACCGCCGAGAGCTTCTCGCCGCTCGGGTTCACGAACTCCATGGGATCCTCTCCAAACACGTACTTCCGGTAGACGCAATGAGCCCTGGTCGGGTAGCGTGGCGTCGTTGACTATCGAGGAGGCTTTGGTGGCTCGTCCCATTCAGGTGCAGGTGTCGTTCGTCGATGACCGCTGGCAGGCGGTGATCCCCGGGCTCGACAACCTGACCGTGCGCTGGCGCAGCCTGCCCAAGCTCGACGAGAAGATCCGGCAGGCGATGGTCAAGCTGCTGGAGATCGACGAGACCTCGGCCGCCGACGCCGACCTCGTCTACGACTACGACCTCGGCGACAACGCCGACCTCACCACCGACCTGACCAAGCTCCGGCAACTGCGGTCCTGGATCCGCGAGCGGGAGGCCGAGCTTCGCCGGCAGTCCGAGAAGCTCGCCAAGACGCTGATCCTCGAACGCGGGTTCTCTGTCCGCGACGCTGCCGTCTTGTGCGGCCTGAGCGTCCCGCGGGCCGCCGCGCTCGCGCCGCAGGGCAAGCCTCACTTCGGCATCGACCGCGACAAGCAGGCCGCCGAACTGGCGGCGCGGGAACCGGCTCCCCGCGTTCGCGCGAAGCCTGCGATGGCGAAGCCGGGCGCCAAACCCCGACGGGTCCGGTCCGCGGCCCGCTGATCGCGTGTTCCTGGCCGGCATCCTCCGTGAGGATGCCGGCCTTTCGTCGTTCATGCGCTGGCCTTCTGCAACGCGACCTGGGCCTGCGCGTAGGCCTCGCAGGCGTGGATGACCGCGACGCGACGGGCCTTGCTCTGCGCCGGGCCGCTGTAGTGGTCGACAGGCGCCATCGCCACCACCACCGTGCCCCTGCTGCCGATCTTCCACCTGCCCGGGATCCAGCCCTTGCGACCCTCGGGTACCGCGCTCAACGGGACCAGGTCGTGGTCGAACGGGATCCGGGTGCCGAACTTCGTCGTCATCCACCGGATGCGGGCGACCCGGCACCAGTGGCAGCGCAACCCGCTCACGCCTTCTCCTGGTAGTTCTGCATGGTGAAGCGGATGTGGTCGGCGAGCGACCGATCGGTACGCAGCCGCAACGCGAACACCGGGCACATCTTCCCGCTGGTGGCCCTCTCCCCCAGGGTCAGAACGGTAACCATCACCGCGCTGAGCCGGACCTCGGAGTTGTGCCCTCGGGATTCCTGGTCGACCCGGGCTATCTCCTCGTCGACCCGCTGGGTGCTCATCGACGGAGGGGCCACGCAAAGTCTGTCCCACGTGCACGCCGCACAGATCATCGCGGGTGGGGTGCCGGCCGCCAAGGCTCGGGAGACCGGATCGTTGTCGGAGAACGAAGGCGTCACGGCGACTTCAACGATCGCACCGGCCGAAGGTGACGGGCTGCCACAGCCCAGCTACCACGTTCGGATTACACGTCGAGGATCATCTCGGCCTTGGCCCGCAGCGGGTGCCCGGGTGGCCAGCGGTGCCAGTTGCCGCCGCACTCCCCGCAGGTCCAGTGCAGGACGCCGTCGTAGATGCCGCGGTAGATCGCGCCGAGCGGACCCATGGTCATCGTGCAGCCGTTGACCGGGCACACGCGTCTGGCGGGGGTGGGCAACTCGTCGATGAAGTCCTCCAAGGGCAGCGCCAGCGGGTCGATCACGTGGCGACCAACGACCTTGGCGACCGGGAGGTGACGAGATGTCGCCCGTTCGGGGCGGACGTTCGGGGGCTGGGGTGCGGGACCGTCCCCACCCCTCCACAGATGTCACCGGTCCCGCACCCCGCCCTGCCGTGCGGCCCGGCGAATCCACCCCACAAACCGCGGGCCGCACTGTCTCCTCACGCCCCTCACCCGGCGTGGCGAAGGGCCGGCTGTCGCGTGTGCCGTGACGCACACCCGGCCCTGCAAGAGACGACCTACGCTAACCCGAGCCCGCGACCGGAGTCATCCCGATCCGCGCGTCGAGTCCAGGTTTCACTGCCGCGGGTGACTCTCCACAGCGCGAACCAGCCGCGCCAGCTCGACATGCTATAGAGCGGGCCGATCGTGCGGCGCAGCACCGGCTCCGGGCAGTTGGTCTGGGCGCGGCGCTCGATCCACCGACGCACGCGGTGCTTGTCGACGCCGAGGTTGGCCGCGATCTCGTTGACGCCGACGAGATCGTCGTAGACATCCTGGATCGAGATCTCGTCAGCCATGAATCCCCCTCACCACAGCGCAACCAGCGCCTCGGTGACCCCTGTGCGGGCACCGCCCCGGTACGCGTCCTCTGTTACCGCGAGGACCCGGCGGGCGTGCGCGCAGCGTTTCGGGTCGTACTTGCCGGCGAGGGTGAGGTACCGCGCGGCCAGATGCGGGGGGACGCCGTGGATCTCGCGCAGTGTCTTGCCGGCACGGGCTGCTCGCCACAGCGCGGCGAGCAGGTCGACGCGGGAGGCGAGGACGGTGAACGTCGTCGTGGTCGCCGGTCCCGCGGCGAGCGCAGCCGGCTTGTCACCGGCGAGCAGCGCGTCGACGAAGTCGCCGGCCTCGCTGATCGCGACCGCGTCGATGGCCTTCGGGCCGTGGGATCCGGGGAACAACGCCAGTTTCGCGCATGCGTCCGCGCCGGCGGACACGTTCCAGTTGACACGGTCGAGCAGCCGCACGGCCATGTCGGCGTCGAGCTGGGAGCGGCGTCGGACCCAGGCGATGAGGTCGGCCGGGTTCGGCGTCGAGCACCGCACGAGATGGCCCTGACGCTTGTCGCGCAGAACCGCGACGGGTCCGTCCTGTGTGGACGGTGGGTCGGGCAGCCGGGACTCGAACAGCAGGTGCGTGGTCGGCACGCGCCGGCAGAAGGTGAACCAGTCGGCCAGCGGGGACCAGTCGCGAAGCTTGTCGGCGTTGCGGACGTGGACCAGCCGCGGGGCGTCGGGCGTGATCGGGTACGTGCCGGCAAGCGCCCAGACGTGGGCGGGCGACTCGTGCGCGGCGTCGACCAAGGCGTAGTCGAGGTGAGTGGGGTTGACGGTCTCGCGGGTGTGGGCGACGACCTCGGCGACCAGGACGTGTTCCTCGCCGCAGACGTACGTAACGCGACGGACCCCGGCCTTGTCGACCGAGGTCCGCCACTGGCTGTACGTGGAGATGGTGCTTGTTCCTTACGTGTTGCGTTGCAGCCACTCCGATGCGTCGGTGTAGGCCCGCGTCAAGGTGTCAGTGCGGGACTCCGTGGGCTGGCCGCGCCGGTCGGTGCGTTGGGTATGGCAGATCGTCGTCGTCGCCCCGTCCGCCGTGACCGTGATCTCGACCTCGGTCGGCGAGAAGGGCTTGGACAACGGCGTGGCGCTCAAAACTCATGTCCACTGTGGAGCCGGTGCCGGACGATGCGTCTCTCCCGCCGGCTCATCTCTTTCTTGATCTGGTGCACCTCGCCCGGCTTCCAGATCATCTTGTGCCGCCACGGGGTCACCACGTCGTACTGCCAGTAGCCCGTCGGCATCGTCGTCGGTTTCATCGGTGAGGCTCCATTCCTGCGTGTCCACGGCCCACGACTGCCACTGAATCTCAGTGACCGCCCGCCTTCCCCGATAACGAGTGTCGAGGTACACGGACACGGCCGTGGCCACCCCGGCGACGATCGCGATGCCGGTGATGGAACTGGCGATGACGAAGACGAGGCTCAGGAGCATGACCGGTGTTGAGGGCTCAGCCGGGCACGATCAGGCCGCCGGGCGGTTGCCCGTTGCCGAGCAAAGTGTGCTGCCGGGCGGCGGCGAGAGCGTCGTTGAGGATGCCGGTCATCCGCTCCTCGAAGCTGAGGTCGAAGCGCAGCCGCCCGTCGTCTGACAGCAGCAGCTCCAGCAGCGTCTCCAGCCGGGCCATGAGGATCGCCTCCGGCGTGGGCGTGACCCCCTGCTGCACCAGACCCTTGTACTTGGCGTGGTTGGACTTGCGGATCGCTTCGAGCTGCTTGAGCATCGCCTCGCGGGCGTGGTCGGCCGCCTCCGGAGGCAGCTCGGGCATGCCCGGAAGCGGCTCCTCCTGGAAGTAGGAGTAGTTGGGGTCCACCGTCTGTTCCTCTCAGGTGTTGCTGGCGCCTGGCGACGACGAAGTCGGTGTCGTGGCCGGCGGGAGTTCCTGGTTGTCGAAGTTGGCGTCGGCGTTGGCGAGCAGGTACGCGAAGCCGAACAGTGCGATCAGGCCGGCAGTCACGCCGCCGATGATGAACAGCAGCCGCCGGGTGCCGTGGTCCTGGCGCGGCATCTCGCCGATGGTGCGGAAGCGGGAGCGGTCGAAGTCCACTGTGGACGGTCCAATGCGCTAGGTTGCGAGGAACGGTTCCAAAGCCACTCTCACCGTTAATCGGGCGGACGCCCGCGGCGCCGAGGAGAGCCGGAGCAACATCTTGGTTAAGAGCGCCCGCCTGGTGTGCAGGCCGAACATCTGGGCGTCGGTGAACAGCACCCGCTCCCCGGTCATCGCCTCCACCAGCCAGCGGTGGAGCAGGTCGCGGGTGACGACGGTGGTGTCGGCGATCGCCTGCTCGAACAGTTCCAGGTCGCGGGTGGCGATCGCCTTGACCAACGCTTCGACGGTGTCCATCTGCCCGCCGATACGGGCCAGCGCCGGCCGGACCTGGCCCCGGCCGCGTTCGGACTCGCGCACCGCGACGGGCTTGCTCAGGCCCTGCGTCAGCAGAACGTGGCGAAGCTCGTCCACGGTCAGCGGGGACAGGTCGAAGACCCGGCACCGCGACACCAGCGTCTGCGGGATCGGTTCGGCGCCGGTGAGGATGAACCGCATTCCGCCGGGCGGCTCCTCCACCATCTTCAGCAGCGCGTGCACCGCCTGCATGGACGCGCCGGTGATGTCGAGGACGGCGACCTTGAACTGCCCGGCCGGCGGGAAGTACGCCCAGTGGTTGAGCGTCCGGACGGTCTCCACCCCGAAGTCGCCCTCCCTGGCCACGACCGTGTCGAGGTCGGCGATGCCGTGATGGGCGGCCAGGTGCAGCCCGAGGGTGAACTTGCCGATGGAGTCCGGCCCGCGCAGCAGCGTGGCCGGGGGCAGCTCCTGTTCCAGGATCGCCCGGACCCGGTGGTGTCCCTGGACGTTCACGGCTCGATGTGGACCTTCCACGACCGGAGCGCCTTGAGCTTGCGGCCGATCACGGTAGCCGTGTCCTCGGTACCGCCCGCCGGCCGGGTCACGTGCACGATGACCTTCTCCGTGACCATCGCCGGCAGCGGCTCGGTCGCCACCCGGGAGTACCGCTTCATCTCGCGGGTGCAGTTGCCGCACCGGGTGCGGGCGCCGCCCGCCTTGGCGTTGGCGAGGTTGATCCCGCACCAGGCCTGCGTGGTGCCCGGCATGAGCAGGTGGTCGGCCCCGACCGGGGAGATGGAGTACCACCTGATGAACGACTCGATCACTTCGGCGCCTCCACCTCTCGTCCGAGGTAGAGCCCGACGTGGTACTTCATCCGTCGCCGCCAGGTCGAGATGGCGGTGTTGGAGACCCCGAACCGCTCGCGCAGCGTCGCGTTTGACACGTCGCCGCGGTCGAGGATCTCTTCGATGCAGGCGTCCCACAGTGCGACCAGGTCGCAGGTGTCCATCTTGGACCGTCGCGGGACGGTGGCCAGGTACGCGCGGATGTCCGCGGCGTGGGCGAGGAAGTCGATGTGCTCCACCAGAGTGTCCTCGTGCCCGCTCCGCAGCAGCAGATCGTCGAGATCGCAGTCCGGCGCGTCGATGAGCTGGGGCTCGTGGTGGTTGCGCCGGCCGACCTTGTCGCGGTAGCCGTTGGCCTTCTTGTAGATGATCGAGGAGATGTAGGACTTGAAGTTCGCCGTTCGGACCTTGTCGTCGTACAGGAAACGCAGCCGCGGGTTGAACTGGCTCAGCATGTCCTCCTCCATGATCTTGAGGAGGATCTCGCCCACCGCGTCTTCGAGGTGGTCGGCAGGGATGTTCTTGCTCCGCAGAACCCCGGCGATGTAGCCGTAGTACCGGGAGAAGAAGTCAGCGTAATCAGACGGCGCGGACGTGGTGTCCACGCCGTTGGAGACGGCGTTCACAGGCACCCCTAAGGTCGCACAGGGCGTTCATATGGAGAATGGGTGAGGGCTGGTGCGACCGTCCCTTGACTACCCGCACCAGCCCCCGGCTCTAGGTCGCCGCCGACTTCCGGATTGGGTACCGGACGCTCGTTCGCGGCTTCAGTGGAACGGGAAGAGTGACGCCCAGGTACAGCCGGTGGATGAGCGTGAGCATCTTCCAACCGACCGGCACCCGCTCCCCGGTCTCACGGCACAGAAGTACGTAGCCGATGCGGCACGGGCGGCCGAACGGCGTGTAGAAACGCTGCCCCTCGGGCAGCACGATCGACCGCTCGATGTCCCAGGTCTTGCCCTTGAAGATGCGGTCCATCTGGTTGAGGACCGTCGCCCGGTACACCTCACCCTGCCGGGACCGGTCGGCATGCGGCTGGGCACCCATCACGCCTCACCCCCGCACGCGACGGCCACCGGAACGGTCACGGGCGAGATGGCGGGCGAGGCGGCGGGCGAGGTGGCGGTGAACGTCGGCGAGCCCAGCCGGAATAGCACATCGAGTTCCGTATCTGGGTACGCCGAGCACATATCACTATCCCCCGATTGACCACGCAAAAATAGCTACCCCGTCCTCGCCGCCACGAGGACGGGGGTATTTCCGATCCTACGGAAAGGCAGCGCCGATTTCCACCGAGGGTGCGGGCGACTTAACGGTCTGCTCATCATTGTCGAAATGCTGTGGACAGCCTGCCCACAAATCGGGGGAGCCCATCGAGGAATCTATTACCGCCTATATTGACGGTTGATCTCGTTCCACTCCTCGCGGGTGCGCACCTTCACCAGGTACCCGAGCAGCGCGCCCTCGTCGGTCCAGGTGTGCAGGTCGGCGCACCAGTGCAGGTCGGGGTAGTTCGCGTGCCCGCCCAGGCAGCGCTCCTGGCAGACCGGGCACCACGCGATGCACTCGCACGGGGCGTCGGCGCGCTCGACGATCGTCGACTCGGCGAGCCGCGCGGCGGCCTCGCCCCAGAAGCACAGGCCGTGGCCCAGCTCCTCGGCCAGCTCGGGGTGGCCCTCGTAGAGGTCGTAGGCGTTGCAGCAGACAAGCTCGGAACGGATGTTCCAGGCGATCGTGCGGGCGGTCTGCGGGTCGACGGGCCGACTCACTCGGCCACCTCCATCACCTGCATGTCCGGCGGGAACAGCACCCGCGGTGCCCGGTTCGGGGCGGTCTCCAGCAGGCACCAGGAGTCGCTCGGGCGCCAGCCGCGCATCGCGGCCTCGTCGTCGCAGGACAGCCCGACGACCCGGGTGTAGGAGATCGCGGGCTCGGCCCCATCGGCGCCCTCGGCGTCCTGGGTCATGACGGTGTCGACGTAGAGGTGGTGCAGGTGCCCGTGGAACCACCACGCCGGCCGGTGAACGTCGAGCGCGGCCTGAAGCCGGTTCTGGTTCGGGTGGCATTCGAGGATGTTTTTCAGGTCCATCATCGGGTTCGACCGGCGAGGCTTGTCGTGGGAGAAGACGATGTCGAGCGGGTCGGAGTCGTCGAGGAACATCTGCGCCCACTCCTCGGGCGTGGCTTCCTCGGTGGGGAACCAGATGGTGCCGGCGTGGTCCTTGACCGGCTCGGCCGGCAGGCCGCGCTGCCGGCGGCCCTCCTCGCGGGCGAACGCCGCGCGCTGGCGCTTGCGTTCCAGGTCGAGCCGGTACTGCTTGTCGATGGAGTAGGCGCCGCCGAACGCGCGCATGCGCAGACCGTCCCAGGTCCAGACGTGGCCCTGGGGGATGTAGCGGATGTGGGAGCGGACGATGACGAACTCGTCGGAGTCGGTGAGGCGGTGGTACTTGAGCCACACGTTCGACCAGTTGTCGTGATTGCCGTGCAGGACGTAGATGATCAGCCCCGCGTCGGCGGCGGCCTCGTCCAGCTCGTCGAGAAACTCGACGCCGGACGGCTCGTGCTCCCAGAAGCCGAAGTCCCCGACCTGGACGATCGCGTCGGCCCTGGCCAGCCGGGCTTGGGGAAGGAGATAGGTCAGCCACCACCGGAGGTTGCCGTGGGTGTCGCCAGCAATAAACAGTCGCACACCGTCTTTACCGGGCGTACGAGCAGCGACGACGCGGGCGGGGCGGCCACTCTACCCGGGTGGGCGACCGCCCCGTAACCAGCGACGACGTGGCGCGTTAGGACGTGTGGATCAGGAGGAGGAGGTGCTTGAGAACGCGGCAGCCGGCACAGCTTTGGTGACCCGTTGGTTGACCGGCTTGTTGCCGTTGGATTTGGCGGCGGCGACCTTCGCGGCCTTGGTCGGCTTCGGCGCCTTGTAACCGGGAAGCTTGGTCGGGTCCTTGCTCTTGAACGCTTCCCACACGTCGTTGGCGATGCGCCCGCGCGAGGGGATGACCACACCGTGCCCGAACGCCCAGTCGCGGCACTCCTGCCGCTCGCGCTTGGCCTCCGGGCTGTAGGTCTGGCTGTGCGCCAGCTTCGAGCCGAGCCATGAGTCCTGACGCCGACCGGTCGGGATCGGCACCTGGCGACGCGACACCGTCGACTTGCCCAACTTGCGGGCCGCGCCGACAAACGGCTCCATGGCCGCCCTCAGCTTGTTCGCATTCGCGTGTCGTAGATCGATTTCGTATTCGATTCCGTCGAGTGCGAACCGCACGGTCTCATCCGCGTCCTGGCCGTCGATGTCGTCGGTCATGACGACAAGTGTCCTACGCGACATGGTCATCTCCCTCTTGCGACTCGTTGAGTTCCTGGATCAGTCCGTCAAGCACGAGCACCAGTTCACCGATGTCACGCGCCGCCATTCCGACGATCTCCCGGTCCTCGACCTCCGGGTCGTCGACCACTTCGAAGATCTGGACTGCGAAACGGGTTCTGATTCGTTGCCGGACCGCGGCGTAGGCGATCTCGGCGTTCGGGCCACAGGTCGAATGCGCCGCCAATGCGGCCGACGTTTGGAGATCGAAGGGCGCCGGCAACCGTAGTGAGCCGTTGCCGAGAGGCCCCACCGTTCGCGCGAACCGATCATGCAAAGCGGTTCTCTGTGCGGGCGCTAATCGGTCGGCAGGAGATCCCCAACCACCGGAGTTTGACAACGCACTCGCCTTTCCCTGGGTCAACAAAGGGTAGGTTCGACGCTGAGTTGAAGTCAAGTTCACTCGGAGCCACACCCTAACGGGTGAGTCTCTCGTTAATGCTGGTCGATCTCACTCCACTCGTGATCCACGAGGTACAGCGCCATGACCCGCTTGCACGCCTCAAGCCAGCGTTGAGCAGCGGCTTCGTCATGCACGAAGCTCAATAACGAGAGACATCGTGATAGCTGACCGGAGATCGTCGGCTCGAATTGACGTGTATGCCACTCGGCGCACATCCGGCGGCAGAACGTCTTGAGCGCCTCGGCCAGTCGGGCGGTGTCCGGCGCCGTCTCGTCGTCGTGATCGGTCCAGACGTTGTACCGGGCGGGCAGTTGACAACCTGTTCGTTCAATCAATTCACTCGCTGCCTGCCGCCGGGTGATGTCGAAGGCGTGGGCGACCAGCCCGACCGGGCGGAACGTGCCGCAGCCGGCGAAGCAATGCACCCGGTCGGGATAGATCCGCATAGCCGGGTCGATCCCGCCGTCGGCGTGGTGCAGCTCGCCGAACGGGCAGCGGATCTTCACTGCCCGTTCCCCCGCACCCGGCGGCAGGTCCACCCCGATCAACGTGAGTGCGGCGAGAATGGAGATGTTCTCATCGGCGAACCGGACCGGGTTTGACGCTCGACTTGACCTCATCGGGCTACTCGGGCTTCAAAGTCGGCTTCGGCTCGGGGATGAGCATGCGGCGCACCTCGTGCGCATAGAAGCGGCGGTGCCCGCCGAGGGTCCGCACGGTGGCTAGCAATCCGCTGTTGGCCCACCGGGTCACCGTCTTCGGGTCGACGGCGAATAGGCGCGCGACTTGAGCGGGAGTCAGCAACTGATCGGGCTTGAAGGTCACGTCAAGCCATACCGGCAAACCTCATGATCCGTACACGACCGGCTAGGGCCATAGCAGCCCCAGCAGCAGGTCGAGGCGGTCCTGCCGGTCCGGGAACGCCTCGGCCAGGGCCTGTTCGGGCGTGAGGTCGTCCATCACCATCCGTTCGTGCAGGAGCGCGAGCACGTCGGCGGCGATGGCGGACAACGGTTCTGCGTCAGGATCACTCATAACCTGTAGGTGCGCGACGCCGGCCCTCTGTGAAATCCCCAGGGCGGGATACACCCGATCGGGCTACACCCCGAGCAGGTCGTCGCCGAACGGGTCAGCCGCCCGCTCCGGGTGCGTCGGGGTGTAGAAGCGGGAGGTGGCGTAGTCGACGCTGATCTCGATGTTGTTCGCCTTCTCCCCGTCTCGGGCCTTGAGGATCTGCATCTTGAGCGGGCAGACGCGCCGGTCGTTGTCGAGCGGCCCGAGCACCGAGATGATCGTGTCCGGCGAGTTCGACGCCTCCGCGGTCTCGCTCAACGCCTGCGTGGTGTAGTAGCCGGTCCGCTCGGCGACCTCGCGCTGGGTCCGGTTGACCTGCCACGGCGACACGAACGGAACCCCGGCCCCGTCGTTGAACGTCGTCGCGAGCTGCTTGGCCTCCTTGAGCGTGTTGCCGAGTTCCTCGCGGTCGGAGTTGCGTCGCCGGTCGGGCTTGAGCAGCGCCAGGTAGTCCATGATCACCAGCTCGATGGGGAACATCCGCTGGATCCGCACGAGCTTGGCTTCCAGGTAGGAGATCGTCGCGTTGCGCGGGACCTGGACGATGTAGCAGGAGCCGTAGCCGGGGTTGTGGGTGAAGTCGGTGACCACAGTGGACAGTTGCCGGCGCTGCTCCTCGGTCAAGGTGCCGTTCTTGATGTCCTTGGAGTTGAGCCCGCCCGGGATGTCGAAGCCCGCGCAGCAGGAGTGCCGGGAGATGATGCGCCGCCGCACCTGGTTGCGCAGCGTCTCCGTCGTCAGGATCACCGTGTTGCGGCCCATGTTCACCACCGCGTTCCACGCCAACTGCACCGCGAGGGTGGTCTTGCCCTCGTTGGTGTAGCCGGCGATGAGGACCAGCTCGCCCGGCCGCACCCCGGCGAGTTTCTCGTCCAGGCCCGGGATGCCGAAGTCGACGCCGGCTGAACGGCCCGTGCTGCGGGCGGACTCGGCTTCGGCGTAGTCGGCGAGGATGTCCTCGCCCTCGGTACGCATATCCCCCTCGGGCGCCTCCTGCATGGCCAGGTTGCGGTCGATCTCACCGAAGGACTGAAGTACGGCTGTCCGCGCTTCCATGTGCCCGTGGATGTGCTCGCCCTTGTCGCCGTCGACCCCGCGGGTGAGGATCTCCATCCCGCGGGTCAGCGCCTCCCGCGTCGCGCGTTCGGCGGCAAGGTCGCGCAGTTGCTCCAACGACCACCGGAAATCCGACTCATCGGCGGGCAGCGATGCCAGCAGCTCGTACGTTTCAAGGTACTGGGCGAGCTTTCCGGCGTCAGCGCGTCCGCGGGCGAGCAGATCGGCCAGGGCGTCACGGGTGATGATCGAACCGGTGACCGCGGCGTAGCGCTCCAGCAGCGCGAACAGGTTGCGGTGCAACGCATCCACGAAGTGGGCGCCGGTCAGGTGCCGCAGCGCCCGGTCGAGCAGGTCACGTCGGTCGGGGATGATCGCCGCGAGGAGCTTCTCGGCGTGATCGGTCGCGCTGGGCAACGGACTCCTTGGATCTTGCTACCGTGGGTGTGGGATTCGCCTGGCGAGTCCTGGCTAAAGGGGACGCGGGAGCCGTGGGCTATGCCAGCCCAGCAGAGAGCGGCTCCCGCGTTTTGCGTCGATGAGCTATTCGGGATGCCTGAACTCGGGCATCGGCACCTTCTCACCCGGGCGGTGGCACGGGCAGATGCAGTCGGCGCCGCAGAACTTGCACGCCGCCGGCTGTTTCTCCTCGCCGGCCTTGACCGCGTACCCGTCCTTGAGTGCGAACGGTGAGGCGCAGTAGTCGTGCTTGTCGTGCAGGCACGCGGTCGACAGGTAGTAGTGCTCTGACGCGGTGAGACTCATGCACTAGTAATCGCCGCGGTGAAGCAGAAGACCGGCTCGTCGGCGCCGAACGCCTTCGTGTTGCCGACCCCGCCGCGCACCAGCAGGATGCGGTGCCCACGTCCGCCGTAGTCGACGTTGTGCAGTTCCTCGATCTCGCGGACGACGCCGACGCCGGGCACGGTGTCGCCCTCGGCCACCTGTCCGGCGGGGATCTGCTTCCAGTCGCGCTTGACCGTGGTCGCCCCGTCGAGGTCGATGCGGGGGCGCGAGAACGCCTTGGGCATGCCGGTGCGGATGCGGGGGTGCTTGGGAAGGCCCATCTGGATGCCTTCGATACTGGTCACCGGATGGGCCTCCCGCTCAGTCGTCGCTGTCCGGCTCCATGAGGACGATCTCATCGACGATCTCTTCGCCGATGTCGTGGCCGGTCTGCGGGTTGTTACCGTCCGGGCAGCCGCTGCGTGCGCGCCACGGCCCGACCGCCGAGCCGTGGCTGTCGCGGTGCCGGGTGGGCGGTCGGCCGTAGACCCTGCGTGGAACCCACGGCCGACTTGTCGCCCAACCACTCACCGGTTGGTTCCGGTGGTGTCACCCGCACCGCCACCAGTGGTGCCAGCAGTCGTGCCAGCGCCAGTGCCGGTGGTGTCCGTGGTGTTTCCCCCCGTCGTCGTCCCCGTGGCAGAGGTGTCACCGCCGGCCACCGTGCCGCCCGCCGGGCCGTAGGTTCCCGGGGCGGTGCCGCGGGTACCCGTCGGGGCCGTCCCCTGGGAGTTCGCGCCGCCGTCGCCCTCGTTCTCGTTGACGTTGTCGCGCTCGTCAGCCGGGACGCGGTTGTCGTCAGGCATCCCGGCCCTCCGACTTCTCCTGCCGCTTGTTGGCCTCAGCGGTCTCCTTGCGGGCGGCGTCGCCGTGCTGCTTCTCCCACTGCTCCTTGACCGACTCGTGCCGGCCCCAGGTGTCCTCGTGGTTGCGGCTGACCTTCGACATTGTCCCTCCATGGGTGGTGCCTACGCCGGAGTAATCGGCTACTCCTCCGCGGACTCCACCGCCGCGCCGCGCATGGCTTCATGCACGGCGAGCACCGCACGAGCGTGTAGTTGTGATGCCCGCGATTCGGTGATTCCCAACATTTTCGCGACCTCTTGTAGCTGCAACCCTCGGTGGTAGTGCAGCGCGATGACCGCCTGTTGCTCGGCCGGGAGGATGCGCACCACCCCCACGACCGCGCCCAGGATCGTCGTGGTGAGCACGGAGGACTCCACGTCCTGCGCGGTGGCGGCCGGCTCGTACTCCACGTCGTTGAGCGATATCGGGCGTCCGGCCATGCCGCGGATCGTCGAGCGGACCTCGGTGATGGACAGGCCCGTGCGCTCGGCCAGCTCGGCATCGGTGGCGCCCTTGTCCTGCCCGGCTGCCTGAAGAAGTTTCGCCCGGGTGCGTAGGCTGCGGGTAGCCCAGTCGGCCTGGCGGATGGCGTCGATGAGCGCGCCGTAGACGCGGCGGGAGCAGAACGGCTTGAAGAACTCCACCGCCTCCGGCGAATAGGCGTTCTCCGCGCAGTAGTCGTGCCAGCGCCTGGCCGCCCCGACCAGGCCGAGGCTGGCGATCGCCTTCAGCTCGTCGAGGTCGAGCGCGTGCGGCGCCGTGCGCCACACCTGGTTGGCCAGGGAATGCGCCAGGCCGAGGTGGTCGGCGATGAGCTTGTTCGGGTCGACGACCATTAGCGCTTCAGCCGCCGACGCCGGCCGATCCGCTTGAGGTCGCGGTGCGGGAGCCGGTGCGCACCCCCGCCCGGCCATCCGTAGCGGGCACAGTGGTAGCAGCAGGGCAGCCGGCGGAACTTCTTACTCACATCTTCCCTGTTCGGATCCGGTCCCACCCGAGCTTGGCGATGCGGGCCTCGCCACGGGCGTACCGGCGGGCGGTGGCGTAGGTGACCCGCCCGAGGTTGATCTCGTACTCGCGGAGCAGGTCGTGGATGTTCGCGTGGCCGGTCGGGCAGACCACGATGATGTTCTCGGGGGTGTCCGGGCCGCCCTTGCCGAGGGGCCACACGTGATGCTTGTGGTTGACCCTCGGCGTGGGCGCGTGCCGGGTGTGTACCTCGCACGGCAGCGAGGTCGTCATGAGCTGATCGGTCACACAGTTTCTACGCGGAGAAGTCCCCCGCGCGAACGCCTTCGGTGAACGCCTTCCACGACTGCGGGCTGAACCGCAGGATCGGGCTGTCGTCGAGCTTGCTGTCGCGGACGAGAACGTCGGCGCTGCGCGCAACTTCCAGGCAGGCGCCGTTGGCGCAGTACGACGACCGGCGCCACTGCATTGTGGTGGTCATGCGGAGGTTCCTCTCGTTGGCGTTGTACGAAGTCATCGGCGCGACGGACGGCCGATGAGCTGAAGCAGCGCGAGCGGGGACAGCGCCTCGAACAGTTCGTTGCTCTCGCCCCAGATGTGATCGGCGAGTGCCTGTTCACGACGCAGAAGTTCCAGCACGCCCTCCTCCTGGGTGTCTCGGGTCAGCAGGTTGTGGACGAACACCGTCCGGTACGACGACCCGTCTCGGCGGATGCGGCCGGCGAGCTGCTGCATCCTCGCCGGGTTCATTAACTGGTCGACGCAGATCAAGTGACGGGCGACCTGCAAGTTAAGGCTCTGTTCGATTGCCTCCGTGCCGATGAGAACCCGGCAGTCGGGGTCGTCCCAGAAGCGGTTTTGGCGCCGTTGACGCTCGGCCTTGTCCGGCTCGCGTCCCCAGATGACCACGTGGCCGACCCCGTGGCGGGTAAGACGTTCGATCAACGTCTGCACGGACCTGGTGAACCGGCAGAACACGACGACCTTCTCCTCGGCCAGGTCGCCGGTGACGGCGCGCTCGACCCAGTCGAGCTTGGCCGAGGTGTTCGGCCCGTCGTCGTCGCCGAGGACGGTCAGGCCGGCGCAGATCGCCTGCCCGTAGGTGAACCGCGCGACCGCCTCGGCATGCTTGACCGTCTCCCGGTTGTTGCGCACCATCCGCAGCACGCCCTGGCGCAGTTCCTCGTAGCGGCGGCGCTGGGTCGGGTAGAGGTCGAGCCACACCTCATTCGGGGAGATGGCCGGCAGGTCCACGTCGGTGATGTCGGTCGGGGTGCGGCGCAGCACGAATGGCCGCAGCTTGGCGATGAAGTCGTCGAGGTTCTTGTAGCCGACGACCTTCTTCGTGTTCACCATCCGCCCGGCGCTGGTGTTGTAGACGCGCACGAGTTCCTCGCGCACGTAGGTGTGCCGGAACCGGGTGGCGGTCCCGAACACCTGCCACCCGCCGAGGGGTTCCAGAACTGAATGCATTTCCAGAAGCTGCTTCTGCAACGGGGTGCCGGTGAGCACGACGACCCGGTCGCATTCGCGGGCGAGCTTCTTGATCGCCCAGGCGGTGCGGTTGGACGGGTGCCGCAGCGCGTCCACGTCGTCGACGATCAGGATCTTGACGCCGCACCGCTCGACCAGCTCGTGGTCCTGAAGGAACATCTGGTGCCCGAGCACCATGATCTCCCAGCCGGACAGGTACTTCTCGATCCGCTTGGGGCGCGGGCCGGAGGCGTTGGTGATGGCGAGCTTCGGCAGGAACCTCGCCATCTGCTCGGTCCACTGGGGAACGGCCGAGGCCCGGGTGATGACGGCGACGCGGCCGGTGTCGAGTTCGCCGCCCTGTTTGCACGCAGCGATCAGGCCGGCGGCCTGGGCGGTCTTCCCGAGGCCCATCTGGTCAGCGATCAGGCCCGTGCCGCGCATGTAGAGCCAGGCCACCCCGATGCGCTGGTGGCGGCGCAGGTTCACCCCGCAGTGCCGGCACGGCGGCACCTGGGCCTGGCCCTCGGCGATGGAGGTGTGCCGCTCACACGGGCCGGAGTTGAACCATTCCAGCGGCGGCAGCCGGATGTCGTCGAGCTGCCGGATGCGGTCTGCGGCCTTGAGGCGGGTGTCGTTGGGGAGAGAGCGAACGTCGACCAGCACGTGTACTGCTACCGGCCTGGCGTGCGAGCATTGCCGTGTGACTACGGAGAGCATCGATGAGGAGTACGACCGCGACGACTTCGTCGTCCCCAAATGCCCGGTGTGCGCGACCAACGAGGTGAACTGGGAGCCGATGTCGCTGTTCCAGATCGGGGCGCTGGCCCGGGTCGGACCGCATCTGCTGAACGCCTGGGTGGCTGTCTGCCCGCGGTGCAAGTTCAGCGTGCCGCTCGACTACGTCGCCGACTCCGCACCGCCCCGCAAGGCGTGCAACGACTACCAGGGCATCTGCAAGCGCTGCCAGCGTCCGCAAGGTGAACACAAGCTGTAGGTCACCCGCCGGTGTGATGCCGACCGGCGGCGGCGCTGCCTACGCTGTCCAGGTGGCTCCGAATCGCATCCGGCGGTCACACAGCCGGCGCCCTGCGACTCGTCACCGCGGCCAACGGGCGCCGGACCCCTTCGCTTGGGGCATGCTCACAACTTGTGGGAGGGGTTGGGGCGGCGTCAGGCTCACCGTCGGGTTTCCGGGGGCGACCTTCCTCGGGCGGCGCCGCCCCTCTGTCAGCGCTCAGGAGGCGTCCTCGCGGCGCTGCTGCCACACCGCACGCTTGCGGGTGATGGTGACCGCGGCGCGGGCCATGGCCACGGCGTAGGACACGTCCTCGGCGAACGCGGCGATGGCGGCGTCCACGTCGCGACGGAACGGGGTCACGTCGACCGGGCCGCGGGGCCGCGGTACACGGACGACGGTGGGGCAGGTTGAAGCTGTGGTGGTCACCCGACATCCTCCGGGCCGCTCGGACGGTTACGCCGGGAGTGCTTCGGCCCGGCCTGCGACAGCAGCGTGGGGATCGCCGAGCTGTTGTGGTTGTCGATGGACTTGGTGAGGTCTTTGGCGAACGACGCGCCGGAGCCGACGGTCAGGCCGGCGAAGATCTGCGACCAGATGTCCAGGGCGGACAGGGCACGGCCGCCGACCTCGATCCCGTCAGCCCAGGTGGTCTGCGCGACGAGCAGGACAGCGGCGACACCGGCTGCCCACACGATGAGTTGGGTCGTCACGCCGTTCACGTCGGCGCTGCGCGCGTAGCGCAGGAAGTCGACGACCTTGGTGATGAGTAAGAGCATGGCGACGGCGGGCACGAATTCCATGACGGTATCTCCTTCAATGTTGAACCGTCTATATCCGCTACTACCGTCGGCTTTGAATTTCTTTCAGAGCCGCATACCGACCGTAGGGCCACTGGAAGAATTCATCGCGTTCTCTGACCTTGCCGTCGATATCGCTGACCTCCGCCCTTTGCCCGACGGTGAAGTACTTCAACGCGTACTGCTGGATAGGCATCTGCGCCAGGTACGGGGTGATCCGCGGCGGGTCGGTCGCGATCAGCCAGGCGGCGACCTCGGCGGGGTGGTGCACCAGGTAGGCGTGGGTGCGCAGGAGGTACGTCGGGCGCACCCACATGTCGTCGACCGGCATCGGCGGGGTCAGGTGCTGCCCACCGAGCCAGGCGATGCGCCAGTCCCGGGGCGGTTCCACGAACGGCGTGAACTCCGGACCGAAGCAGGCGTCGTCTTCGAGCACCAGCAGCGGTCCGGGGAAGCTCGACAGAACTTTGATGTGCGATGCGAGGCAGCCGGCCGGGGTGCCGGTGTCGACGGCGTCGAATACCTCGAAATCGAGGTCGAGATTGGTTGCTTGCCAGCGGTTGGTGAATGCCCGCAAACGGTCGGGTCTGCGGGCGAGATTTATGACGACGACATTCACACGTCAATCGTCGCGTCTTCGTCGCTTCCGTAGAGCACTTTCTTCCATGTGCCGTCGGGTTGCCATTGGTAGACGTTCTGCGTCGCGCCGGGATAGGTGCGCCACCCGTCGGGGGTGAAGATGGCGACCGGCTGGTCGGGCAGCCCGATGAGTCCGAACTCGTCGGGAAAGGCGCACTGCAAGGCGCTCGGGTTGTAGATGGTGACCGGGTCGGGCTGGGTCATCGGGTCTCTCCTGTCTTCTGACGGAAGACGCGGTCGATGGTCCACAGGTCGCCGACGCGCGGGTTGGTCGGTGCGGAGTCCTGGACGAACACCTGCGCGCCCCGGCGCTTGGCCAGGAACGACGCGAGGCGGGCGCGGAGCTTGTTCATCTCCGACACCTCCTTGGACTGAAGGTTCAGCTCCAGCGCGACCTCGCCGTTGGTGTCGACGTTCACGGTGATGGCCAGGACCCGGAACGCTTCCACCTTGTTCTGCTTGCCGCCGAGGTAGCGGCTGATCCCGACCCAGTCGCCGAGGGTGTAGTCCTCGTAGACCCGGCGCCCGTCGGCGTAAGGCGGCACCGACACCGTCCACAGTTCGGTCTCGTCCTTGGCCAGGATGAGCTTGCCCTGGGCGATCTGCATGCGGGCCTCGTCGTTGAACGTGGTCGCCTGGATCTCGTACACCTCGCGCTGGTGCCACCGCTTGACCGATGCCGGGTCGGTGGCGATCGAGTAGGCGCCGCCACCGGTGGCCTGCTGCGCGATGAGGTTGCGGATGTCCGAGCGCCCGCGTTCACGGTTCTTGGAGATCAGCGCGGTCGAACCCTCGTAGAAGATGACCTCGTTCTCCCGGTGGGTGCCGAACTCTTTGCGGATCTCCAGCCGGAAGTTCGGGTGCATGTACCACTCGGCGCGCAGCGGCGCGTCGGAGGTGAAGTCGCCGCCGAGGTTCTCCTCCAACAGCTCGAACAGGTTGCGCCCGTACTCCGGCGAGTACGTCGACTCCGCGACGTACGGCGGCCCGACCGGGTAGGTCACCACGACACGCCGGTTGTACTCCCGGCCGCGGACGGTGTTGTTGGAGGCGATCGGCTCGGTCTCCCCGCGCCCGTAGGCGGTGATGACCGTCGGCGGGTACAACTCCTTGATCTTCGCTGCGGCGGCCTGGGCGCGGCGCTCGGACAGCGCCTGGTTGTAGGCGTGGGTGTTGGTGGAGTCGGTGTGCCCGACGATGGTGACCTGAGGCGCCTTCATCTGGTTGAAGTGCGACACGTAGCCGGCGAGGGAGTCGCGGCCGACCTCGGTCAGGGTGTGCGAGTCGACGAAGAACGTGATCGTGCCGGACAGGATCTGCGTGACGTACTCGGGGTCCTGGAGCGGGTCGGGGGTGTCGTCCCACGGCAGCCCGCCGCAGTCGATCTTGTCGTCGAAGCAGACGCAGACAAACGGGATGGTGCCGCGTTTCTGCGCGTCGCGGAGCAGGATCAGCCACGCGGCCATGACCGGGACGCGCTTGAACCGGTACGGGTTCTCGGTGGTGCCGCCCTGGGGGCGCGGGTTGGGGTACCAGGGCTCCATGACGACGGCCCACTTGAGTACCTCGGCCGGTCCCGGACCGGAGATGGTCACCGAGCGGATCGTGCCGTTGCCGGCCGGGACGGTCTCCTCGCTGATGTTCGCCCCGAGGAACGCCCCGCGCAGCGCGCCGTTCTCGTAGACGTGGAACAGGTGCTCGTACTCCAACAGGTCGGTCGCCGGCTGCCCGTTGGCCAGGGTGCCGGACCAGAACTCGTCGTCGAGGTCCATGGTGACCGAGCCGGCGCCCGAGCCGGAGATCTCCGTCGTCAGCGACAGCGACGTGAACTTGCTGATCACCGTCGCTGCTCTGGCGTGGTTGACGAACCGGGGCAGCGGCTTGGCCACCCGCCCCTTGTCCGGCGCCGGGATCGGGTCACCCGGGATCTTCACGAACCCCGACGGCTCCACGTGGAGCATGTACTCCAACTTCTGGCACAGCTTGCGCCACTCGTCGGGGTGCATGACGTGAACCTCGAACCCGGCACCGACCAGCGGGGCGATCTGGATGATCTGGAACGGCACGCCGTTGGAACGGGGCATGTCAGTCGCCTTCCAGGTAGAGCGGGCCGCCCGGCGCGGGAACGTTGGGGACCTCGAAGTTCGCCCGGTTGTGCTGGCAGTCGATGCGGTCGTTGTCGCGGTCGATGACCCGCACGTCGGTGTAGGCGTTCGCGGTGGCCTGGACGCTGTACCGGGTGGCCGGGTTTCGCTCGCCGAGCAGGGACACCACGACGTTGCTCGTCGGGAACCCGGTTCCGACGGCCACCGCGGAGTCGCCCGGGGTTCCGCGTTCGGGCACCGTCCACCACAGGTGCGGCTCCGGGGTCTGGGCGGGGTCGACCTTCCAGGTGCCGCCGGCCAGGGCGTCGCCGTCGAGGACGGAGACGAAGAACTGCCGCCCGCCGATCGTCCACGAGGTGGCGTCGAAGGCGTTGACCACCCGTGCGCGCCAGAAGTAGTAGGCGCCGTCGAGGAGGCTGCCGGTCTCCCCGGTGAGGGTGACGTAGGTGATCGTGCCGCCGTAGTTCACCGACTCGGTCAACGTCGTCGGGTTGTTGAACTGCGGGTTGTCGGCGTACTGCACCTCAACCGTGGTGCGGGTGTCGGACGTGGACACGCTGACGGTGAACCGCGGGGTGCGCGAGGGCACGATCAGGTCGAGCGAGGGGCTGATCAGGGTCACGGTGGCGTTGATCAGGCTCGCCGACAGGGTGGCCGACACCGCGGTCGCGACGGGTGCGATGACGCCGGTCGCGTAGAAGACCGTGGGCGCGGGCGCTGCCGCCTGTACCAGGGCCGGCGGAGCGGCGATGACCGGCTCCATGCCGAGCACCGTCGGCACTCGGGCGTCGGCGTCGACCAACGCGGCCGGGGCGTCGACGACGACGGGGTCGCCCGCGGCCAGGCCGGAGACCTCGGGGCTCTCCGCGACGACACCGACGGTCGCGGCCGGAGCGGTCTGCGACTCGTCGGGCGTGCCGACGGGGCCGGGCAGTGCGCCGGCCCCGTTGATCTGAAGGTTGTCGAGGACGACCGGCACGCTGGCGCCCGGCCCGAACCGGACCTCGGTGGCCCCGGCGTAGGTCCCCGCGCCGGTGCCGGACCAGAAGCGTGAGCCACTCAGCGTGTACGCCGGGGTGGTCGACTCGGGGTCGGTGAACCACCGGATGGTGTAGGAGCCGATCGGGGCGTTGAAGTCGAACGCGAAGTCGACCCGGTGCCACTGCCCGAGCGGCAGTACCGCCGACGTGTAGAGCGACTCCGCGGTGGTGGCGTCCTGGTAGTCGTCGAGGTAGAGCCGGTTCTCGGCCTTCGACCACGCGATCCTGACGCTGCCGCCGTTGGCGCGCTCGACCCGGGCGAGGTAGACGGACACGGCACCGGTGGGCAGGTAGAGGTAGACCCGCCCGCCGATCTGCGGGGTCGGGTCGTACCCGTCGAAGACCCACTTCAGGGTGTTGTCGGCGTTGGGCACGAGCTGGAACCCGACGGTGTCGCCGGGCTGCGCTCGGGCGTAGTACGGGCCGTTGTTCGCCCCGAACGCGGTGACTTCCTGGAACGGGTCGCCGGAGATCTCGGAGTTCTGCACCGTGACGGTCTCACCGACGACGCCGCCGTTGGCGTTGTTGCGCCACAGGATGCCTGCCGCCGACGGGAAGCCGGTCAGGCCCACCGGCAGCGGCCGGCTCACGCCCGCGGTCGCGGCGGGGGCGGCGAGGTCGATCGGCAGGTTGGTCACGTCGGGGGCCGGCGTGTCAACGTCGACCGGTGCCGCCGGCGCGATGATGCGCATCCCGTCGAGGTCGGGTTCCTCGCCGGAGTCGGCGGCCGGGCCGGTGAGGGTCAGGACGAACTTGCGGGACTGGCCGTCGTCGTAGAAGCCCCAGAACGCCACCCGGATGTAGTAGGTGGTGCCCGCATCGACGGTGCCGGTCAGCAGCGACTGCGAGACGCCGCCGTACTCGTCGTTGGAGGCGACCAGGACCAACCCGGGGATCCCGCCGCCGGTGTCGGCGTACAGCTCGACGATCGTGTCGGGGTCGCCGTGCGCCGCCGACGCGAGGGTGTCGGCGGTGACCTCGCCGCTGTTCGTCGGCTTATACACCCACCATGCGGAGTTGTGGCCGGACGCCTCCCCGCTTTCGACGGTGTTGCCCATCGCTTCCAGCGGCGGCGACACGTAGGTGTCGCCGTCGTCGGCGAGGTTGACCGGCAGCGCCTCGGCGAAGTTGTCGTTGATCGACGGCTGGAACCCGCCGGGGCCGAGACCCGGTCCGGTGTACGGGCCGGGCGGGACGGCGTCGTTGATCTGCGGGTGGGCGAACCGGTAACCCTCGCCCGCGCTCTGGTTGACGCTCTGCCCGAAGAACACCTGGTTCGTCGGCCCGGGATGCAGCCACGTGCGGCTGGCGCCCAGCGTGGCGATCGAGGTGGTCGACTCCCGGTCGGGGTACAGCAGGACGTTGTAGTAGCCGCCCGGGTTGGTGGTGTCGATCTCCCACTCGACGCGGAACCAGGTCCCGACGGGGACGGTGTTCGGCGCGGTCACGTCGAGCACGATGGTGTCGCTGATCGCGAGCTGGCCGCTGCCGTTGACCCACAGCACCGGACCGTTGCCGTTCACGCCGAGGAAGGCCAGCGTGATCCAGTCGCTGGCGGGCAGGGTGTCGAGGCGCACCTCCATGCGTCCGGCACACACCGGCGCGGTGTTGTTGGGGACGTTCCACATGCATGCGGCCCAGTCCGAGTCCGCGCCGGACTGGACCTGGAACGAGTAGAAGTCCTCCTCGCCGACATAGCTGACCGACGAGGCGCCGGTGATGTAGACGAGGTCGAAAGCGTCACCGGAGTCGCCGCCGGAGTTGGCTTCGGTGACCGCGACTCCGTGGCTGCCCCCGTTGCCCGAGTTCTCCTTGGCGGCCATCTACGTTGTCCTCAGGATCCGACCTTGACCCGGTACACGCCGTTGCTGAAGGTGATGGTGAATGGAGTTCCGGCCGGGGTGGCGTTGGCTCCGAAGTCCACGTAGGACAGCAGCGGGCTCGTGGCGGCGTCGCCGGTGTCGCGGTACACCACCGCCCGGCGTGCGGTGAACGACGCGTTCGACCACGACGGGGCGGTGCAGGTCAGCAGGCACCAGTCGTTGGTGGCGTCGTAGAGCCACGTCAGGCCGGTCAGAGTCTGCCCGCCGGTGGTGTATCCGTTGCCAGAGGGGACCTCGTTGGTCACCGCCGACTTGAACTCGTCGGTGTCGAAGTTCGGCACGTAGCTTGCCGTGGTCAGCATGACCTTGAAGGTGTGGGTGGTGAAGTCGAACCGGGCCAGGCCGAGGCTCTTGAAGCTCTGCCCGTAGGGCGAGGCGGTGACGGCGATCTTAATCACGACCTTTCAAATAGCGAATCGCCGCTGCGAGCGAATCGGGAGAATCATTGAAGAACCCGAGGCCCGAGTTGCATCTCGAACACAACAGACCTCTAATGCACCTACCGCACGAGCGCTCACCTGCACAGCAGTTGTGGTCGTGGTCGATCGACAGAAGAATCGGCGACCCGGCCGGACTCACCCGTAACTCGGGGCGTGCGCAGATAGCGCATAACCCGGACTGCGCATCGAAAAGTGCCTGATACTGCTGCCGCGTCACACCGAAGTTGAACTTGCGGCTCTTCCAGCGTTGGCTCTCTCGGATCTGTTCACCGCGTGCGGCGTAGCTCCGCAGATACGAATCCCGCCGGCAGGAACGGCAGGCCGCCGCATACCCGGTCCGAGTCGACCGATCAACGTTGAACGCCGGTGTTCCCTTCGACCGGCGACAGGCGCAGCACCTCAACTTGGTGAGTACCGCCATGGGATCACGTCCAGTCGGAGGCTTGTGCGGACAGTTGGAACTCGCCTGGTCCTTCATCGGCGTCGCGGGCCGTGACCCGCCGCAGGATGACGACCGCGCTCGTGGCGCCGGGGGGAAGGTCACCGACGTTGACGGTCGCGGCGAACGAGCGGCCGTCGAGCGACAGGTAGTGCTGGTGATCCACGCGGATCAGCGGGTCGTAGAGGTTGAGGTGTTGCAGACTCACCACCACGCCGAGTGCGGTGTATCGGACCGAGGCGTTCTTGACCCGGAAGATCTTGTCGGCGCTCGACCCGCGCGCCACCGTGCCCCACGCGAACCAGTCGTCGGGCGAACGCTGGTCCTGACGCGGATGCCAGAACAGAAGAGTGTCGACGCTTTCAGCCATCGCTCACCGGCTCACACGTACGGGGGCCGGAAGCGCAGGACGGCGTATCCGGAGTTGTCCGAGCCGGTTCCCTGGGTGTTGCCCATCGTCAGCTTCAACTCGCTGGCGCCGGGTTCGAGCATCATCCAGTTGCGGGTTCCGGAGTGCCGCACGTAGCCGATGCGGTTGCGGGTGAACGTCGAGGACGGTTCCTCCACCGCCGCGGTCGCAGCGAAGTTGCGCACATCGAGGGTGATCGTCTGACCGGCCGGGATGGTCAGGTCGTAGACCACGACGACGTTCGGGTCGGTGGTGATGTTGGCGAGCGTCACCGGCTTGGCCATCGGCCCGACGAGGTCGATGAACATGTGCCGCTGCGCGGCGACCCAGTCTCCCCAGTTGTTCACCGTGACCGTCTGCCCGTTGTAGATGCGCGGGCTGGTCACCTCGTCGCCGTAGAAGAACGGGTCGGACAGCTTCAGGTCGACGGTGAACGTGGCCCGGTACCGGCCGGTCATGGTGGGTTCGAACCCGGACACGAACTGGCCCTTGCCGACGGTGGTCAGAAGCTTCGGCAGTCCGGTCTCCCGGTCGGTGCACCACAGCCGGCGGGTGATGGTCATTTCCCGGCGTGGGGTCCAGAAGAGCTGGGTGAGCTTTCGCCAGTTGTCGTTGAACGTGAGCAGCGGGTCGCTGGCCATCACGCCCTCGTTGGTGGAGCCCTGAACCCACATCGCCAACGACATGACCCGTGCTGCCGGGATCTTCGGGCGGAAGTCCTCGCCTTCGACGTAGGCGTAGACCGGCTGCTCGCCGCGGTAGCTGGGAACGTTGAACCGCCCGGCGATCGTGGTGATGTTGTATCCGAGTTCCTGGACGGATACTCCGTCGAAGGCCCACCACTCCTTAGTTGTAGGCATCGCCTAGAACCCCTCGTACTCGTAGGCCAGTTTCCGGACCGTGCGGTACAGGGACTCGCCGGCCTGCTCGCGCACCGGGTTGTTGATGTTGATCGTGTTGACCTTCCAGCCGCCGCTTCCCGTCGTCTTCATTACCGACGAGCCGCCTGCGACCTTCGCGGCGCTGTAGGCGTAGCGGGCTGTGTTGAGGTCCTCCATGGCGCGCATGTAGTCGCGGGTGCTGCGCCAGGACTGCGGCATGACCGTGATGTCGGTCCAGTCGTCGGGCATGACGTGCGCACGCACCTTGCCGCCGGACGCGAAGTGCTGCACCGGGACGTAGGTCGTGGGCACGCCTGGAACCCGTCCGCCGGCGGCGAACTGCTTACGGGCACCACCGATGAACTTCCACACGTCCTCCTGGTTGAACCGGCCGTCCTTCACCAGCCCGCGCAGGTTCTCCATGACGGCGTGGCCACCGATGGCGACGGTCTCGGCCGCGGTCCAGATGTGCTCGCCGGCCGACAGCATCGCCGGGATGGAGTCCGACGTGCCGGTGCCGGCGCCCTCGATCGCGCCGCCGGAGCGCTCGAACTTGATCGGGCCGGTGTTGCCGGTCTTGGTGTCGGCCTTGTTCTGCTTGACCGTGCCCCTGAGGTCCATGCGGGCCTTGTCCAGAGCGGCATCGAGGGACAGGCTGTCGTCCTTGGCCATGAGCTTGATCGCGTACTGGTAGACGAGGGTCTGTTCCAGGCCTTCCTTGAGGCTGCCGGACATGCTCATGTTGACGACGTATTCACCCGTCGCCTTCTTCAGACTCTCGGCGACCTTGTCGATCTCGCCGACGGTCATTCCGGCTGCGCTGGCCAACTTATACATGTTCTCGGCGGCGGTAGCGGTTGTTTCCTTCGCCTTGTCGTAGGCGGTCTGCGCGTCGGTCCAAGCCTCCTGGCTGTCCTCCATGGCCCGCTTGGCGGACAGGATGGCGTCCTTGTAGTCGAACTGGGCCTGCTTGGCTTCCAGGGCCGCGTCTCGTGCGTCGCGGATGGCCTGAAGTACCTCGTCGCTGCCTTCGACGCCCTTCTGCTCGGCGCGACCGGCTTCGATGCGGGTCTGCTCGCTCTGCTCGGCCGTGTCGGTCAGGCGGTTGCGTGCGCGCTTCTCAGCGACGATCGCCTCACGGATGTCGAGGTCGCTGGAACTATTGTCGGACAGGACTTTCTGAAGGTTCTCCTGCGCGCGGGCGAGCGCGATCGACGCCTCCTCCTCGTCGAGGGGGATGTCGCGGAGCTTGTCGCGGTACTCCTCAAGAGCCAGACCGGCCTTC
>JACCDR010229783.1_pt1 | contig 27089 bp, 23 predicted proteins | sample 7446431 | NCBI WGS metagenome assembly JACCDR01 (sample SAMN15323443, study PRJNA562643) | freshwater metagenome | isolation source: river surface water | place: USA:Blue River Watershed | collected 2017-08-17 | reverse complement strand
CATCGCCACGATCAAGGGCGGCTCCCGCAACATCACCCTGCGCTCCGTCTGCGTCATCGGCCACGGCTCCGAGGTGGACATCGACCTTGGCAACATTTCCGACCAGAGCGACGACGTCACCGGCCCGGTGAAGCTCGCCCTCCGACACCGCGACGGCGACGTGATCACGGTCCGCGTCCTTGGCGCCTCCCGACCCATCTTCCTGAACGAGCACGAGCAGAAATACGAGGTGATCTTCGCCCTGCCGAAGCCGACCCGCTCGATCTTCCTGAAAATCTACAAGTTCCTGAAGAAACTCGGCCTCCCGATCTGACCCGGCACCCCGTTGTCCGGGTTCGCGTGTCCTGATACTTTGGAGACATGGCCGGCGCCGTCCCTGACGAACTGCTTCTTGCCCGGGATCGCCGTGAGCGCGAGACCCGGGAACGGGACGTCGCGGCCCTGCGGTCCGATCTCAACACAGCCGTCCGTGACCTGAAGGAGGAGTTGAAGCGCCTATCGGCGAAGCTCCGCGCCTTGGCCAAGGGTCAGGTCACCGACTCCGGCGCCCTGATCGAGCAGATCGACCGCGTCCTCGCCGAGCCCGGCTTCGCGATGGCCGAGCGCATCACCCGTCTGGAGGCCGAGGTCTCCAACGGACAGACCACGTCCTTCGCGTCCATCGAGGAGATTCGCCGTGTCATTGCGACCACGGAATACGCCCTCGCCGAGAGCATCGACCGCCTGCGGGCGCAGATGACGACCGACGCCGGCATCAGTCTCTCGACGCTGACGACGATCCTGTCGGCCTACGCCACGACCTCGGCCGCCTCCAGCATCGCGTCCGCCGCCGCCACGGCCGCTGTCGGCGCCTACGAGGTCACGGTCAACTCCCAAATCTCCGCCCTCGCCACGGCCGACGGCCGGCTCTCCGGTCAGGCAGCGTTGCAAATCAACGCGGGCGGCCGGGTCGCCGGCTACACCATCACCGCGGCCGACGGGCTGTCCGGCGGTTCCGGATACTCTTCCGCGCCGACGGTCTCGTTCGAGCTTTACCCCGGCCAGTCCGGCTCCGGCGCCGCGGCCACCGCGGTCCTGACCGGCGACGTGGTCACCGCGATCAACGTCACGAGCGCAGGCTCAGGTTACACCATGCCGCCGAAGGTCGTCCTCACGGGCGGTGGCGGCTCCGGGGCCAAGGCTGTCGCCACGATCCTCGGAGGCGCGGTCACCCGCATCCTGACGGCCCCGACATCCGAGGTCGCGTTCAACGCCGACGTCTTCAAGATTTACAACGGCGCCAGCTCGGTCGCCCCGTTCACCCTCGACGGGTCGAATCTGGCTTTGGTCGGGACCCTCGTCATCGGCGCCACCGGCCTCGACCTCGACACGCTGGCCGAGAACGCCGCGGTCCCTTCCGTCAACTTCATCGGCGACTTCGCCTCGGCTCCGTCAGCCGGTTCCTACCCCGTCAACTCGGTCTACCGGAACACGACCGACGGGAACCTCTACGTCCGGACGGACATCGCGACGTGGGCGCTCTACGTCGGCTCGGGCACGCCCGGCGCGTCCGTGGAGATTCAATACTCCGTAGACGGCTCTACCTCGTGGCACTCGACGTTCACGACCGGCGATCTCTTCCGCCGCGAGCGGGTCGGCACGGGTTCGTGGTCCGCCGCCCACCGCATCGTCGGACTTTCCGGCACCGACGGGACGAACGGCGTCCGCGGCAGCAAGCAGTTCTTCACCTCCGGCAGCTCGTGGAGCGACGGCACGGCGGACGCCGCCATCACGTCCGCCGGGCTCACCAAGGTCACCCTCGATCAGGTCACGATCTCGGACGGGGCCACGTTCGCGCAGACCCGGTATTGGGACGGGTCCGCGTGGCAGACGATCACCGCCGTCGTGAACGGTAACCTGCTCGTCAACGGCTCCGTCGCCGCGACGAAAATCCAGACAGGCATCTTCACCGCGAGCGGCTCCGATGTCCTGATCGGCGGGCTCACCATCAACGCGACGAAGCTCACGTCTGGAGACGTGGAGATCGGCTCGCAGTATGCCGACGGCGTGAAGGTCGGCTTGCTCGCGTCCAACAAGTTCGCGGAGGTTCGCCGGCACCCTTCTACGCTGATGCCGGGCTTCCAGCTAACGGAGGGAGGCGTGGTCAAGGGAGCCCTTTACATGAACACGGTGGGGCCGTCCACGGTGACTTCGCTCGGTGTGGACATCGTCTCCGCCACTCAGACGATCTCCGGACCGCAGATCACCGGGACAATCGTCTCTGGCGTCTCCTACATGACGGCGCCGGAATACCGCATCCCCGGCACCGGCAAGATTTGGACTAACGGCAGCCTCCGATTCGACATCCAGAGCGACTTCGGCCGGACCATCGCCATGTCCCCGGGCGGCGTGGAGCGGTGGTTCTTCAGCACGGACGGCAACTTCAAGTCCAACGGCGGCGCCCTGATGAAGGCGTCCACGGACGGGCGGACCGTCCCGCTCCACACCGGGTCGAACACCATCGCGTTCAGCTGGAACGGCTCGCAGCTGGAGCTGTATGTGGACGGCAACTACCAAGGATTTTTCAACCGCACCGGACCATGAGCAACCCGTCACCCGAACCCAAGACCAACATCAGCCGCGAAGACCTCGAAGCTCTCCGCAGCACCTATCAGCAGGCGATCCGCCAGCTTGAGCGCGACATGATCGCCAACCAAGGCGCACTGCAAAGCATCGAGCACCAGCTCACGATGATCGCGCCGAAGCCCGCCGCTTGACGCGCTACGGACTAGAGTTTCCGGACGAAATGTCTCCGGCTCAGGTCGAGCTGTGGGGCTACGCCAACGATCACCGCCCCGAGCACGGTGGCCTCGGTGCGCAGGCGCATCTGCGCAACGCCATGCGCCTGCTCTGGCCGACCGTCTACGGCGGCGAGGCGGAGCCCGGCCATCCCCGATGGCGCGAGGACTTGGAGCTGCTGACGTGGGCGTGGTGCAACTTCAAGATCATCTCCGTCATCGGCCACGCGTCGGCCGCCAAGACCCACACCTTCGGCCACGTCGCCGCCGCGAGCTACCTCGCGGACTCGCTCAACTCGATCATCACTCTCACCTCGACGCACTTGTCCGGTCTCCGTAAGCGCCTGTGGTCGGACACCGTGTCCGCGATCCGCTCGGCCGAGATCGCGCCGGGGCTGACCGGCGGTCAGCTTTTCGACATCCGGGCGCACGACATGACGATCCGTCCCGTGGGGACGAAGGAGGACAAGTATGTCATCGAGGGCATCGCCACCGACCGCGGTCAGGACGCCGTCGAGAAAATCCAAGGCACGCACTCCCGCCGCCGCCGCTACGTCGTCATCGACGAGGCGCAGGGCACCCCGCCCGCGATCTTCGAGGCCGCGTCGAATCTGATGACCGACCCGGATTTCCGGATCGTGATGCTCGCCAACCCGACGCGCCGTCACAGCGTCTTCGGGACGTGGTGCGAGCCGGAGGATGGTTGGTCGTCGATTGACCCGGAGTGCGACACGCACTGGAAGACGAAGCGCGGCGGCGTCTGCATCCGCCTCGATGGCCTGAAATCGGCGAACATCAAGGCCGGCAAGACGATCTTCCCGTTCCTCGTCCGTCAGGACTACCTCGACAGCGTCGCCAAGGCGTTCGGCGAGGGCTCGCCCCGGTGGTGGACCTTCGTCCGCGGGTGGTTCGCCCCCGAGGGTCTGTTCGGTATCATCTATCCGGGTGCGATCCTCAACAAGGCCGAAGCGAAGATCGAATACCAGATGCCGCCGGCCAAGATGGCGGCGCTCGACCCTGCGTTCGAGGGCGGAGACCAGTGCTCGCTCGTGATCGGCGAGTATGGCGCGGCCCGCGGGTCGAAGTGGGCGTTCAACGTCTCCGAGGTCATCAACATCAAGGTCGCCGTCACCGAGACCAGCGACCCGCTGGACTTCCTCATCGCGAACGAGGTGGTCCGGATTTGCAAGGAGCGGGACGTGCCGCCGGACAACTTCATCATGGACACGACGGGCGCCGGCCGCGGTGTCGCCGCGATCCTTGAGAAGGAGTGGTCACGCACGATCCACAAGTGCGGCTTCGGCGGTGCGGCTACTGACCGCCGGCTGAAGCTCTCCGACAACGAACTGTCGAAGGACCTGTTCGACCGCTTCGTCTCCGAACTCTGGTGGGCCGGGCGCGCGTGGATGGAGGAGGGTCTCGTCGGCGGCGTGGACTCCCGGTTCAAGGCGCTCCGCGACCAGCTCTCGGCCCGGCAATACGAGACGGTCAAGGACAAGAAGATTTCCGTCGAGAAGAAGACCGACATGAAGGAACGGCTCGGCTACTCGCCCGACGAGGCCGACGCCTTCGTGATGCTGGTCGAGCTGCTCCGGCGCAAGGGCGCCACCGCCGGCTCGATCCGGACTTCCTCGGCCGGCGGCCGGGATGACCCGGCGCGGCGCCGGGCGGTGAAATACTCCCGGGTTGTGTCTCCGGACAAGGAATACACCTATGGCCTCAATTAAGCACTTCAGCATCGTCCCTCCCGGTGGCTGGCGTTACATCCAGCCGGAGACCGGCGTCCGCTTCGACTCCGACACCTTCGACGGCCTCGTCCGGCAAGTGACAGTCCACCGGAAATACAAGGGCTTCCCGTTCGAGAACGTGGCGGCGGAGATCGAGCGCCAGCTTTGCTGGGGCCTGACCGAAGAGCAGTGCCGGCCGGAACCGGGTGAGGACTACAAGCCCGTCCGCGACCTCTCGTCCGAGATGACGGTCGGCATGGCGATTTCCTTCGGCAAGGCCCTCGTGGCGTTCTTCTCCTCCGGCGGCCAGACCGTGCCGAAGGAGGAGTCGGCCCGCCGGGCGGCGATATGCCGCGGGTGCCCGTTCAACAAGCCGTCGAAGTCTTGCCCTTGCACCTCGGTCTACTCCGCCGTCGAGGCGTTCGTGCCCAAGGACCGCAAGGAGCCCGGCGTCTCCGTCTGCATGGCCTGCGGGTGCAGTCTTCAGGCCAAGGTCCTCGCCCCGTCCGACGTCATCACCGCGTCCCTCCCCGCCGACATCGTCCTGCCGCCGTGGTGCTGGCAGCGCCCCGGCGACCCCTTGAAGGCGATCCACGGACCGGATACAACCTGACGCCCGCATGGAAACGTCTGCAACTGCCACCGCCCACGAACGGCGAATCCGCGACCCGAAGGCCGCCCGCGCCCTGTGGACGCGGCTGCGTTCATCCTCCCAAGTGCGCCGGGAGAAGTGGGCCACGATCCAGAATCAGCTCGACGGCGCCCCTCCGCTGTCCTCGGCCGAGCTGGTTTCCCTCGGCCAAGGCTGGCGATGCAACGTCAACTTCCGCGACGCCGCGTCCACCCTCGATCAGGTGCTCGTGAGCTACTGGCGCCTGCTCCACGACACGACCAATCTCGCCGCCGTCACGGTGCAGGACAAGGACCACAACGCCGAGCGATGGTCTCAGATTTTTCAGGACGCCTTCAACCTCTTCAACGACGATTGGGGCGCGGACTACGTCCGGAACTACCTCCTCTTCTCGCAGAACCACGTCGCCTTCGGCGTCGGTGTCGCCTTCTGGAACGACCGCTTCAGCCCGCGCTGGGAAGCCCTGCGCATCGGCGAAATGGAAGTGCCGGCGAAGGCGAAGGCCAGCGTCTCCAAGCTCAAGGTTGTCGCGATCCGTCAGGAGATGGACATCGAGGACCTGTGGGAGCTGGTCCGCACGCCTGAGAAGCGGACCGCCGCCCTCGCCCGCGGATGGAACGGCACCGAGCTTGACCGCCTCCTGACCCTCGCCATGCGTGAGGACGGAGACCGCACGCGCCCCGTCAACCCGGGCGACGTGATGGAGACCCAACGCGAGCTGCGCAACAACTCCGTCGGCGCCACCGCCGGTCGCGACCCGATCAAGCTGATCCACCTCGCGACCGTCGATTCCGAGGGCAAGGTCTGCCGCACGATCTTCTCCGAGACCGGGGAGGAAGGTGAGGACGCCGGCTTCCTCTTCGACGACTCCGGCGCGGAGCGTCCCGATGGGATGGGCGAGGTGCTCGCCGCCGTGTTCTTCGACGCCGGCAACGGCGACTGGTGGGGCACGAAGGGCTTCGGCCAGAAAAATTTCCAGTTCTCGTCCGTGCTGAACCGCCTGAAGTCGCGCGCGGTGGACCGCACGATGATCGACGGCCTCACGTTCACCGACTCACAGGAAGGCTCGCGCGAGACCGTGCCGATCACGAACATCGGCCCGTTCAACATCCTGCCCCCGGGCCTGACGCAGGTCCCCGCGTATCCGACCGGCCGCAGCATCATCGAGACCATCGAGCTGATCGAGTCGAACCAAGCGCACAACAACGCGCGCTACCGCGACCAGTCCCGACAGATCGCAGGCACCGACACGGCGACGCAGGCGAACATCCTCGCGACGTTGCAGAGTCAGGTGGACGTGGCGAACGCGACGCTCTACCTCCGCCAGATCGCGCAGAACATTTTCCGTGAGCAGTTCCGCCGCCTCCGCCTGAAGGGCAACGACGACCCGGACGCGAAGAAATTCTACAAGCGTTGCGTGACCGACGGCGGGATGCCGCCCTCGGTGTTCCACAACGTCGAGATTTTCATCCGCACCGGAGCCGAGCCCGGCGCCGCGAACCTTGCGTTGCGCGGGCAGAAGGCGCTTGAGCTGGCGCAGCTCCCCGACGCGAACCGCCGCTGGTGGCAGGAGACCTACGTCGCCGCCAACTTCGGCGCACAGGCCGTCGCCAAGGCGCTCAACCCCGAGGACGCACGCGAGGACATCAAGTCCGCCCGCCTTGCCCTCATGGAGAACTCGGACATGGGCGAGGGCAACCCGTTGCCCGTCGATCCGCAGGACAACCACGCGGCGCATGTCCCGGCGCACATCCAGCCGCTCGAAGTCCTCGTCCACAACTTCGACACGAACGGCAAGATCGACCCGAACGCGCTCGTCGCGCTCCAGCTCGTCCTCCCGCACATCGAGGCGCACCTCAATTTCCTCAAGGGCGACAAGCTGCACGAGGCGATCTACCGCGACGCGTGGCCGCGTTTCACCGCCGTCCGCTCCGCGGCCGAGGGCATCTTCCGCATGGTCGAAAAAATGCACAACCAGACGCAGGCCGAAGGCGGCCAGCCTCGCCTCGACGCCGCCGTGGGTGCGGGCACGCCGCAGTAACTTTCAATGCTCCAGTTCATCCGTCACCTGTTCCGGCGCAGACCGCCGGTCTTCATCAGTCTGCCTGAGCCGCGCACCGCGCCGCTCACGCTCGACGAGAAGGTCGCTCTCCGCGACTGGCTCCGTCTGCCCACGACCCGGCTGGCCCTCAGCATCATGCACGCCCGGCACCCCGGGCTCCGTCTCAGCCAGATCGCCAAGGTCGCGAAGTCCGAGTGGGACCAAGCCGCCGCCGTCAACTTCATTCACCGTATCCACGGCTGGGATGCGTTCCGCGACAACCTGACCACCCTTGCCGACGAGCCGAGCGGTCCGCAGGAGCCCAAGGAAACCTACCAGCCTGAATAATTCTCATCATGGACACCGTCACCACTGAAGCCCCGACAAACACGATTCCCGATGACCGGGAGTCGTTCGCCAACCACCTGAAGTCCGCCGAGGAGTTCTTCACTCCGAAGCCGCCCGCCGCGGACGCACCTCCGGCCAAACCCGACCCCAAGCCGGCCGCGCCTGATGCGCCCAAGAAGCCCGACCTCGTCAGCTCGATCCTCAAGACCCCGAGCAAGCCCGCGGAGACGAAGCCTGACGTCGCCCCGGTTGCGCCTGACGAGTTCGACAAGGGTCTCGTCGCCCCGCGCTCCGATTCGCCGGCCCGCGCCGGCTGGGACGAGCTGAAGAAGCGTGCGAGCGAACGTGCCGCCGCGGACGCCGCCCGTATCCGTGAGCTGGAGGCGAAGACCAAGGACGCCCCGCCCCCGGCCGCGGACGAGGCGACCAAGGCCCGCCTGATCGAGCTGGAGCAGCAGAACAAGACCTTCTCCGAGCGACTCAAGGTCCTCGACCTCCAGTCGCACCCCGAGTTCGTCGAGAAATACGTCGCACCGAAGAAGGCCGCCCTTGAAGAGCTTTCCGCCATCGCCAAGGGCGACGAGGTCGAGGTCAAGATCGACGAAATCCTCTCGAAGAAAGGCAAGGCGTTCAACACCGCCGTCAGCGAGGCGCTGGAGGCCATGTCTCCCTACGCCCGCGTCCAGTTCCAATCCGCGCTCGACCGCTACATCGCCGCAGACATCGCGGGGCAGAAGGCGCTCTCGTCCGCCGACGAGTTCCTGAAGAGCGCGAACCAGAACGCCGGCTCACGCTCGCGCGCTGCGTTCGACAAGGCCGCCTCCGAGTTCGCCGGCCACCTGTCCCCGGCTGCCGTGGACGAGAAGGCCCCGGACGAGGAGAAGGCCGCCGCCGCGGAATACAACGCCGCCCTCGCTGGCGTCGTGAAGACCGCGGAGCAATACGCCTTCGGCCAGATGGACGAGGCCGGCGTCGCCGCCCTCGCACACAAGGCCGCCCTCTACGAGTTCACCGTCGGCCGCGCCCTCCCGCGTCTCAGCGCCGTCGTCGAGAAGGAGATCGCGACCCGGGAAGCCCGGATCGCGGAGCTGGAGGGCAAGGTCAAGGCCCTCACCGCAGCCAACCCCGACATTTCCGGCGGCTCCGGAGGTGGTGGCGGCGAAGGCACTCCGAACGAGAACGAGAGCCACCTTGACGCCGCCAAGCGTTACAAGTGGTCCGTCTGATCTTCCGCCAGTCTTGACATGAGCGCCCGGGCCGAAAACCCGGGCGTTCTGCTTTTCCCGATACCCCCTTGCGGGTCGGTGCCGTTTGCCGTATCTACGGCTCAACGACACGTAGCTGCACCCCGGGGCTGGCAAACCGGCGGGTCGGAAAGCTGAGAGGCGGGTGGCGCCCGCTGGGCTGCGGATTCTCCGCGGTTCGATTGCAACCTCAATTTCTTTTCCGCAAATGTCAGTCAACAACTACTTCGTCGAGCGTCGGAATCAGTTCCACAGCTCGGTGTATCAGAAAATCTGGCGCGGCAATGCCCTGCGCAGCCTCGTCAACTCGTCCGCCTTCGACCTCGGTGAGGGCACGTCCCCCACGGTCCGCACGCTCACCCATGAGCTTCCCACCGCCTACCCGACCTCTCTGACCGCCGTCGGCATCAGCGATGGCTCTGGCAACGCTCAATGTAACCCGAGCACGACCACCATCAAGCGCGGCGAAAATCACCGCACCTTCTCGCTCTATTCCGCGGGCTTCCGGACCGACACCGTATGTCTTTCCGACCTGAAGCGCGCAGTGGACGCCGCGAACACCGTCGCCGGTTTCGAGCGCGCCCTCAAGGAATACCTCAGCGTGTGGTGGGCCGATTGGTATCGCGTCCAGAACATCGCTCAGGTGGACAACAAGGCTTCGACCCTCGCGTCGAACGCCCTTGAGACCGTGGTCTCCACCAACGCCAACCACGCGGGTCTCGCGACCCTGCCGACGGCCAACCTGAATTGGGAGCACCTGAAGCAAATCTACTGGCAGCTCTGCCGCGATGGCCTCGCGGACGAACTGGCGGTCGGTCGCGACAGCAAGGGTCGCCCGATTCTCCCGCTCGTCGCCGGCCCCGGCATCATCTCCGCCCTGTGGGCGAACGACGTGGACGTGCGCGAGCAGGTCAAATACTTCGACTCGGTCAAGAACCTCCAGACGCTCGGCTACGACGGCGCGATCAACGGCTTCGTGCCGGTGGTCGATCTGTTCCCGATCCGCTACGGCAAGGGCACGGCGGCCGACCAGTCGGACAACATCACGGCGGTCGCGCACCTCGTCGCGGCCAACATGATCTACCCGACGGCCAACGCCAACGCGACGGTCGGCCGCAAGAACTCGGCCAACGCCGCCTACGACATCGCTGTCGCCGGCACCGCGGCCAAGCGTGCCAAGTATGAGGTCGCGACCATCCTCGGTCGCGAAGTCTACGAGGCGAAGTTCGAGGCGATGAACCCGTCCTCGTTCTCCGGCTTCAACTTCAAGCCGACGAACTACGTGGGCGAGTTCGACTGGATCAACAACAAGACGTTCGAGGGCGAAAACGACCTCGGCAACCAAGGCTACTACCGTGCGGACGTCCGCGTGGGCGCCAAGCCGATCTACCCTGAGTTCGGCTACTCGATCCTCACCCTCGCCCGCAACGTCTAACCACCGCGCGTGATCTGATTCACGGGGCCGTCTCCGCCCAAGGGGGCGGCCCCGTTTCTTTTTCAACATGCTGAACAAGGAGTCACTCGCCGCGACGGTATCGTCCGCCTTTGATGGATTCATCAAGGTCGTGGCCGTCGTTTCACTCGACACGATCAACACCGGACTCGCGACCGTCATCGGCGTGCTGTCCGTCGTGAGCCTCCTCTTCCGGCTCCGCGAACAGGCGAAGGGTAACAAGGACCCGAAATGAGCCACTGCGACGATCCCGCGGTTCCCCGCATCTCCTCGATTCCCGGTCCCCGGGGCGCCACTGGCGCAGCCGGTGCTCCGGGCGCCGCCGCTGCCGCGGGCCAGAACGCGTTCACGACCACGACCGCGGCGTTCGTCATGCCCTCCGCGGGCAACACGGTCACGGTCCCCGTCTCAAGCACGGCTTGGGTCGCCAACGGCCAGACCGTTTTCATCGAGGGCGCCGGCTACTTCACGGCCACGGTCCTCTCCCCCGTTTCACTTTCGGCCACGGCCCTCGCCGTCCCGACGAACACCGCCGCAGGCGTGTCCATCGCGTCCGGCGCCAAGGTATCTCCCGGCGGCGTCGTCTACATCCCGACCGACGCCCTCGACGATCTCGCCGACCGCATCACGGTTCTGGAGAACACGCCGAACGGCGTCCGCACTTTCCGCAGCCAATCCCCGCCCCTCGGTGCCATGCGGATCGGCGACGTCTGGTATCAGACGAACGTCAGCGGCCTCGTCATCGCCCGGTTCCGCTGGGACGGCACCGGCTGGATTTCCGTCGATGACGCCGGGGTCACCGGGCTCACCGCGGGCCTCGCCAACCTCACGACCGGCGTCAACATCGTCACGAGCAAGGTGGACGCCCTGCGTCAGGAATACGTCCTCGCCGTCGTCGGCTCGGGCACGTCCGCCCGGGTCGCTGGGTTCCGGGTTGCCGTGCCCGGCTCCGGCCCGACGGAGTTCGTGATCCAAGCGGACAAGTTCGTCATCCTCGGCGCCGACGGCACCGGCCGCGCCTCCCCGTTCTTCGTCGATGGCGGCCTCACGTTCATCGACAACGCGCACATCAAGGACCTCCGGGCCGAGAACATCGCCGTCGGGGAGAACTTTCAGGCGATCAACATCGGCTCCGGCTCGCGCCTCTTCCACCCGAGCATCACTCCCCGCCGCTATTTCCGGACAGTCGAGTTCGGCACGTCCTTCGCCGACGGCAAAGTCTTCGGCGCAGGCAACGCCCTCTCCGGCGCCTACGCCGGCATCACTCCGGTCCGCGCCTTCGCCCCCGGCAACGCCGGCTGGACCTCCGGTGGCTTCACGATCTGCCCCGACGCGGAGAACAAGTGCCGCGTCCACATCCAAGGTCGCCTGATCGGTTACACCGGGGCGATCCTGCTCTACGTTCAGGTCAACAACACGACCCCGCAGCCGCTCGCCGCCCGGTCCTCCTCTGACGGCGGCAACTCGACCATCGACGCCCACCGTATCCTCACCGGCATTTCAATCGCGGACGAGGTCAAGTTCTACGTCGCCCCCGCGGACGGCGCGGGCGTGATCGTCCCCGCAACCTGCCGCTACGAGATCGACGTGACGGCCTACAACTGGTGACATGCAACGCCGAGTCTTCAACGACGTAAAGAACGAGCTGTCCCGCATCGCGGGCCAGTCCGGTATGGTCGCGACCGATACGCGCGTGCGCGAGGCCGTGACCATCGCGCAGGAACGCCTCTGCACGATGGGCGAGTGGCCCTACCAGTATTGCCGCGTCCGCGTCGCCCCGCAGGGCGGCGGGATCGTGGTCCTGCCCACGGACTACGAGGCCCTCGTCTACGTGGCCCCGGCAGGCGAGCCGATCACGATCCGCCCGCCCGGCTTCGAGTTCATCGAGTTCGGCCCCGGCCCGGGCGCCAAGCTCGACGGCACCGGCACCGGCATCGACCTCGGCGACAGCCCCGTCCGCGTCCAGCCCGCCGGCTCCACGCTGAAGATCGCGTCCACGGACGGCGCCGACATCGGCAACGTCGTGATCACCGGGTATGACGATGAAGGCGTGTCCCAGGAGATCACCCTCGCGCTTCCTGAAGCCGTCTCGACGATCCGGATGGCGACCATCTCCAAGGTCACCAAGCCCGTGACCGTCGGGGACGTGGTCCTCTCCTACACCGACGAATACGGCGTCGAATCCGTCGGCGCTGACTGGCGCCCGCGGGACACGACCCCGTCGTTCCGCCGCTACCGGCTGCCCGAGGCTGTGTGCGGCTGCGCCTCGGTCGCCGGGATCGCCCGGCGCCGCCTGTTCCCGGTGCGGGCCGACAGCGACGAACTTTTCATCACCAACCTCTCCGCCCTGCGCCACGGCGTCAAAGCCGTCGCCTTGGAGGACGCGGGCAAGCTCGACCTGAGCGAGGCGTCCTTCGCCATCGCCGCCCGTATCCTCTCAGACGAGGCGCAGAAATACCGCGCCACGACCCCGGCCCCCGTGGTCAAGGTTCCCCGGGTCTCGGCCCTCAGCGGACGCCCGGACCTCTACTGATGGCCGAACCGTCCACTTGGCTCTCCGACACTCAGGCCACGGTCATCGACGGCATGAACCGGGGGCGCGAGCCCGCGCTGATCACCGAGCATCAGGCCCACTACCTGCGCAACGTGACGACGCGCGGCGGCCGGCTGCGCTCGCGCCCGCGCTTCGTGCGACGCGCGATCCTGCCGAACGGCCTGCTTCAGGGCGCGACGGTGTTCTCCGCGCTCGGGCGAATCCTCGTGTCCGTCGGCGGTCGCATTCACGAGCTGAACCCGACGGCGAACTGGTCGTCCACCGAGAAAACCGGCGCAGAGGTCAATTCCCCCAAGCAGCCCCGCGTGTGGTTCTGCGAGACCGCCGGCTCGCTCGTCATCCAAGACGGGCAGGCGCGGCCCTTCCTCTACGACGGCGCCGTCTTCCGTCGCTCCGCCGACGACGAGGTGCCCGTCGGTCAGGCGATGGCCTACGGCAACGGCCGGCTGGCGGTCGCGGTGAACGACGCCAACGCCGTGCGGCTCGGCGACATTCGTCAGCCCGAGCATCAAAGTGAACTGAAGTTTACCGAGACCAATTTCCTCACGGGCGGCGGCGACTTCTCCTTCCCCAAGGTGACGGCGCTCGCTGTGCTGCCGATTGTGGATACGGCCAGCGGCCACGGCTCGCTGATCGTCGGCTGCCGCAACTCGGTCCACTCGCTGAAGACTCAGGTCACGCAGCGCGACATGTGGTCCGAGATCGGCTTCTCCACGGTCATCCTGCCGAACCGCGGCATCAGCGGCCCCAACGCCGTCGTCGCGGTGAACCAAGACCTTTTCTTTCGGAGCAGTGACGGGCTTCGTTCGGTCCGCACCTCCACCGCAGACTACGGGGCTCCCGGCCTCGCACCGCTCTCGGTGGAGGTGCGGCACCGCCTTGACCGCGACACTCCTTCGCTCCTGACCGATGCGTCCGTCGCGTCTTTCGACAACCGGCTCCTCGCCACGCATTCGCCGTTCTTCTACGGCCCGCGCTCGATGGCGCAGGGCATCGTCGCGATGAACTTCGACACGCTGTCGGGCCGCGGGCAGAAGTCCGCGCCCTGCTTCGACGGTGAGTGGGACGGCATCCTGATCGCGCAGATCGTGACCGGAGACATCGCGGGGAACGAACGCTGCTTCGCCCTCGGACGCGACGTCGCGGGCCAGAACACTCTTTGGGAGATCATGCCCGACACCGCGGAGCCCGCGGGAGACGAGCCCGTGCAGGTCGTCGAGAGCCGCACCCTGTTCGCCGACTCCCCCGGCACCCTGAAGGCCCTGCGCCGCTGCGATCTTCAGTTCTCCGGCATCCGGGGCGGCCTCGTCGCCCGGGTCTACTTCCGCCCGGACAACCACCCCTTCTGGATTCGCTGGGACGACTTCACCGTGACTCCGCGGACCCCGGCGGCCGGGGACTCGTGGGTCCGGGGCCGCGCCCAGCACCGTGCCTTCCTGACCACGCGGACCGCGCCTGACGGGCTTGACCCGGCCACAGGACGCCCTCGTTCCGTGGCTCCGGGGTTTCAGGTCCGGATCGAATGGGAGGGCTTCGCCCGCCTCGACTACTTCCAAGTCTGGCAGGAGCGGGTCGAGATGCCCGCCTACGCCGACAACGCGCCGGCCGGCGCCTCCGCCGACAACACCATGCCGGCCGACTCCATCGAGCCCGCCTTCTGGCACACGCACCCCGTCTCCCCCTTGGCGGGTATCGCTGGTTAACCTACACTCACGCACATGCCCGCACTCGCACTCCAGCCCGCCACCGTCCCCGGGGACGAGCCGTTTCCTCCGGCGAATGCGCAGGCGTTGATCAACTTCGTCTGCGCCTACCTCGGCATCTCCGGTCTGGAGAACCTGACCGGCGTCGTGGTCTCGTCCGCCGAGCCCGCCGCCGCGGACCGCGACAAACTGTGGGCCAAGCTGGACGCCAGCAACGGCCGCGTCCTGAGCCTCTACGCCTACAACGGCGGCTGGCTCCCGCTCCCCGTCATCATCCCGAACGGAGAGACGCCCCCGGCCGGAGGCAAGCTCGGCGAGGTGTTCTTCAACACCACGATCAAGGCACTCCTCGTGTTCGACGGGACCTCGTGGACGACGAACACGGCGCCCGCGAGCACGAGCACCAACCGTCCGACGGATGTCCCGAGTGGATACGTTTACTTCGACACCACCATCGGCCGCATGCTTCGCCTCACGGAGTCCGGGTGGACGACCTACGACGGCGGCGTCGGCGACGTCAAGATGGTGGACTTCGCCACCGTCGAGGAGGCGCTCGCGCAGAATCCGGGCTGGGCCGAGTTCACTCCGCTGTCCGGCCGGTTCCCCATCGGCTACTCCGAGGACCTCCCGCCGCAATCCGAAGGCGGTGTCACCCTCGAAGAGCTGGCGCTGACTTGGTCCGCCCAAGGCCGCAGCGCCTCCGGCGGCGGTCGCGAGGCCAGCGCCTCGTTCCTCGCCTCGCTCACGCTCAACGGCACCGAGGCCCGCGCTGACGGGACCTCGATGGCCGCCCTGACCAAGCTCGGCGCGGACAAGACCGTCAACCTCAAGCCGCCCTACAAGGCGCTGATCTTCCTCCGCAAGGAGTTCTGACCATGGCGAACGAAAAGACCACAGGAGCCCTCGCGGGCGCGGCCTCCGGCGCCCAAGCCGGATCGGTCTTCGGCCCGTGGGGCACCGTCATCGGCGGTGTCGTCGGCGGCGCAGTCGGGTTCTTCGGCTCCAAAGGCAAGAAGGCGCCGACCGCCGCGCCGTTCACGCCGGTCAGCGTGCAGGAGGAGCAGCAGAAGGCCATCGCCGGCAACCTCGCGAACTTCGGCCTCGCGTCCTCGCTCGCGACGCGCACCAACGATTTCAACCAGAACGAGGCGACGCGCCTGATCGAGAAAGCCATCCCCGGCTTCTCCGCGGCGCAGCGCGGACTGATGGCGAAGGTCAACGAGGACCTCAACTCCGAGAACGACCTCCCGCAGTCCGTGCGTGACAAGCTCGCGCAGGTCGCCGCAGAGAAGGGCATCAGCCGAGGCACGGCCGGCGGCTTCAACTCTTTCAATCTCGTCAAGGACTTCGGGTTCAACCTGCTCGACTGGAAGCAGGCGTCTCGTGCCCGCGCGATGAATACGCTCTCGACGGTCTACGGTCTGACGCCGAAGGTGAACGTGATGTCTCCGATGGCCTCGATGGTGGACCCGAACACGGCGATCAATGTCGCGCAGGGCAACAACGCGCAGCGTTACAACATCGACCAGAGCCAGATCAACGCGCAGACCGCGTTCGAGAACGACCGCATCGCCGCGCAGAACGGCGCCCTCTCTGGCGCCCTCTCCACCTTCGCCGGCATGTATGGCGCGGGCGCAGGCGCGGGTGGCACGACCCAAGCCAAGGTCAACGCCCCTCCGTCCTCCATCGCACGCAACCCGAACGCGAGCTTCGCCACCCCGCTCCCGCGCTACGGCGCCCGCTGAACCATGCCCTACGTCGAATACCGTCCCACCGACGCAGACGCCCGCGCCTTCGACTCCGTCGTGCGCGGCGTGAGCCACGCGCAATCGCTGATGGACCGCGGCCTCCGCAACGCCGCCCTCCTTCAGGACGTGGAGCAGCGCAAGCAGCGGTTCGTGCAGGAGACGATGCTGAGTGACCAGCAAATCCAGCAGAACCGGCTCCGGCTCGCTCAGATGGAAGGGCAGCAGCTCGCGACCGCGGCGAAGGCCCGCGCCGACGTGGCGATGGCCGACGTCCAGACCCGAGGCGCGCTGATCCAATCACAGGCCCTCGAAACCAACTCCCTCCTGCTCGCGCAGGCCGGAGACGAGCTTCCTCGCGTGCTGGCGAAGCTCGACGGCGCGGGAGAGACTCACGAGGTCGAGTCCGTAGCGTTGGAGTTCCACGGCAAATACGGTCACCTCGAAAAAGACCCGGTCCTCGGCCCGATCTACGCCGCCGCGGCCAATCAGGTCGCGGCTAAAATGTCCGCCCGAGGTCTGGCCGTCTCGCGGGCCGTCCAAGCGGCGAGCGCGGGGCTGATGCCGAAGATCGACGCGACCAATCCCGAAACTCTCGCTGCCATCCGCGAGTCTGGATTCTACGCCACGGCCCGCAAGGACCCGGCGTTCGCCAAGGCGTTCGACGACGCGAGCAAGACCGCCACCGAGCACGCATTCAAGGCGCAGGAAGCGAAGGCCAAGGCGCAGGCGGAGATGGACCAGATCAAGGCCAAGGACGCCACCAAGCTGGCCAAGGAGCCGAAGGAGACGCCGCAGTATCTCGTCGAGAAGGCGATGAAGATCGACCAGTCGTCGAAGGACTTGGACGACCTCGCAAAGATGGCCGAAGGCACCGTCACCGGACCGTTCCTCGGCTGGCTCGGTTCCCTGAACCCCTACAACACGTCCGCCGCCGCCTTCGAGGCGAAGCTCAAGCAGACCGTGCCGAACCTCGCCCGCGGCGTCTTCGGCGAAGTCGGCGTCCTGACCGACGCGGACATCCGAAACTACATGGCCACGCTGCCCAACATCCGGGCGCCCAAGGAGCGGGCGATCAAGCTGACCGAGATGCTGCGCTCGGTCCTCACCCGGTCCCAAGGCAACCTGAAATCCATCGTCGAGGGCCAAGGATACAACCCCAAGGGCCTCCCGGGTCTCGGGGACGCGGGAAACCCGGAGCCCAAGGACGCCGGCAAGGTCAAGGCCAGCGGGTCCGATCCGCAGGCCATCGCCGACGAGCTGCGCCGCCGCGGCGTCATCCAGTAACACCTTCCGCCGTCCCCGCGGTCCTGATACCCTGCCGCGATGCCCACGGACTATTCGCAGAAGACCGACGACGAGCTGATCGCCATGCTGGCCGAGGCCGGCAACACGTCCGAGCCCGCCGCCCCGGCCTTCGACTGGCTTTCCGTCGCCAAGGGCCTGCGCCCGTCCGAACTGAAGCGGGCCGACGCTGACCCGCAGTTCAAGCAGAGCATGGTGGACCGGCACGCGCTCTACCAATACCGACTCGACCAAGGCGAGAACCCCGAGCGTTCGCAGGACTTTGAGCTGTGGCGCTGGCGCCGCGCCGCGACGGCCCCGACCACGGAGGAGAAGGTCGAGCGGTGGATCGACGCGCCCTTCCTCGCCATCGGTGACTTCTTCAAGAGCGGCGCTGAGTTCGTGAAGGAAAGCGTCAAACTTAACGCCAAGGCGGTCGGCATCGCGGGCGTGGACTGGACCGGCCCGAAATTCACCACGCCCGACCCGGTCGGGGCGATCAAAGGCACCGCCGACCTTGCGACCGTCGCCACGGGCAAGGCGATGCAGAGCTATTCCGCGCTCGGCCGCGGCGCCTCCGCCGCCCTTTCGTGGGCCGCCAAGGAGGTCAACACCATCGGCGCCGACCCGGAGAAGCGCGAGCAGTTCGAGGAAGTCCACGCCCGCCACGTTTTCAACGCATCCGTCGCCAATCACCGCGACCGCGAGATCGTGGACGACTTCCACAAGAACATCGCCCTCGCCGTGCCCGCCCTTCAGGGGATCGTCGGCACGACTGAGGTGAACCAGCAGGCCGCCGAATTTCTGTCCGAGGCGCCCGAGATGGGCGTCGAGGCCCTCGTCGCCCGCGGCATCGCCCGCGCCGGCCTGACCGTGCGCGCAGGGACCGAGCTGAAGACCTCCGCCGAGGCCCTCGCCAAGCTGCGCGAGCGTCAGGCGGTCACGCAATCGCTGCACGATGCAGTCGGAGGTGCCCCCACGGACCGCCGGCTGGAACTTTCCGCGGAACTGGAGGGCGTCAACGCCGAGATCGCGACGCGCGAGGCCGCGATGAACGAGTTGGTGGCGAAGTCCAAGGCCGAGTTCGACGCGCTGACCGAGGCCGGCAAGACCCGCGTGGCCGCCGGCCGCAGCGCGTCCGTGCTCGGCGCGACGGGTGAGAAGATCGGGGCGATGGTCGAGCGTTTGCAGGCCCTTCCCCGGAACGTCGCGGAGAGCATCGCACCGGGCAGCCCGGCGCTTCAGGACGTGCTCCAGACCGCCGCCGGGGCCGCTACCGGCGCCGCCATCGGCTACACGATGGACGAGACCGCCGTGGGCGGACTCATGGGCGGCGCGATGTTCAACAAGCGCCTGCCGGCCATGTTCACGGGCGCGGGACGAGACATCCGCCGGGCGGGCGAAATCCTCGCCCAAGGCAAGTCCACCCTCTCCTTCCACCGCAACTTCTCCAAGGCCCGCGACGTGTCGGGCTTCTCCCGTCAGCTCTCGGCGTTCATCGACGGTTCGGGCATCGCCACGGCCACCCGCTACGCAGCCACCGCGGCCGAAGGTGCGGCCGGCGCCGCAGCGGTCGGTGCGGCCTTTGGCGCGGCACAGGACCTCGACGACCCGATCCGCGGCGCCCTTGCCGGCGCCGGCCCGTCCGGCTTCATTGGCGCCACCGTCGGCGCCTTCAGCCAGTGGCAGATGCACAGCGACCCGGCGGCCCTCGTGCGCGAACGCGCGGGGCAGCTCCGGGTCTACAAGGACCAGCTCAAGACGCGCCCCGGCGAGCTGCGGGTGTTCGAGACGCTGCCCGAGGCCACGCAGACGTCTCTGGCGAACTACCTCGCCGCCCTCCCCGACCTTCAAGTCGAATACACCATCGAACCGGGCAAGGCTGGCGGGTGGCACGACCCGGCCGACCCCGGCAAAATTACGATCAACCTCGCCTCACCCGACCCCATCGCGGACGTCGTGGCGCACGAGATCGCGCACTACGCCGCGGAGCACGAGCTTCATTCCGAGATCGTGATGCAGGCGTTCGGCGACTCGGCGGCCGGGATTCCCGGTGACTTCACCGCCCGGGACGAAGCCGGCCAGCCGATCAGGAACCCCGACGGCTCGTGGCAGTTGAGCGAGGAGTTCACCCGCCTCCAGAACGAGTATCTGTCCCGCTTGGACGCCACGGCGGCCCGGGCCGGCTGGAGCGCCGAGAAGCTCGCGGGCGCCAAGGCGCACGCCGCGAAGCCGGAGAACATGGCGAACGAAATCTTCGCCGAGCAGCATCTCGCCTACCTCAACTCGTCCGAGTTCACCTCCGACCTGAAGGGTCAGGCCGCGCCTGCGGTCTCCGATTCGATCATGGGCTCGTCCTTCCTCAAGGACACGCTCGCGAAGCTCGGCGTCGTCTTCAAGCTCGACGGCGGCGTCGTGGAGTCAGGCGTCTTCGGCAATTTCCCCAAGTCCCCGGCCTTCGAGAAGCTGATGCGCAAGTATCACCGCCAGCGGGCGGCCCGGGCTTCCGGGGACATCGAGTTCGCCGGCCGGGACCTGAAGATCGACGAGTCCGCGCTGAACAAGAAGACCGGATACCTCGAACGCTACCTCGACGCGTCCTCCAGCATCGTCCGCGACGCCAAGGGCGCCCCGGTCCTCGACGCCCAAGGCCGGGCTTCCATCCGGCCCGAACGCGAGGTCACGGCCGACGCACGCGCTGTCGCCGATCTCGTCGTCGAGCATCTCGACCGGGAAGCCGATGCCCGGGCCGCCGGGCGCACCAAGCCGGCCGACGGATCGGCAAAAGGATCGGCAGAATCTGTGCGTAAGGACGAGGCAAGTCCTTCTGGCCCTAAGCCGGAAGCCCCTGCCGAATCTGTGCGTAACGAGGGCGCAAAAGCCGTCGAAGCGACGAAGGTCGAGGACGACCCCCGCGCCGTCCAACGGCGCACGCTCCCCGACGGCACGATCTACTACGACGGCGAGTTCTTCACCGACGCGACCCTTGCCGCCATCGAGAAGAGCGGCAAGTTCAACAAGGTGCAGCTCGACCAGCTCCGCCAACTCAACGGCGAGCTGAAGTCGCGCGGCCCGGGCATGGTGTGGCGCCACTTCTACCAGCCGGCGCAGGCCAAGGGCAAAGGCCCGCGCGCCCGCTCGCTCTCCGGGCGCTGGCGCAAGGACATCGCCTACCGGATCAAGGTCACGAAGGCGCAGAACATCATCGTCCAATCGGTCTCGCCCGAGGTCCTCGCCGCCAACGCAGCGCAGGCCGTATCCCGCGGGCTGGCGAAGCCGTGGAACAATGAGATGGGCGCCCTCATGGCCGACGCTCAGACCTACCTTGAGAACGTCACGGCGGGCCGTCCCGGCGAGACCGGCCTCGACGTGGAGAAGAAAAATTTCCTCCAGAACCTCACCGGCATCCGCGTCGGCAAGCACGGCGAGGTCAACCCGCTCCACGAGACGACGAACATTCCGAAGATCGTCATCACCTCCCTGCGCCTCGACCGCATCAACCGCCTCATGCCCGCGGGCGAACGCAGCGTGCCCTTCACCGCCGAGAGCTACCAGCGCGTCGCGAAGAACCTGCGGCCCGACGAGGACGCAGCGAACCTGCGCCCCGACGCCACTGTATCGAAAGTTTCGGACAAGAACGACAACCGCCGCGTCGGCACCAGCCGGCTGGGAACGAAGACCGTCCCGGTCTCCACGCCGCAGAGTTCCAACATCCAAGGCAGCCGGGTTCCTTCCGAGCTGCTGGCGAAGCAGATGGCCGTCGTGGACTACCCGCACCTTCCGGAGGACATCCGGGGCGAGAAAGACCCCGCAGCCAAGCGCGACAAGTTCGTGACGTGGATGAAGGACAACCTCCTCGCCCTGCACGACGCATTCCCCGCGGAGCTGCGCGCCCGCGCGACCCACTGGTATGACGGCGCGCACGACATCGCCACGGAGTTCTCCACGCGCTCCGGCTACACCGTCGAACAGAGCGGCGCGGTGCTCGCGGTCCTGTCGCCGCAGAAAGACTGGTTCATGAACGTGGCGCAGGCCGAGCAAGTGATCGACCTCTGGAAGAACCACCAGAACACCGCGATCTCCGACGCTTTGGTGCGTGAGCAGCTGGAGGACATCATCGAGGGGGCGCTCGCCACCCCGGGCGAGAAGCGCGAGGCCAAGCCCGGCGAATCTTCCCTCGCGGCGACCCGCCGCAAGAACGCCAACAACCGGCTCGACCAAGCGGCCAAGGACGCGCGGCGGCAAACGCTGGAGCCAATGATCGGGAAGACTCTGCAACAGCTCGACTCCGACCCCTACCTCCAAGGCTGGGCCATCCGCGTCATGGCGCAAAGCCTCCACGGCCGGGAGTTCCGCATCATCTCCCCCGAGGGGGAGGCGATGGGCATTGTCACCACCAAGGGCGGCGAGAGCCGGAAGAACGGCTGGGGCTCGATCAGCGAAATCCAGAAGGCCGTTCTCGTGCTCAAGGATGGCAGCCTCGACAACATTTCGGAGCAGCTCGGCTCCGAGCACAAGGTGCGGAATTTCTACAACAACATCGTGGCGCCGAATACGCCGTTCGGTGATGCCACGATGGATACGCACGCCGTCGCGGCGGCGCACCTCATGCCGTTCGGCTCGGGGGCGCGGCCGGTATTGCACAACTTCGGTTCCGGGGGCGCGCCCAGCTCCGGTCCGCTCGGCATCTCCGGCCTCTACCACGCCTACCTCGACGCCTACACCGCCGCGGCCAAGGAGGTCGGCCTCATGCCCCGGCAGATGCAGTCGATCACTTGGGAGGCGATCCGCCAGATCTATCCCCCGGAGAGCCGGCGCGACCCGAAGGTGGTTGCAGGCGCGGCCGAAAAATGGAAACTTAGCTCTTATGAAGAATCCCGAAAACAGCTCGTCGGAAACGGAATTTCTAGCCCGAGCTGGGCTGGAGCCGCAGATGGTGGCCAACCTTCAGGCGTCGCAGCAAGCGTTGGCGAAGCGCGGGGTCGTGATGACGCTGGAGGAGGTCTACGATTTCGAGGTTCGGTCGGGGCAGGACCCGACGGAGCAGGAGCAAACCTCCGCCCCGACGCCGCCGTCCTGAAGGACCGGCCCCCGCTCCTGAAGGAGAACGGGGAGCTGGCGTATCCGCAGAAGCGTTTCCGCGGGCCGATCACGCTCACGCACTATTCCGAGAAGGCCGGGCTCGACGTGATCGACCCGGCGTTCATGGGCACCGGCCGCGCCCGCTTCGCCAACCACAACCTGCGCATGATGGCGGGTGAGAAGAAGACCTTCTGGTTCGTCGGCAAGACTCCGGCCGGCGAGAACATTCCCAAGGACCTCCCGGGCAAGTATCGGATTTCCTTGGACCCGTCGAAGCTCTACGACATGGACGCGGACCCGATCCGCCTCTGGAAATACCCGAACCCGGCGAAGAGCGAAGGCGCCCTCAAGGCGGCCGGCTACGACGGCATCTTCGCCGAGACCGATGACGGCCGGCAGTTCGTCGCCCTCTTCCACCCGGTAGACACGGCGACCGGCGCCTTGGTGCGCCGGGCCGATGCGCCCGAGGCCGACGTGGGCACCAACACCGACCGCACCGCGGACATCGAGGCCGCAGCATACGAGCGCGAGCTGGCGGCGCAGGCATGGTCGCGGACGCAGCTCCTCGCGAAGCTCGGAAGAATTGACACAATTCCGGGGTTCCCGGTGACCAAGGTTTCGGGCGACCCTGACGCCGTGAAACCCGCCCCCGCCCTCGTCTTCGTCTCCCCCAACACCTCCGAGCTGTCCTACGCGCAGGCCAAGGAACGCCTCGCCGGGGAAGAGCACAAGCAGTTCGCCGCGAAGGTGCGGGGCATGGCCGGGGACAACTTCGTCACCTCCGCCGTTGGCGATTGGGTGGATGGCGCCGAGGATTCGGTCGTCATCTCCTACACCGGCATTCCGAAGTGGGAGGAGACCCGGCGCCTCGCGGCGCAGCTCGGCCTCGACGCCAAGCAGAAGGCCGTCCTCCACGTCGTCGCGGACGCCAAAGGCCCGGACGCCATCGTGAAGGTCACCTTCCCCTCCGGCACGACCATCGACAAGGCCCGCAAAGCCTTCGACAAGGCCGACATCAAGTTCCGCACCCTGATCCCGCAGGGCGACTCCGTCGTCGCCTACCTGTTCGACGAGGGGCGCAAGATGACGCCGCAGCTGAAGAAGCTCGAATCCAGCGCCGAGGTCCGGGCGGTCGCGGCCCGGGGCGAGTTCCTCGGCTCGTGGACGAGCCGAGAGGAGGGCGCGGCCAAGTTCCGCGAGGTCCTCGGCGCGAACGCGAGCCCGAAGCCGAAATCCAAGGGCAAGCGGGTGGAGTTTGAATACGACGCGAGCGGCAAGTTCAAGGGAGCGCAGCTCGTCGAGGACTGACCCGCCAGTCCCTTGAAGCGGACTGGCGGAGTGGATACGCTCGCGTGATATGGCAATCACGTCCGCGTTCTGCAACTCCGCCAAGGTGGATTTCCTGTCCGGCGTCCACCAACCCGGCGACACCTACAAGGCGGCGCTCTACCTGTCCGCGGCGACGCTTGACGCGACGACGACCGTATACTCCGCGACCAACGAGGTCGCCAACGGCAACGGCTACACCACGGGCGGCGCCACGCTGGCCGGCGCATCCATCGCCGCCTCCGGCAGCGCGGCCGTGCTCGATTTCTCCGACGTGTCTTGGCCCTCCGCCTCCTTCACCGCCCGGGGAATGCTGATCTACAACGCCTCCCGCTCCAACAAGGCCGTCGCCGTGCTCGACTTCGGCTCCGACCGCATCTCGTCCGGCGGCACGTTCGCGGTGCAGATGCCGACCCCGGACGCGGCCAACGGACTGATCCGCATCACCTGAACCGATGGCCATCACGACCCTAGACGGCGCCCTCGCCGGCCTGCAACCGCCGAACACCCTCCTGAAGACCGGGGCCGCCACCGTCGCGGCTCGCTGGTATTCACCTTTCTACGTCGCCGGGCGCCCGGGTGCCGCGGTCGCCCCGACCCCGGGCATCGCGGGCGCCGCGCTCACGAGCTACGCCGGCCAGTTCCCCTTCTCGAACCCGGTCTCCGGCAACAGCCACCTCGCCCGCTTCTCCGCGGCCTGCAACACCCCGGGCCGGCTCAGGATTTGCGACCGCCTCTGGCACAACAGCGGCATCAACGTCACGCTCAACACGTCGCAGACGGTCAACTCCGTCGCGTTCCCGGCCCGTGACCGCCTCGGCACGACGAACGGGGAAGACGTCCTGATCGGAGCGGAGGTCTCGACCGTCATGGGCGCGGGCACGCCGACGTGGACGATGGGCTACACCAACTCCGCCGGCACGGCCGGGCGCTCCATCGTCACCCCGGCGCAATCCGCCACGATGGCGGTGGGCTCCTTCATCGACATCCCGCTGGCGGCGGGCGACCTCGGGGTCCGCTCGATCCAGACGTGGCAGCAATCCGCCACCATGACGAGCGGCGTGTATCACCTCGTCGCATACCGGGTGCTCTGCGAGATTGACCTGCCTCAGGCCAACATCGGTCAGGTGCTCGACATGATGGGCACCGGGTTCACGCGGCTCTACGACAACACGGTGCCCTTTTTCCTCTGGCTCCCGACCACCACGACCGCACCGACGCTCTCGGGCGGCGTGACGCTGTCGCAAGGCTGACGCCGTGGCCTCCGCCGGCAAAGGCGCTTTCCCGAACCGCGGGCGCTTCAATCGGCGGGCTCTGACCAAGCAGCCGGGCGGCGGGGCGCTGTCCGTCATCGTCACGGACTACTTTTTCCCGCCCGTCGCGGGCGGCGGAGGCGTCACGTTCACCGTCTCCAGGGTCTCCGCGGCCGGCAGCGTCGGCACGGTCACGGCCACCGGAGGCGCTCTGGCCACGCCGGGTGGGGTGATTGCGGTCGGGGCGGTGGGCACGGCCACAGTCACCGGAGGTGCCCTGTCCAGCCCCGCCGGGGTCGCCGCTGCGGGCGAAATTGGCACCGTCACCGCCGCAGGGGGTGCCACGACCCTCGTCGTCGGAGTTTTGGCCTCCAGCGCCGTTGGCGCCACGGTTGCCACGGGCTCTGCGGCGGTCCTCGTCCCGGGGGTCGGGGCGGGCGGCGAAGTCGGGGCGGTGGCGGTCGTGGTGGAAGAGCCTGAGGACATGCCCGCCGGCCCGGTCCGCCGGCAGCGGGTCCGGCAGAACACCTTCGCCACACCCTCCGGCGTGGTCGCAGCCGGCGCCGTGGGTCGTCTCGTCGTCACGGGCGGGAGTTCCGCCACCGTGTTCCTGCGGCCGGCGCCCCCGGCCTTCGCCCGCACCGGGGACGTCGAGGTCACGGCGATCCAGAATCCGGGGCCGGAGGAACTGGCCGCCTTGGTCCTCCTGCTCCTCGCGGAAGTCGGGGATTGACCTGAAGGGGACCGGGGGCTCGGCTCGCGGGGTGAAGCGGCCGAAGAAAACCAAGAAGCCAGCAGCCCCGTCCCTCTCGTGGGAGGAATACGAGGCCGAGCTGAAGAAGGCGTTCGGCCCTCGCTACAAGGCGTGGACCGATGACGACTGGAAGGCCGTCGTCGTGGTCCCGGCGCCCAAGCCTGACGTGAGCAAGAACTAGGGCGCCCACTTCTCCACGGCCTCGTCCACGATCTTCGCCTGCGATTTCTCCGGCGTGGCGTGGCGCTTCAGGGTGGCTACGGTCGTGGTGGCGAGACGCCCGGTCCACGGGACGCGGGGGTTGTCCGGATCATCCGGTTTCCGTCCGGCGCCCTTGCGGGGGCCGCCGTGGGTGGGTAGTTTGCGTTTGGTCATTCGGCTTTGAACTCGTGCTCAATGAGTCCGTTGGTGACGTTGTCGATCTGGTCCGCGCCGACAAGCAGGATCGGGACCCCGTTGGGCGTGACCCAGATGCCGCGGGCGTTTTTCCGCAGGTAGTCCCGGCACGACGCCGTGCGCGGGATCACGGCGAAGTGGGTCGAGACGGCGAAGTCGGCCGGCTTGAGGACCGGCGGGTCGGGGAGTTCGGGTTTGCTCATTGTGATCCTTTCGCGAGGGCCAGCGCGGCGCGGGCGGCGATGACGTGAACGTCGTCATCCTCCGTCAAATGACTGCCCGCCCACGGGCCGTCACTGCGCGCCACGATTAGCGAGATGCGTTTCAACGTGAGGTAGTTTTCGAGTAGGCCCTCAAGCGCATCGACCGTTACCTGCAAGGTGTTTGTTGGGTTGCTCATTTGAGGAGGCGGATGAAGAGTTCGTAGATGAAGTAGGCGGCGAGGACGAAGGGCGTGGCGATCAGGGATAGAACCGACCAGACGACCCAGCGGGGGCGCGGCGGCCGGGCCTTCGCCGCCTGCGCGGCGCGGACCCACCGTCCGCTGATGTCGTCGCTCGCGGCCTGCGGGTCGTAAGGCTCCAGACTCACGCGGCCCTCACTTTCCGCTTCCCGGTCGGGACGGACCGGAAGTAGGATTCGACGATGGCGTTGCGCTTGTGGACCGAGTTGGTCGAAAACCAGTCGGCCTCGAACTTGTCGCACGCGACCTTCCCTTCGAGGAAGGCCGTCGAACGGAGGCTGGCCGAGTGGAGGACGATGCCGGCCTTG
>JACCDR010046155.1_pt1 | contig 27089 bp, 40 predicted proteins | sample 7446431 | NCBI WGS metagenome assembly JACCDR01 (sample SAMN15323443, study PRJNA562643) | freshwater metagenome | isolation source: river surface water | place: USA:Blue River Watershed | collected 2017-08-17 | reverse complement strand
AGTTCTTCGTAAATGGCAAGAAGACTCCTGTCAAGAATCGCGTTACGCCTGTTGTCAAGGACAGCAACATCCTACACTTGTTGAACGAGTCGCTTGGTATTCGTAAAGGCTCGCAAGACAAGATCACTGGTGCAGTTGGTCGTGCAGCGTCCGCGGCTTGGTTGGCTAATCCTATCACCCGTTCTGTAGACATTGCAACGTCACTGTTCAAGGGTCTTGGAATGGTTACTCCTTCACAGATTCCGGGACTGGTTAGCAATCTTCGGAATCTCGGTAAGTCTTACGAGCGTGCGCACGACACTGGCTGGATTCGTGAGGATGGTAACACCATCGTTGGCGAAGTGCTCGGCGCTGGCGAGGCATTTAGCAATGGCGTAGACAAGTTTAGCAAAGGCTTGTCTAAGTACACTGGCTCAGAGAAGTTGGAAAACTTTGGCCGAGGCCTGTCGCAGAACATCGGTGAGTACATTGCACGCACTAACACTGCGCTTGCGCAGTCTGGCAACAAGCGAGCGACTGAGTTCCTTGATCGAGTGTCGCCTAACTGGCGCACTCTGTCCGAGGCAGAACTCGGCACTCGCATTGGCCAACTATTCCAAGGACGCTACGATGCGACGAACTTGCCTCAGTGGTTGAGCGACTCGCCTGCTGCGCCGTTCTTCTCGCTCGCTCGGTGGAACATCGAACAATGGAATAACTTCCGTGAGTTCGCTATTAAGCCTGCGCGCAACGGCGATCCGGTGCCGCTTATCTCTATGCTGGTCGCAGGACTTGCCGGCGGCGTAGGGATTAAGGAGATTCGTGAGGCACTCAGTGGGCGCAAGTCTAAGATTGCTACGTTGAGGGAAATTGCCGAAGCGCCGGAAGGTTCTGCGAAGTACAAGGAAGCTGTGCGCTACTTGGGAAATCTGGCCCAGTTGAGTGGCACGATGGGCATTGTGTCCGAAATGAGTAATTGGGGATTGGACATTGCGAGCAAGGATATGCCGGCCGCTGCGTCGATGCCTGCACTTGAGGTAACGAGGGATATTATTCCTCGTCTGATTGCTGCGGGTAATGCGATGATGGACGGCGAAGATCCGCTTACTGTGATCACGCAAGTGAGTCGTGATATAGGAAATGAGCACGTGTCTGCGTATCGGTTCTTGGAAGGTAATCTTGGACGAACTGGAGTGTGGAGCGAGGCCGGAGAAGATTTGGCCGACGCTAATGCGCGAAGAGATTTGCGCGTAGGGAAGAGGTTGCGGGACGAGCCTATTAAGGCTGCTGTTCAGTTGCCTATCGACTATTCAAGGGCAGAAGAGCGAGCAGTTGAAAAGGAGCGCGATCCGGTGAAGATGCGCGAGATGGCGCGTGAACTGAAGGCTGACATCAAGAGCGATCCAGACAAGGACAATCGAGAAAGGAGAATGCGTTCTGCGACAGCAAGTAGGCCAAGCTATATGCCGTCGAAGGAGAATGATCCTAAGGCATTCAATGAGCAGTTGGACTTTGTGCGCCGGACGCAAGGTCCTGCGAAAGCGGAGGATCTGAGGCTGCGGTATATGAGAGATAAGAAGAACGCAGACACTCGGCGGAAGATGTTCAACTAAACGAAAAAGGCCCACTCGAAAGAGTGGGCCTTGCTGCTTTTGGTTAACTAGGTTTCAGTTCGTCGTTTACTTGTGCTATACCCTCAAACAAGCCGGCTTGATTACCGTTAACTACCGCTACGATATTTGGACTTGTGTTCAATTTCAGCCAATCTCGGAGAGGCTGCGTAGCGCGCTCGAACTCTTCTAGTTGTTCTTTTGTAAGTGTAGGCATTGCGGTAATTGTTTCAAGTCAATTAACTTGCCTTGACTTCGTATCCGGTTCGTGTGTCGTGGACTTGGAAGGCGTCTATTCCATGTTGAGTAGGTTCGGTTGCGAAGCTGATCTTCAACTTCCGTGGAGGTTCAGCCAGCTTGCCATTGCTTACTTGCACAAGACCTTTGTTGAATATGATGGCTACGCGAAGATCGTAGTTATCGAAATGGACAAACGCTACAGACTCTTCACTCGGTTCCTCATAAAAACCGTACTCGTCATACTTCAGTCCAAGCAAGTCAAACACCTGCTTGAACAAGTCAACGCCCGGTTCATCCTGTGGCGTCTCAACTGGAGCCTTAGTTAGAAGCTGCGTTGCTTCCTCTTCGGTTACCTTGCTCCAGTTTTCAAGTTCGCCGAAGCCATCGAATTCGAGAGATTCGCTGGCGGTAATGCCATAGTCTACTCCACTGTAGGTCACCTTGGCTCCATCAAGCGAGCGTTGATGATCATCTACCATAATAAGTAGTGTGGCCGGAAGCCCAAAGTTCAGATTAGCTGCAGTGCAAATCTTCCAGACATCACCGTGCTGCACGTTTTCGATGACTGTGTACAAAACGAAGCCTAGATCACGCAATGTATCAGTGCGGATGGCGCGTCCGTGTTGATTGGCAATAACGTACTCCTGTGCCTCCCTGATCCTAGCAATCATCTCTGTCGTTTTCATTATTGATTCCTTTTTTGAATATGTAAGCTCCTAACCAGACTCCGATGATGGTGAAGATTGGTGTGATTACGATTGTGAATCCAATGATGTAGAAGGTGTTTGACATGCTTTTTCGTATTGAGCAAGTGACTCTTGAGCCTTGGCTTTGAAGATAGCTTGCTGTGCTAGTTGGTTAACTATACCTTTTCCTGGAAGTCCTGGACCTGAGTACATCATAGTAACTGCGCCCGTAGGTCCGATAGCTTCTTGAAAGTCACTCTTCGGGTTCTCGCCAATCTCAATTCCCGCCCCGCACGCGATATATCCTGCCGCATCAACCCACGAATCCTTGTGCGTTGGGTTGTGCGCAAGTCGCGCAACCTTCATCAGCAACATCATCTGGGCTACGTCAGTTGGCGTAATGGGCGCGCCAACGTCCTTAGGACGAATCCCAAGATATGCTGTCCACAACTCAGCAATCCGTCGGAAATTATCCTCAGGCTTACCGTACGTGGAGTTGCGATCTTTCAGGACACATTTCTTTGCTTCATCCAATACGTGTTCTCTTACTTCTGCGTCGTTCATATAGCTGTGAATGTAGTATTCTCTTGTTTAACTCTGCGTGAAAGAATAAGGTATTCCAACACCTCGTCGATGTCTTTGATCTTCAAGTCTTTGTAGACCGAAGCGATAATGTCTGCTTGATCCATTGGACCATTGCGCAATCGGCGTACGATTTCCATAGCGATAACAGACAGTTCGTTCTGAGCAGACTTCTCATATGCGAAATGCCTAAGCATCTCGTATGAGTGAAGTTGCTTGATTGCTGCGTCCAATGTCTCAATGCCAATTGGTGTACGCAACTTCTCTGCCGGCTCACCTTCGGCAAAGTGCATGGCCAGCGCATACTTCTGCCACTGTGGTTGTTTGTTGTCGTTGTATGATTCGACAAGCGGCTCGGCCGACACGTTGCGCTTAGCTCTATCTACCCACAGGGCTTGTGCATATTCCTTGGCTTCTTGCGTGAAGACTACCTTACCGCAGATCTTGGTAAGCTTCTCAATGTGATCGGTAAGTGCAGTGCCAGCTTTCAACGCTGCCTCACTACTCTCAGGAATAAGGAACTGCTCGTACTCATTCTTATCTGCGTAGACGATAATCATTCGTCTGTCGAGGCCAGAACCGATAACGTCACAACGCATCAGCTTGCGCATGTCATCAGGCGTAGCGCCTGCGAGATAGGAGATGAGTGGATTGGCCAACGGCTTCGCACCGTGCGTGAAGGTGTCGCGGTCATAGCTTGTGCCTGACCAGACAGTGCAAAAGAACTTAACTGCGTTCTCTGCTTCTTTGTGGAAGAAAGAGATAAGCTCATCAAGTTCGATACGTAGGCAGGAGTAAGCATATGGTTGATCTTTCTTGATTACCTCGTCTGCATACGTTGTATCCTTGTACGTGGTGCGTACGCCGTCCGCGAGACGGTGAATCAGTTTCTCGTACGATCCCGAGTCTGGACCTTTGGAGAGGAATGGCTTGTCTGGATACTTTGGATCGGCAAGCGCGTCGAGTAGTGTCTTTGCGGCGCCAATCGCAAGCCCTTTACCAATGCCGGCTTTGGCGCACAAGAGAACGTACTGGTTAGGATAAACAGCAGCATGGCCAGAACCAAGCCAGACACGTCGCTCCATCGCTGCGCCAACCATATAATAGAACGCAGCGTCAAGGAACTGTTTTGGGCTGTGTAATCTAGCTGTGAATGTTCGCCAGAGTTCATAGTTTGTCATTGTTGCTTGAGGAGTAGGGCCACTGTGGCGTCATCAATGATTTCAGCGGACACTACACGCATGTTCATGTAGGTGCCGCCGGGCTTTACACGCAGTTCGTTAAGAGCCATTTCTCCATTCGAGGACACCAAGATAGTGTTAGGTTCTTGTCCGAACTGCGCAGTAAATGCCTGCCTAGCTGATAGAATTACTGTTTGGATTCTTGGTGTCATAGATTAGACAGGCCAGACGTAGTCTGTGATGTTGGCGTAACCGCTGAAGTCTATGTAGTGCGACGGGTCTTTATGGTACAACATAGCCTTGTGAGATGCAAGTACGTCAGGTCTACGAGTCCACGAAGGGTAAATGACTTGGGCGTCAACCCACTCGGGAAACTCCTCGAAGATCTTATCAGTGATGGTGTCAGCATAGCCTCGATTGCACCACGCTTGGCAAGCATTCAGGGTATAATCAACGAGTGCGGGCTCGAAGCAACGCCACATACGCACGGCTGGATGGTTCTTCCAGCCATTTGAAACGCCTGACAACGTACGCAAGATTTGATAGCCTTCGACACGCTGCTTGCCGAGACGCTTGTAATCTAGACAAGCGAATGTCTTAGCCTGATCTTCGAATGGGTAAAATGTTTGCATATCAGTTATTCTCCAGCCACTTCTTTGACTTACGCATACCGCCAGGATTAGTGTCCTTATCGTATGCGCCCCAATTACTGCCGATCTCAACCTCCGAATTCATGACGAACTCACAGTCGTGTCCTTGCATGGTGACTCGCATGGCGTTCTGAAGGAAAGCAGCCGCTGGGCCAGCGTCTCGCCTATGGACAATAACGGCTGCGGAGTCGTGTTTGTTGGAGCAGGTGCAGTATCTAGCTGCTCTTGCTTTTCGGATTGTTTGGTGCGTGATGCAGCCAACTGTTGACTGTGGTATCCAAGAGATACCTTCGCGGATATATGAATCATTGATGCCTCTCAGGAATAGACGTTCAAAGCCTAGCAGATTAACCAAGCGGCGTTCAGAGCGAATACGGAATTCAATCTCGTCCTGCCATTCGACAACTTCAGGGAAGAGGACTTTGAACTTATGGAGAAACAGTTCGCACTCGCGAAACGTAAGCTTGAGTTTTCCCTTAGATTGTTTGAGGTTGGCGTTACGAAACGTGCGAGGACCCATCTTGTAGGACGAACCGTGTGCTGTGCGTTTGCCGATGTCATATGGTTTTCCTGAAGTTTTAACTACGTCGTGAAGTCGTTCCCAGTCTGGGTGTTTGACAAACTGGGCCGGTTCTTCGTTGAGGAACGGTGAGTCTGGAGCTAAGTTGAACAGGTCAGGGAAAAGGTGCATAGCCAGATAAGTGTGTGGCTTTACACCGTTTTCGAACAGCGCTCGGTAACGGCCTGGGCGCGTAAGGTATGCTACGATAAGGGCCTCGGCGCCAGATTGGTCAGCCTGTACGATGACGTGGTCTGGCGGGGCTTCGAGATGATCTAGGGTTTGCTTATCTGGGTTTTGTAGGTTCATTCCGTAGTTGCCAAAATACTGAGTGGCGGACAGGCGGAATGAACGGGTGCCTGCTTGTTTGTAGCAGGTGATGGCGCGGAGACGGGGGATCATGGAGCGATGTGGCAGTCGTTTCTACCGCACTTTAGACCACCATTCGGTTGCCTTGTCATAGACCGACGGCACCTTGGGCAACGCGCAGACCAACTGATGTGAGTTGCAAGCACGCGACGCTTTTTATCAACTTGATTGTCAAGCCAGCGAGGCAACGCGTTCCATTGATCAAGTTCAGCTTTACTGGGCCAGTTGGTTGGATTCATGGTCGTCGTAGTTTGGTTAGATCTTTCCATGAGCCGTCGACGAATTCTGCGTCTACTTCAATGTAGTATTTGGTCTTGCAATCTGGACAGTAGACTTCCGATTCTTCTGGATTGTATGATATCTCGGCATCACATCGAGGACAGTGTTGTATTCTTTGTGCGCTCATATGTCAGCTAAATTGCATTTGCATATTTCTAGCCACTCTCCGCAGAAATGGCATCGCCAATTACTTAGCTTTTTCTCCCAGATTTGGCCAACCTTAATCACCTTGTCCTGATCCTGCACACAGTTCAACAGTACAAGCTGCGGCTTACCTTCTAGTGCTTCCCATTCAGGGTTCAGTTTTGGGTTCATGTTTTCGGTATAGGATTGGCAATATAAAAGGATGAGAGATTTCCCAAGCCCATGCTAGATAAAGATTGGCGCAATGCGTACTGTGTTCTATGATTGCACCATCTCTAAACTCCCACCATTTATACAGAGTTGGCACATAGTCTGGATTTATGCTTCTATGTTCGCTAAGCACTTCTGGCATATTCCAACTCCATCTAAGGTTTCGTCTGCTGGGTTCTTCTCGCACATCTTGCACAGTGGCGGTGGTTTGTCGCCGAAGTGTTTCTCGATGTCCTTCTCTGTGACACCTGCTGGGTAGTGCCAGCCGAATACTTTAGGGTTCATTGTTCTTCGTATAGTATAGCATACTCAGCACGGATAAGTAGGCCGTAGTTATCCTGTGCTTTACCTGCTGTTATTCTGCCTATTTGACGAAACTCAGCTTCGTCAGGAGACTCTTGACCTATGTATTTAGGTCTGTAAATTATGCGCATAATCCAAGGAGGTCCTTCGATTTCATTGTATGTTATGCGCTTCAACTTAACAAAGCCATCTCTATTTTGTAGGATAACGTAAGCGCTTTGTTTTTGTTCTAGTGGCATATCATCCCTTCAACCTCTTGTAATCTTCAAGAGTAATAAGCGAATTAGGATGTTCGACTTTGTACTTTCGGTAGTTGAACTCAACCATCGCATCGTTGTTAACAATCACCACAAAGATCATACCGAAGGCAGCGCCGATCATGAATCCGATCAGTATGAATGGCCATTCATGATCTGCTTCAATGTCAATTTTCACTTGCCCTCCATAATCTTCGCCTCAGCGGCGCGGTCACGATTGGATTCTTCGAGAGTCTCTGCGTAGGTCTTATTCCCCGCCGTACGAAGAGTAAGCTTAGCGATGTTTGCTTCGTAGATTTCCTCCATAGGAATTCCGTAGTGGCTAGCGATGCGAAACACATTCATGAACATGGTGTCAGCAAGTGTATTGATAGCTGCTTCGCTTGGATGTTTGCCTCCGATGAACCAGCGTTTCGCAAGGTTGGCGCCCTCTGCTTGACTAGTCCCGTATTCAATTGAAGCATCCGGCTCATGCTTGGTCATGCGAGAAAGGATGGCAATGTACCAGCATTGATCGCCAAGTTCTTCCTTGATGTTTGGTAGGTTATCGGTGGATACTGCGTTAGCCAGTTCATCGAACTCTGAACAGAAACCAAGATACGCGTGAACAAACTGTACTGATTGTTCACGATCCTTGGTCAGATCAAACTTGCCTGCTGCTTCTGCGTATTCATTCCATGTCATCATAGTAGGATTTTATTGTAAGCTATCGTTGTGCCTAGAGGTCAAGACCAGTGTAAGATGGATTTAATGGGATTCCATCTTGGGACAGAGAGAGATATTTGATTTTGATTCGTGATGGAGGATTAGCAGCGAACTCGATTCGCTCTTCATGTGAGAAGCCTGTGCCCACGGATACTTCTGCGTTCTTAAACTTACAGCGAAGAGCGCCAAGTACTCCTGCGTATAGTGAGGTAGCTGTGCCGAGTTCAGGTCGGATGACATCTATTTCGCAATCTTTCCAGAACTTTACTTTGAGGACGTTACCGGATTCGCCTGCCTGATAGATACCTTGTTTGTAACGAAAGATTGTGCCATCACAGTTATCGCCGTCCAGTAAGTATTTGTGGACGGCTACAATGGTAGGCTCTGGATGATCATATAACCTAATGCATCGCTTTATCCACGATCCGCCTTCGTACGGTACATCGAATGGTATATAGAGAATCTGTCTGTAGTATGGCGCAGGCTCATCGCGTTCGTGGGATAGCGCGCCGCAGATCTGTTGTAGTGTTAGGTTAGGCGACCACAGTTCTCCGTCGAATGTATCGAATAGGGAATACTTTCGGTACAAGTGTGGGATAAGGTGTTCCTTGAATGCAATACCACTCTTGGAGAAGAACGTCTTACGTGATGGATCCCAGCGGGCGAAAACGCCATTAAGCTTTGGCCAAGACTGCCAATCGGACTTCAATAAATACCTGTGCCCATCCTCTGCCGAAATCTCCACGGGTCGCATGATCGACCGCGCGACCGACTCGTTTCGTTCTTGTTTGATCATCTAGATTTAGGTTGAATGAATGGTTCGTAACCGAGTGAAGAGTAACGCTTCGCAGTCTCCTTAATTTCAAGGAGCACTTGCAGTGCTACGTTCTTAGGATGGTCTGCGAGTAGTTTGTAGAGTGTGGTTGCATCGGTGGCCGGCGCGCCAGAGTCTGTAGTCTCTGTGATAGGATAGCCAAGTCCTGTGTATAGCCACTCTGCGACTTGTTTGCCAGAGTTGGGGTTGAAGTCTTTATCGCCAACAAGCATGCGCATAACGCGGTTGAGTTGGTCAAGCTCACGCTTCAAGCGAATTCTGTGGATAGCCAGCTTCTTGTCGTTAATGTATAAGCCAACGAGTCCAGTGAAGATGTAGTCTGCAATAGATTCACAGACAGACAAGGCTGACGGATTAAGCGGCAGCATAGCCTTATGTACTTCGCGCAAGGCATATACGTCACGGGCGTTGTATGCGAGAAGCTGGCGCTCTTGTTGGAAGTTATGCGGAGTAAAGGTGCCAGCTTCGTCCTTATGGAATGGTAAGTTAGTCAACGCTTGGATCACATGGGCAAGAGACTTATCGGCCTCAGGATACATGCGGTGCCATATGAGCATAGTGTCTTGGATGTTCTCACCATGAGTAATGGAGTGGAACATCGCAAGGAAAGGTAGATCGAAGTTCGCATTGTGGATTACAACGGTGTAACGCTTCAGTGCGCGGACTAACCAGACCATAGAGCGCAAGGCGTCGGGCGATAGTTCGCCCTTGTAGTTATAGATAGTCTGTGCGAACACTGAGCCATCGTCGAACGCAATAGAGATACACTGGAGCGTGTCTGTCGGCGGGTGCGACTCGATGTCTAGATATAGATACGTGCTTTTCGGAAAGCCGGCGGTCCATAGTGGCTCCACTCGTACGTGATATGGGGCATGTCGGAATACAGTGAATAGCTTGTCAAGGTGTACCGCGAGCCAGAAACGATAGTTCGCCCGGTTAGTAACGGCTGAATCCTTGCCGGTGCCACCGTCATCTTCGTCATCTTCCGCGAAGCCGTCATTCTCGATCTTGCGTACGTCCTCTGCGTCCTGCGGATGGTAGGAACAGACGAGAGTAGAGTTATTGTGAGTAAATACGTGGCCGATATCGCGGTCAGTTTTGTTGAAACGCGCCCATGCAGACTTGCCAGCGAGGACATAGTATTTGTGGGCTGGGATAAGTGGTTCATCGGCGAAAGAGATTGAGTAGGTAAAAGGAGATGAACGGGCGAAGTCATCCAGAAGATCCTTCTCTGGACCACAGAACTCTTTGTTGGTAACCCAATAGCGCGAACGATATGAGAGGATGAAGTGGATGTGGTTCATGAAATAAAAAGGGGCGCAAGCTTTATGCCTGCGCCCCGTTGTGTTGCAGTGTTACTTACATCTGCGCGGCCACCGCTTCGGTGACAGCCTTCGGCCACTCGCGGCCAGCACGTTCGAACGACCAGCCCTTGATTTCCTTCTGGCCGTCGCCACCGATCACTTCCTTCTTGGTGACAGGATCGATCTTGTAGTACGGCACGGGCTTCAGTTCGACGTTGCAGAGGTACAGGATACCATTCTCTGCCGATGGAGCCAGCGCTTCGGCAGCAGCTTTCGCCACGACTTCCGTGTCCAACTCCTCAGGCAGGACGTCACCGGTCAACTGCTCGATTTCCTTAACCCACACATTACCCTTGTCCGTAAGGACAATGCGCTGCGTGGCCTTCTTACCTGCCGTCTTGATAGTACGGCCTTCCGACTGCACCTCTGCTGGCGACACGATCTGAAGCTCAAGCACCAACATGTCAGCGTTGGAACTTGCAGCCTTCTTATGCTCAGCCTTCGTGATTGCCAGATTGTAGAATCCGCCAGCGATAGGGAGCGACGCGTCGGGCAGGGTAGACTTGCGAACAATGGCCATAGTATGACTTGTTAACTGTTATTGTTTGTTTTGTTTTCCGTTAGGAAAGTGAAAGACAACACAGCAGGCTCAGACAGATGAGACGATCACCTGACCTGCGAACAGCGCAGGACTGCTGTGTTGTCAAAGTATAACATGGCGGGCTAGCGACTCTTTGATTGTTTGACTTATCCGGAAAGGTTATCCGGGCCATGTTAAAGAACAAGATACTGTAGGTGGACCTTGAACCCACTTAGCTATCGCTAACGGCCATCCCTGCTACAGTATCAAAAGAACAAGAAACACAGTGTGGGCTTTCATGTTACGCGCTCCCACATTTAGACGTTGCCGTCCATCTTAGGCTTAGAAGAACTGTGTTCCAAACTGATGACCGAGACAGGAATCGAACCTGTATCTGAGCGACCCATTCGTCGATCGCTCGTGATTACCTTTTCACCCCTCGGTCGAAATTGACAACCGCCGCCACCTAAACCAACTATGAACTCGGCGGTTGTTTATTCCTCACACACGTGAGGAACCTAAACGATTCCCATTCGTTCAGGTAAATGTATGTAAGCTATGGCTGTGCCAACTTCGGGAACAAGGTTCGCGCAGGGATTTTAATAGAACTGCACGCCTCATGGGTGATAGGGAAGTGTTGGCGGAAGTGGACAAGGATAGACTCAGCTACTTGTCGATGCTCCTTTTGGGTATGAGGATCGAGTCGTTGGGTGAGGTAGTGAATCCATGAGCGAAGATTGCCTGTCATATAGAGACGGGTCTTCGTACGTTGAGGCAAGACAAAGCGCGCACACTCTGGAGCAACTCCGCGAGCCAGCAAGGCGAGATATGTGCCGACACTGACTTGACTATCCTCCGCGACAATGGACTTAACAGTCTCATCGCTCGACCCTTGTCGATTACCGCCTTCGGCCTTCAGTCGCATCTCGACAGGTTCAAGAATATCACCAAGTTTAGTGACGTCTGCGTAACGTTGAGAGAACTGCTGGAACGTAAAGCTCCTGTGACGCAAGATCTGAGTAGCAATAGCAAGCGAAGTCTCAATCTCCACCGTCATATGCACATGCTCGAACACAGACCAATGTCCGTTACGGATACAGTAAGCGAGTAGCTTAGGTGCTGTATCCGTATTGGTTTGATTGGTTGGATTAGAGACACGGGCGATGTAGACTGTTAGTTCTTCGGCAGATAGGAGTCGTGCGCCATTGACAGCAGGTGAGCATTCCTTGTTGTTGTTATCTACCCAGATATGTGGGATAGTTGTTGAGATGATTCGAGTTTTCATTCTTGTGTTTCTTTTACGCGGGCGATAAGTTTGTCAGTCAGTTCGACGGCATCTGTTACGGCGACATGCAGGAATGCTTGCTGATAGTTGCCGTTGCTTAGTAAACCAGCAAGTATGTTTGACGCGATTGCATACCGATCAGGTATGTATTCAAAGCATGGACCAGTAGTGAATCGCATGGCAGGTTTATCTTCTAGCTTCTCAACTATATCCGCATCGTTTGGATTAGCGGGATTCGCAAAGTACCCATCAGAGTAATACAGGATTCCTGTGATTTTATCTTGAAATACATCACGAGATCCTGGAGTTCCAGATGAACTTACTAAGTTAGCCTGCTTACCATCGCGCCTCTTATAACATCCTGCTTCTTTAATTTTGAAGGGCTCAGGCGGAGTTGGAGGACTCACTGTTTGTACAGGCTCATCGAACGATGGACCTGGGCATTCAAGATCAAGCCAACCTTCTACTTGACCACATATCTTACACGCGGGGCGTCCATCGTCTCCGCCCTTGTCCATATCGTGTTTCATTACAGCACCTCTCCATCCTTAACTTCTTCGACAGTAGGCATCGTCACGTCCACAGAAATAACGATAGCCTGCCATGAAGGATTGTTCTTGTTGTACGACACAATGCGTCCAGAGAACTTAGCGCCATCACGCTTGAGTCCGATGAACCGTTGAGTGTGGAGCTTAGGGATGTAACCAATGCGTGTGTCACGCACATACACGGCGATGGCGTTGGAATCCTTAGGATTCGAAGGTTCACGACGCAACTCAATCTCGTCGCCTGCCTTGAAGTTGACGAGTTGATAGTCGGAGTATTGGACTCCAGCGACGTGGTCGCGGAAGATGTTTACGGGTTTGGACTTAGTGGTTTGCTTTTTCATTGACGTGATTCTGTTTGTTTTAGTGTTTCTGCAAATCGTTCATCAGTTAGCTCATAGTATGGTGGAGGATATACGATATCCTTGTACATACCATGATCAACTAGGTACTGCGCGAGTTTCTCTACTTGCTTATGGTAGTGATATACTTTTGTGTTCGGTTCATCTGACAGAAAGAAAGTGTCACTTTCCAATATGACGTGACCAACGAACCTTGGAGGAGTTGGACTTCTATCGCCTGCCTGTTGAAGTACACGAAACGTAGTTGGCTTTACACCAACAGCAAAGACAACGCGCGCTCGGTATGTCCATGCATCATAAAGGTTAGGCATCCACTGGCCTTCAAACTTCACTACGTCGGGTTTAGACAGGAACCCCTCGATGTTGACCAACAGTTTCTCAAATGGTTTTAGTTTCATATCGTTCTGCGATTGTTTGTTTGATTAGTAACCAACTACAACCTACCCGCAGGTAGATTGTGTGTCAGTCACTTACCAGCCTCAGCCTTCTCAATAATCGCCAGAAGCTTAGCCATAGAGTTCTCTATCTGCAACTCATTGGTTACACCTTCTGGGATCTTAGCCTGCGTCTTACCGTCAGTTTGCAAGACGTAGTAGTGTTCGGACTTCTTACCTGCCGCGGCTACTACCTTAAGGAACACGGCATAGGAGAAGTATGACTCGACCTTACCCTCAATTGCGCGACCAATAACGGCAGCGCGTTTGATGATAACGCCAACTGTATTGCCAGATGATTCCGTAGTCAACAGTTCTGGAATAGCTGTAAGAATCCATCGAACGCGCGTAGACTTGCAAGCCTCACACACCCGAATAGCTTGAAGGTTTGTTTGCGAATAAATGTCGAAGCCCGAATACTTGGTATTGCACGCATCATACGTACGTGCGTTGAATCCTGTAAACGAGTCAACTATTGCTGTGTTGAACTTAGGATTAGCCTCGACATGCTTCATCACTTGCAACACTTCTTCATAGGTGCGACAAGGGAAATAACAATCATCAGGGATTAACTTCTGCCAATCGAAGCCTTTGCATTCAGTATCAATGAATGCGATAGTTCCGCTGGCCCAGTCAAGATCCTTGAATGATCGCGTCTTGCCGCTACCAGACTCACCAACAATGAGAATGTTGGCGACAGGCTTCCGTCGATCAAGGTTTGGCGGCAATGGAGGCAAGGACATAGGGGCCTTCGGCGGCCCTTGGAGCGAAGGAGTAGGTTGGGCGACGGGCGCAGGTGGCGTCGAGGAGGGCGTCGCGGGCGCAGGTGCGCCGCTCGCCAGAGGTGGAGTCGAAGGCGAGGCGACAGATGGCATGGGATTTGAGACTGTTGGTTTCTTTCCTAGAATCATGTTAGTGTGATGTTAAGTTTATGGGATGAGATTACAGCTCCTTCATCGTTGGTGATTTCAACGGAGTTGGAGATGGGATAGAACCATAGTGTTTTATCTGTTGGTTCGTTCAGTTCGTTGCGTAGGGTCCAGCCATGCAGTTCATCACACGCTTCTTGGCACGCGTCCAATCGGTAGCCAAGTAATCGCGCAAGCTCTGCGCAAATGTGATCTTTGCATTCGGCTTGAGATTCCAATGAGAATTCTTCAGCCATGATGGTGTTCAGTTAAGTTTGAAGAGTTCTCCGTCTTTATACAAGTATTCGTTGCCTGTCTTAGTGTCTGTGATGATGCAGAGATGATCGTTTGGTTGCCACGCGACAATGAATCTTGTTGGGACTTTTGGTGCTTCTACCTTCGCCTCGGTTGCTTGTTCGCGCGAGCCTGCAACAGTGCCGAAGTAAAATGCTATCAAGCATAGAAGCACTATAGTTAAGGATAAGATGAGGTTAGCTATCTTGTTCTGCCTTTCTGAGTCTGTCATGTTATCTTTCTTTCAATGGGTTATAAGGTTCGATCGGATAGGAAGCAAGCGCAGTGCTAGCCTCCGCGTCGGACTTCGCATGGCAGTATGCTTTGTATCCGCAGTATTGACAGGCGTTGCGCAGCATGCCGTCGGGTTCGGCGAGGAATGTGCCAAGGAACGCTTTTACTAGGTCTTCCAACAACTCTTTAAGCGCATTCTCGTATACGTCATATTGATGTTCGGTCATCGTCATCTTCGGTCCGAGAGACCAGCGCGGTTCCTTCGCAGAAGTCTGTATGATGCAGACCTGCGAAGTGAATCGTCCTTCGACGATGTCATTGTGCAGGTGCAGCGGCAGTAGGCGATGGCCAAACTTACGCAACACCCACATGTAGAACATGAACTGTGTCTCATGCTTGTACTTGTCTAGTGCGTACTTAACTACAGCGTAGGCTGTAGACTTGTAGTCGATAAGTCGCACTGCGTTGTCGTAGCCTAGATGATCCATCGTCCCGCACAGGATAATCTGGCAGATAGGTCCGCCGTCGCGAGACACAAGGAACCAAGGCACGGAGAACTTAATCTCAACCAGCGGCTCTCCTTCGAGGCGGATGGGCGGCGGGACTACGATGTCCTGTCGTCGGGCCGCGGCCGCGATGATAGTAGTGCGTGCCACATTAGGCCATGCTTTGATGGCAGCGAGAACCGACGCCGCATGATCGCCAGTCTTAGTGAACTCCTCGGCAAACTTGTGCATTGCTGAACCTATGTCACGCTGCTCGGTATCTCCTTCTTCTCCCTTGTATCCGTTAACCATCATGGCGTAGTGACGCTTACAGGCGGTAACCTTAAGCGATGATGCGTTAAGGTATAGGATAGGGATGTTGGGCAGTTGTTCTTCTATGTATTCGAAGTGCATGATAGTTGTTTGATGGTGTTAATGTACCATTGTTGCGCGAATTCCTTGGCTTTGATTGCCAGGTCAAACCTACCTATGTGTACATTGTTATGACCTAACACGAATGGATTACAGTATGGTGATTTGGTTGGTTCGTCCTCTAGACGCACAGTAGATACACGAACATGGAAGCGTCCGAATGGCGTTACTGCTTGTTCGCCTATGAATATCTTGTCAACACCGTTAGGCATGATGTCGTATACTGGTTGCCAGTCTAGTTTCATGTCGTGTGAAGTTGTTTGATGGTGTTGTCGTACCAGACATGAGCGTGAACTTTAGCCAGTGCAATAGTAGCAAACCTTCCGATCACCTTATTGTTCATGGTAACCAAATAAGGATTCTCATAAGGCTCAATTCCAGTGCACTCATAAGATGCAGGTCTACTGTACACTCGAATAGAGATAGCGCCGAATGGCGTGGCAGCCTCTTCGCCGATTGGGTAGCTGTGCTTCGGTGAGTTACCGTATACTTTGTACCAGTCTAGTTTCATATTTATTCAGGTAGTTTATAGCCTAGTTCAGTGCACATCTTGTGGATGTTCTCGGTTAGTTCTTGCGCTGCTGTTTGTTTTGCTTCTTCGATTGTGGCGTGGAATGTGTGCCTAGCTTGTTCAGGTCTACAACCAAGCCACAGAGAGTATGGCTTTGTGTATTTGTCGATGTTCTCACTGCTCGATATGTATGCACGATAAGGTCCAATTGTGCAATGCTCGGAAGCTGTAGCTGAACCAAGCCCTTTCGTAACTATTCGAGGGATCCAATCAAGTGTTAGTTGTTTCATACTTGTTTCTGTTGTGCTGCAAGTTTAGCTGCTTCCTTCTCTGCTTTAACTGCCCGCGCTTTAGCAAGCAACTCTTCGTCAGTCATTGCGCCCGACATGCGCTCTTGTTTGTCAGCGAGTGCAGAGATTAGCTTGGCTGGTCTGGTTGCAGGGAAATAAGGACGCAGGAAAGATTCCAGTTCCTTATCAGACATCTGCTCGGCAGAGGTTGGATACTCTAGGAGTTCGTCGATTGTTGTAGGTGGTTTGTCGTGAGGGTTCATGATCGTCGACGTTTAGATTCTCTCCAGTTAGTGCAGGGCGGAAACTTGAGCCTACGATGCGAAGTCAGTGGACCATTGACCCAGGTTGTGTCTCGCAATTCAGGCTCAGCCTCGTACCAGTACCAGTTGCCGTCCTCGTCCATCGCGGCCCACTGCGCCCACTCGGGAGCTTCATCCCACGGTAGCTTAACCACGTTATTCATCATCATGCGTTCCAGCTCGTCAAGCTGCTCGCGGATATTGTTGATTTGTTCGATTAGTTTTGTCATAAATCACCACGGAGATTCTCCATCATCCTTCGTACTCTTCGCATGCCATACCACACGTACATTCTCAGGAGAGAACTCTACGTGTACGATGTTAGCATACTCTTCCTGCATTTGCGTGAAGAATGTATGGTCTGCTTCGTTAAACTTACCCGGTATGTCTATGTATTCGCCTTGTTCGTGGGGCGAAGAGATCCAGTGCACGAACAGTTGGCGACCGGAGTAGTCAGACTTCTTAGCGTCGGACACTGTGATCGCAGTGTTGACTGCGTCGCGCAGTAATTGGCGCGGAGGCAACACAATATACACTCCATCTGCACGCAATCGAATGGCGAACTTATCACACAGATCCTGGATCTCTTGCGTGAATGTGCCTGGATTCTCTTTGATAAACAACTTAGCTTGGTAAAGATAGATGCGCAGGGTGACAGGCTTTACCATGAGGAACTTATCCTTGATGATAAGTGGACGGTAGTTGCCGTGACGCCAGCGCAGGAGCAAGCGCATCAAGGCTTGGGCGTCAGGCATATTGTAGCCTACCCAAGTAGGAGCCTTGCGCCCAGACTCGGAGGCGTGTGGCGGACGAGGTATTGCGACAGGCATAAAGTTATAAGGTTACCACTTCCATTGTTCTTCAATCTCTGACCAGTCCATTCCAAGCTCGCGCAGTTGGAGGCAAGCTTCGAGGCGACGGACATTGCCGCGATCGTAGGCCCATGAAGGAATGTTGGTATCCTCAGGACCCAGCTTACCTATGGGTGTCCAGCCGTTGCGCTCTATGATAGCTGACGCGATAGGCAAGATGTCGACAGGTCTATCGCGCAGAGGAGTAGTCTGCACGATAACCTTAGCGATACGATAGAACAAGTCCTCACGGAATAGTCCTTCGCTAATAGCTTTGCGCAGGTCCTTGTTAGTAGCGGAGACAATGCGCACGTTGATATGCACTGGCTCGGTGCTGCCTACAGGAGTTACTTCTCTGTTTTGTAAGGCGCGCAGGATCTTAGCCTGTTGCGCAAGAGGCAAGTCACCAATCTCGTCGAGGAACAAGGTGCCTCCGTTCGCGGCCTCGAAGAATCCCTTGCGCGCGCCGGCAGCACCAGTGAATGCACCACGCACATGGCCAAACATCTCCGACTCGAACAGGGTATCGGTAATGCCCGCGCAGTTGACTGCCACAAAGGGCAGCTTAACCTGCGCGCCTGTTGCGGTGTCAACCTCATAGCGGGTGCCGATCATCTGCGCAAGGACGTCCTTGCCTGTACCAGATTCACCGACGATGAGTACAGGCATAGTCATAGGTGTGATCTGTTCGACCAGTTGCACCTGTGACTTCATGAACGGATCGTCGGTGACGAACTGACTGGTAACTAGCTTGCCTTGTTTGGTAAGCTTGATGTGCGCTATCTCAGCGCGCATTGCTGCTACTTGTACGGCGTGAGGTATCTTGTAGCCTGCGCCTTTTGGGATTGCTACTGGCATAGGAGTGATTGGTTATTCCGCAGACTTAACTGTATCTGTCCACACTTTACAAGCGTCCCATACGCGCTCGTCGTCTGCGTGCAGAATCTCGGTAGCTGCATACAATTCATCGCCTGCTTTGATAAGATCCTTTATAAGTCTCCTCAACTGATCACGTTCGTCGCGTAGTTTCTGTATTCGTATGTCACTCATAAGTTAGGTGGTTATTCATCATCGTCGTCATCGTCTTCGTTCTCTGCGAGCAACTCATCAGACTCTGCGGCAGTGGAGCGCGCAGTCTTAGGCGCATCCTTGCGCTTAACAATCTCTGCTGCAAGGATATCTTCGAGGTCACCGTCGATACCGGTAAGAGTCTTGATCGAGCGGAGCTTGGGTTCGAGCCGCGGCAGTACGTGAGCAACAGTGATAGTGTTGTTGAACATCGGGATGATATGCTCGACGTCAGACTGTGTCATGATACGAGCGCATCGTCCGAATGCTTGGAGGAATTCCTCTGCCCAATAGCAGATGGTTGCGATGAGTGTGCGTGGTCGACCGCCAGGGATTTGGTTGTCAAGGTCAATGCCAGTGCCGCCGGCAGAGAACGTGAAGATACAACCAAGCGTCTCGTCCGCAAGGAATCGCTTGACTTCCTTATGTCGCTCGACGTCAGTCTGCTTGTCGAGTTCGAACTCCTTAAGCCAAGCAACTCGTTCGTTCTGTTGTGTCTTAGTCTCGGAGCGGCGGAGTCGAGACTTGTTGAACTCACGGGTGCGCTTGAGCTTAGCCTTATCCTTGCGCGAGAGGAAGAAGAACTCATCCTCTGGCTGCTCGCCGAACTCTGCGACATAGGCAGCAGTCTCCATTCGTGCGCGGCCAACGATAGCAGTAAGCTCAAGAGTAGTGAAGCACTCGTGCGCCTCGACCAACTTCTGTCCGCCCCAGATAAGGGACAGTTCGTCGCGGGTCCATCCGCGCTTGGCCAAGATGGAGCAGACTTCGAGGACTGTCTCGATGAAGCACACTGCGAGCACTGGCGCACGACCCTTCGCGCGTTCGGCACACATATAGTCTGCATAGATGGGTGCTTTGATAAGCTCGTCGGCGCGACGGAAGATGACGAACTGTGCCATCTGCAAGTCTCCGACTGTGCCGCCAGATTGTTCTACCGCAGTGACATAGTCTTCTTCTGCGCGACGGTAGCGATGCTCTGCTTCCTTGTCGGGGAACTCAACGATGTCGATGCGGTTGCGGATCTTATAGGACAAGCGATCTTCCGGCGGACGCACAAGGTGGATGCCGAGGTACTCGTTGTACTTCTTCATCGCCTTGTTGTCAGGCTTCGACGGATCAGGTCCGAACTGTCCGAGGAATGAAGCCATGTTCTCCTCGGTCGCAAGACCTGCCGCGATGTTGAACAGTCGCGTGTCGTTGAGACAGACGGCTGGCGTGGCGGACGCAAAGATCCAGAAGCAATTGCGCGCAGCCTTCGACGACAGGATGCCACGCATATTGCGAGTCCTCTTTGAGGACATCTTCTTCAGTTCGTGACACTCGTCAAGAACTGCGACGGCAAGTGGCTCAGCAATGGCGCACTGCGGGATGCGCAGCTTGCTGCCATAGACTTCAATCTCGTCGAACAATGGGTCGCCGGTCGCACGATCGCGGCGCCACATGGACTGATGCTTCTTGGTGCCGAAGGTAGAGTAGTGATACACTCCTGCCTCGGACTCAGGGAACTGCATAGTGTCACCCGTTGTTTGAAGATCGAAGAACTTCTCGATCTTCTCACGGGTTGCGAGAACAACAGGCTTCTTAGTACAGACGAATGCCTGTGGATAGATGATGTTCGAGCCGGACAGTTTGTTGTTGTCCTTAAGCCATTGCATGAAAGCGCCGAACACAATGGTCTTGCCGCGGCCAGTACCCATGGCCACCATTACTGCGCGACAACCTTGCTTGTATGCTTCGATGATCTGGTCGAGTGCCTTCTTCTGTTGAGGACGCAGGCGTACCTTCTCAAACTTGAGGTCGTTCTTCTGTACTTGTTCGAGCGCAGCCTTTGCCGCTGCTTGTTGTGCGTCGAACTTAGCAAGCTCTCGCGCCACGGAAGAAGCTACGTACCAGTCAAGGTACTCCATGTAGTTCTCCCGCATGAATGGAAGCTTACTGTATGCGGCAGAGACTTCGAAGTTTAGGATCTCAGACAAGGCTTGCCAGTTAAAACACCTGCCAAGTTGAATCTTATGGAGCGCCTTAGTCTTAGCAGACTGTGCGGCCGCCATGATCTGCTGCTCTTGTCTCTTGCGCAGATCGTCAGCCGGTGTAGGCTTAGGTTTAGATTGTATTGCGATGGGCATGTTATTCGAGGATGAGTTTGAATAGTTCTTCTCGGTCAGGATTCTCTTTGTCCATGAAGCTGCGTCGGATGTCTTTCAGTTGTAGATTAAGTGCAAATGCTGCTTTACTTGTCTTACCATGCGCTGCCGCTGCCTTATCAATCTTTGGTTGCCATTGCTTAGTCAGCTTAGCTTCAGCCGCAAAGTAGGCTGACTGTACTTTCTCAAGCTTACCTCCAAGTTCATTCTCTTTGGCGCACAGCTTATCGTACTTCTCCTTGTCCTTCTTGTACTGGTTGTACTTCTTCTGGTTTGTTTTGTTCATCTGTAGTTTTTCTTTGTGGTGCACCGACCCATACCTGACGCAGTGTCTCTTCATCGAGTACTTCAGTCAGATATGTAAAGAGTATGTCCATGTCGTAGTTCGTGCGCGAGGCTAGACGATGGAACGTATCGCGAAGGAAGGATACCTTGTATCCTATGTTGATGTCGCAAAACTTAGAAGCCACACGTGACAGCCATTCGACGCAGACCTTGCGATAGGCTAGCTCTGCCCCAGTCGCTGCTTGATATAGGTCGCGCTCCTTCTTCTCTGCATCGAGCTTGGTCTTAAGAGCAACCTTCCGATGGCGTGAGGAAAGCCAGACGCTAGTGCGCCATAGTATAAAGGTCTTACCCTTATCGCCGGTAATCTGTACGTAGAACGTTTTACCTTCAGGATCTGCTTCCTTAATGTCGTAGGCAAGTTGCGCTGGGATAACGCGACACTCTGCGCAGTGGTAGTCAACGATGTTGCGCGCAGCCCACTCGCGCTCGGCTTCGAGTGTAAGTTCTAGCGAAGGGAACAGAAGCTCAGCTAGAGCAGGTAAGTTTATCTGAATTTGCATATGCTATTGTAGGCAAGTGGTGTGCCAAGAAAGTTATTATACATTTGTGAACTCCGTCAATAGGCAAATAAAAACCCTGCACTGATTACTCGGTGCAGGGCTTGTTGTTTGGCTACTGATTAAGCAGCGGCAGCAGTCGTGGTCTCGACCGCAGACTTCTTGTTCGCCTTCTTCTTCTCGGCGCGAGAAGCCTTGGCCTTCTCCATGGACTCTTCCTTCGTGCGGATGGCGAGTTGGAGCGCGTTCAGCCGAGTCTTCGCAGCGATACGCCACTCGACCAGCGCCTCAACCTCAGTGAACCGAGTGCCAGTCAGCTTGTGCACCTCGTCCCAGTTGACCTTGTCGTTGTCGCCCTGCGAGTCGATGCAGATTTCCAAGATCGGAACGAGCACGTTGTTCAACTCGTTCCGATCGGCACGCATGTCCTCGATGGACTGGCCAGACTTGCGAGCGGCGCGGGCCAAGAGCAAGTTCTTGGACGCAACCGTCTCATCCCACTGGAACTCGCCCGGGATGTTGGGGTTCGGGATGTTACCCTTCTCGATCGAGTCATTGACCCAGCTCGAAAAGATGCGCTCGGTAAGGAGCGGTTTATCCTCGGCGGAAGCCTGGCCGAGAGCGAGAGTCGCGGCGAGGAGGAGCACGCTGCCATTGGTGTAGTCCGCGATGAAGTCAATCTTCGCGGGCACGACCTTAGACACCCCATCCTTCTTGCGGGTGTGCTCCGGCGTCGTGCGTTCGAGGAGCGGAATCTGCGCGGCACCGACGGTGAGGAACAGAGGCTGGTCATTGGCGTCGAGCAACGGCTTGACCGTGGGCTTCTTGTTCTCGACGACGGCGGCGGCAGTAGTAGTATCTTCAGGCATGTTATGTAGGTGTTAACTGTTTTGTTGTGGACTTGATCAGTCCGTTCAAACTTGAGCTTGGGGTAAAGCTGGTGCCGTGCCAAGCTCAAGGTTGCGGCGGACGGGTCAAGCTATAGAAGACCAGCCTTGATGTCACTTAGTTGCTTCATTCGTGCAGCTTTAAATCTTCTAAGCGCACGCAGTTCCTTTACTGCATCATGCTTGAAGTAGTAGACGTAGCTGTCGAGTGACATCTTACGGAATCTACTGAGCAACGTAGGATCTTGAGGCGTGCGGAGGTAGTCTGTTACCTTGCCTTTGTGAATCTTTACTGCTGTACCTACACCACCTCGGTTGGGGCAGTTGAGTTTGCAGAAGTAGTAACCGTCTTTGGGTAGTCGTTTCATATTACCAGAACTTTCTAATGAAGTGTGTAACTACAAACAAAAATGTGAGACCTAATATCATTGGCGCGATGAGGATCAACACAAACAATGCAAGTGCGATGATTTCAGATAGACCTTTCTTTTGTTCATCAGTTAGCTTTGCCATAATCAATTACCTCCCATCAATTGCCCGATACATTCAGGCGTTAGGTCTGACTCATCGAGAGTGATGTCATCCCGTTCTCGGATGAGTGTCGCGACGCGATCGAACTCTGGTCCGTGGGTGCGCGGTGTCTCAACTGCGATAGTAAGCGCTCGACTCATTGCGCCTACTAGTTCGGCGCGCTTGGCGATAAGGCGAGGTGAGTTCATGTTACCCCTTTGTGAATAGCTTAGAGATTAGTTTGTCTAGGCGTAGTATCATGCAGCACTTAGCGATGATGGCTACAAGATAGACTTGCCATTGTGGTATTATCTTTTCGCTGCCCATATGATGAGGAAGACTATGATAGTTCCGGTGATAATGCCGATGAGTTCGAAGATTGGTTTGTAAAAGCGTGGTCTTGTTCTGTACACGCGGAAGCCGTGGTCGCGGTCGAGCTTACGCATTTCGTTATCGGGTTTCATACAGGATTTCACTTGCTTCTCTTTCTCCAAGAGGTTGGCAGCTGTGTGGAACGAGGCTTAGCAGCGAGCCAAGCCTTGTAGGATTGAGTGGTCTTTGAGTGTATGTCGCGTGGGACTGACGGAGGCAAGCCGACGTGGGCTTGACGGAGGAGGGTTGAGGATGGTTGGGTTTTCATTGCTTGTAAAAGCGAATGTCTTCACCATAGTAGCCGTTGCTCTGGCCAAGGAACCAGAAGTGAACGTCACCCTTGCTGGTATAGAGGGACAGCTTAGTCCATGTATGCGATTCGTCGTAGTCTTCTTTATACCACGAGGGATCTTGGGCGCTTGCGTCGTCCTCTGCGTGGAGGATATTTGCTCCGTGAAGCAGGAGGAAATCGCCCTCAATGCGCACAAGGCCTACGGTTTCGCAACAGTCTTGTACGTGATGGCAAGTGAGCTTAAACTTAAGAGTGTGGATAATCAGCTCGTCGAGCTTGGTGTCAACGGTGATACCTGTGATTGATTGACCTTTGAGGTCATGCCAGTCTGCTGGTTGTTTTTCGTTCATATTTATTGTGAATAGTTACCGAAGAAACTGCCAAGGTTAGATTTCTTACCGTGTCTGTCAGTGTACCGTCTCATCTGACGGTAAGTCTCAGGCTGCATAGGCTGTACCGAGCCACCTGTTTTGTGAGAGAAGGACAGCATGCCTTTGTAAGGTTGTGTGTCTGAACAGTCTACGCAGCGGTTAGTGTTAACGATTTCCAGTCGCTCGGAGGGGATTCGCTTGCCACATTTTATGCAGTTCATCTTGCTTGAGTAGTGGATGTGTTGTTGATTTGATTTGTCCATCTGCCAACATACGTTGCGACACTGGCTTCACTTTAGCGAAGAACATATCGCGAGGATCGCGTTCGTGTTTTACTTCTACGAACAGGAAGATCATGTCGCTCTGCTCGTGCTTTGAGAACAGTAGGTCGCCTACTTCCGGCCGACGACTCTTGAAACCGTAGACATTGTATAGTGTTTCATCTGTACAAGGCTTGTCGAATTGCTCTGGCATGAACCAATTGATTGCGTTGCCCCAGCCGCCGCCGATGGCATAGTGTTGGGTAGCGTTGTGGTCGCGTTCGCGAGGTGAGAAGTCGATGAGGCTCATAATGGTATAATATTAAAACCAGTGATGATGTTAGGTCCGTTTGGATGCCCATACACAGGTCTAACATGCCAAGGTGGAACTCGCTTACGTGCTGCGATAAGCATGCGGCATGACTTTATGATATGGCGGTTTTTGTTTGGCTTAGAGGGATAATCCTTGTACCATTGCGAATTGTGGAGGCGCTGGTAGCGTTGAATGGTCTTACGACGGTTCATGGTCTAAAAGAATCTCCGTTGAGTTCACAACCTTCTATGCACAGAAGGACAAGTGACGTTGCGTAGATTGGTTCGTCATAGCCATGTACGTAGGCGTAGAATGTGGCGATTGCGTCTGTCGTCCTTCCCCAATCGGACGTGTTGTCGTCAAGCCAGGCGCGGGCGCGACGTTGGCGAAGGATGTCAGAGGATGTTGGAGTGTTCATAGAACTTTAACGATTAGAACTTTTCCGTTACTGATTATATGGACAACGCTTTGAATATGAAAAGCTATGATGATGAACGTCCTACCGTTTACGCGTGTAGCTGCATGATATGTGGACATTGTCTCATTAAGAACGTACAAGTTATCTCGCATCTTGTCTACATAACCTACTCTGAAGCCAGCGCTCCAAAGTTTAGCAGTCTCATAGAATGCGTGTCTAAGTAGTCTATGCAGATGTGGCTTTTGCGTTTTGACGAGATTCCACTCGTCAGACTTCAGTTGTTTTTGAATTGTTATGCGTGTCATATTAGAATGGAGTGTTTACCAAGTGTCTGTAGTATTTGACGGATTGTACCATGCATGATGCTATGCTTCTAGCTTGGTCATGTTGGCCAGCTTCGATAGCTTTTAGCCATCGTCGTTTTTGGTTATTGACGCGTTTCCAAGCGCGGTTACTCTTTTGTCGGAGGTTCATAGATTAGATTCAATCGCTTTAATCAGGTCAGTGATGGTGTTAAGCTCTCTGTGCACGCGAAAGTCGTTAAGCGACAGGGCTTTTGAGCCATGGGGATTTACCTCTTCCTCGAATTTGAGAAGGCATGACTTGTTATCAAGCGTGCGCAGGTAACACTTGTGGTAACGCTCTGATAGGACTTCGCAGAGAAGTCCTAACTGCTCATCGGTGAGCTCGCAGTGGATTTTGTGGGGCATAACTAATCCTTCAAGTAACCAATCTTGTTAACTGTAACCAAAGTGGTATTGCCCTGCTGGATGATCTGTGAAAGCTCAAGCGCGCGGAAGCGTACGATGTTGCCATTGTGGTCTGAGACAATGTAACGCTTTAGTCCGCGGTGGTCATAAGACACACTGAGTTTGCCATGTGCGCCGAACAAGACTTTACCGTTCTCGACTGCGCGACAGTGCACATCTTTACCTACTAGCGTAAGTAACTCTGCATGAAGATTGTCCAGCAGTAGTGCTTTCTTTTTGAACAGATTCATAGCCTTCAACACATATCATGTATGTATTGAAGGCTACGCGCAGACTCTGGCCGTCTGCGAGGGCGTTGATCACAACTTTAACCAAGTTTTTAGGAAATACCAGATGAGAATTGAAGCGCCAAGCATCCAAAGAGAGATGCCTAGGTAGTTCAGGAATTTAGCGAAGAGTTTCATACAGGATAGAGGTTGTCGAAGTCTTTGTGCAGAAGCTTCACTTCGAGTGGTCCAACAGGAAGTACACCTGCATGGTTTGCTCGCATAGTGCGAGCATCGCAAGCGAACTTAAATTTAACATGGACGTGTGTTGACGTGACAACGAAATCAACGTTGCCGTACATATGGCGAACGTTTTGCATTGCAAGAATCCGACGAGGAAGTTTGTTCATAGAGCGTATTCGATGATGTTTGCGATTTCTTCGAAAGTTGCGCCACGGTCGTTGAGTGACGCTAGGCTATAATTTGTGCCTAATTGTTGTATTGCGGCGTAGTAGTTAACGAAATTGACTGGATTGTCATGACCTAGCTCAACGCAATTGTTGCCGTCATAGTAATAATCGTTATCCTTGTCTTTAGTTAAGCGACCCTGAATGTCACTAAGGACGCCTAGACAGCAATAACCGGTGCCGTCACATAGCGTGTCGCGCCCCTGCTTGTATTTGCCGGAACGAAGAGCTTCCAACCACTTAGCCTTAAGCTCTGGAGGAAGCTTGGTAGCGGACTCTTGAATAGGCGTTTCGCTGCCTTTAATAGAGATGAGTTTCATAGCGGCTTGAACCAACAGTTAGTCTGAGAAAGCAAAGCCAGCGCCTAGGACTTTGGAGTTCTTGGGCGCTGGGCTGGAGAGGCGCGCGGACCGTCGCGCCAGCGGCGGGACGCACCCGCGCCCACGACCCGCGGAGTCTTTCGCTCTAAGGGCCGGCGCGAAGCGCCCCACTGAATCCGAGAGCGAAGAGTCAATCATCCATTGAATCTGCGAGTCTGTTGAGAATCAGCGCCATATCACGCAAATCTTGTTGCGTGATGTCGCTAATGTAGATGACGGTTGACGTAGTTGCGTCAAGCTTGCCGCTCACCTCAATTAGAAGTTCACGCATCTCATGTTCTGCATGAGGCTTTTGAACCTCAAATGAGATGCGTGAGTTTGAACAACCATTACCTGGCTTTACTTCGTTGCTGGGCATATTTCCTTTCCTGAATCTT
>JACCDR011100366.1_pt1 | contig 27095 bp, 39 predicted proteins | sample 7446431 | NCBI WGS metagenome assembly JACCDR01 (sample SAMN15323443, study PRJNA562643) | freshwater metagenome | isolation source: river surface water | place: USA:Blue River Watershed | collected 2017-08-17 | reverse complement strand
CTCGTTCTTTTCCCTCTCCCCGCCCCGAACCGGGGTGGAGCACTAGTCAGGAGACAACCGTGAGAAGGTCAGTTCCGCACGACGCCCCCGAGGTGACCTACGAGGACATTTTCACTCCGACTCGGGTCTGGCCGTGGACTCTGGGCCTGGTCGTGCTCGAGGCGCTGCTCGTCCTGGCCGCGTGGGTGCACACCGTGGGTCCGGGGGCGAACTCCCGGCCGTCCCCGGCCCCGACGCCGGGGCCGGGTGCTCCCAGTTTCTCCCAGGACCTCCCCGCTCCCGAACCGCTTCCCGGGGTTGCGCCTCAGCCGCCGACCTGGTAAACTGGGGGCATGACGACGCGACGGGTCACCCACGAATGGCTGATCACCTTGGTGCAGTACGGCGAGGTTCTGCGAGTCGAGACTTTCCTTGGGTCGGACGAAGAGGCCGAGGAGGCCGCACGGCGCGACGAACAGGCCACCGACGCTCGTTTCGCTCGCGTGGCAGCCGTGGTCGATGGGGTGCGGGTCGCGTTCAAGGAGCACGAGACCGTCACGTTCTCGATCGGGATCCGCGACTGACGAGGACGCCCTGGTAGGCTCGGGGGCGTGACGAGCGAGCTGGGGAGCACGGGCAAGGCCGTTTGGGACGCGTTTGGGGCGGGAAACCTCGACAGCGCGTCCCAAGCGCTTGTCCGTGAGCTCGCCCGTTGCGCTGACACGCTCGACCGGCTGGACGACCTGGCGAAAGGTCGGAAGGAAACGTGGGCTTCCCTGGTGTTCGACGACCTGGGCGAGATCCACCTGCAGGTCGACAAGCTCCTTGACGAGCAACGGAAGACGCAGGTCGTGTTCAAGCAGCTCTACGGTGAACTCCGGACGGCCGGAGTGAAGCCGCAGGTCCGCAAGGGCGCGACCAAGGACGAGGGCGAAACCGGAGGGACGGTCGACGTGCTGGCTGAGTTCAAGAAGCGGAAGCAGGAGCGTGAACGTCAATCCGGGTGAGCTGATCAAGCCCCGGGTCGCGAACTACCCCGCTTACCTCACGAGCGCTGCGGGCGAAGTGATCGACCTGATGGCTCAGCTCGGGAGGCCGCTCGACCCGTGGCAGGCGTGGATCCTCGAACGCGGGCTCGGGCAGGTCAAGGACGAGGAGTCGTTCGACCCCTCTGCCAAGGTGATGGCTGCCGACACCTGCGGCTGCTGGGTCCCCCGCCAAAACGGCAAGGGGGATATTATCATGGCGCTAGAGATCGGCTGGCTGTTCCTGTTCGGCGAGCCGCTGATCGGTCACAGCGCTCACCTCTACGCGACAGCGGCCGAGGGCTTCGTTCGGATCCGTCAGCTGGTCGAGGAGAACGAAGCGATCCTCGGGAACGCGATCAAGAACGTCTGGGCGACCAACGGCAAGCAGGGGATCGAACTCACCCGCAAGTACAAGTCCGCGCGGCTCCTGTTCGCTGCCAGGGAGGGTGGGCAGGGCCTCGGCTTCTCCTTCCCGAAGATGATCCTTGACGAGGCGCAAGCCCTTGACGCGGACTTGATGCAGACGCTCTTGCCGACACAGAGCGCGATGCCGGACCCGCAGGTCTGGTTCTTTGGCACTCCGCCCCGTTCGGGTGGCGCGTGGATCTACCAGATCAAGGAAAGCGGCGAGCGTGGCGACCCGGGAGTCGCCTGGTTCGACTACGGGATCGAGTACATCGACCCGACAGCCCCGGAGTTCGCGCAGGTCGTGGCCGACCCGCTGACCTGGAAGGCGACCAACCCGAGCTGGGGAGTGACCCGACCGAACCGCACCGGGTTCCGGCGCAAGGCAGCAGAGGGCGAGCTGCGCAAGCTCGGCCTGACGATCCGCTTCGCCCAGGAACGCACGGGGATGTGGTTGCCCAAGGAAAGGTCAGCGAACGACCACTCGATCGACCCGACGGTCTGGGCGCTGAGGGCGGCACCTCCCGAGGTGCCAGGCGACCTGGTCCTTGCGTTCCACGTGAACGCTCGGCGCTCGCACGCGACGATCGTGTGGGGTGGCAAGGTCAACGGAAAGTGGCGGGTCGGGATCGCCGACCACAAGCCCGGCACCGAGTGGCTCCTGCCCCGGCTGGTCGCGTTGAAGACCAAGTACGGCCCGGTCGCGGTTGTGGTCGACGCCAGATCCGAAGCGACGATCGAGGAACTCAAGGCGGTAGGGATCCAGCTCCCCGAGGACCCGGAACGCCCGAAGCGGGGCGACCTGATCCTCCCGACCCAAGCCGACGTGGCGACTGCGTTCGGCCTACTGGTCGACGGCGCAAACCACGGGACGCTGCAACACCACAACGAGGTGCCGCTCAACTCGGCCGTCTCGGCTCCGCCCCGGCCCCTGGCTGGCGGCTCGACCTTCGACCACAAGCACGGGATCGAGGTCGGCCCTGCGGTGTGCGCCGGGTTGGCGATCTGGGCTTACCGGGCGCGGATCGACAAGGTCGTGTCGGACTACGACCCGTTGGCGTTCATTAAGTAGGCGTGCGCGGCCTGCTCGCTGCCTGGTACACTGCCCTCACGGGTGTAACGTAGGTGGGGGACGAGGGTGAAGGTCGACTGGGCGGCTGCGGCTGGCTTGTTCTTACGCGCCTTACTCTCGGTCTTTCGCGTCTTGGCCTTACTCGCGGGCTTCGGCTTGCTGGTGTACGGCACCTGGACGTGGGAGCCCAGCTTGGCCTACTGCCTGGCTGGCGTGATCGTTTTGTTCCTCGTGTGGCCTCGGCCAGATAGGCGGAAGTAAATGGCGTGGCCGTTCCGCCAGAAGGCGGCAGCGAAAGACCGGGGACCCGAGAAGCGTGAGTGGATCGGGCAGTGGTGGGCAAGCCCACTCGCCGGTCTGGGCCTCGGCGCAGGCCGGACCTACCAGGAAGTCGACGCCAACTACGGCGAGACGAGCCTCCAGTCGGTCGCCTTCCACTCTGCAGTGGACCTGATGTCCTCGTTGGTGTCCGAGCTGCCGTTCGACGTCTACTCGGGCGAGGGAGCCGACCGACGCAAGCGGACGAAGCCCGGCTACCTGGAGGACCCGGCCGGTGACGGCTACGGGGTCGAGGACTGGATTTACCAGCTCCTGCAGTCGTGGTTCCTCCGAGGGAACGCGTACGGGCGGATTCTCGACCAGGGGCCGACCGGGATGCTGCGCCAAGTTGACCTGTGGCACCCCGACAAGGTGGGCGTCCACCTCGAGGACGGCGAACCGAAGTGGACGGCCGGGGGCCGGGACGTCCCTCGACGCGAGGTGTTCCACCGGAGGATCAATCCGGTCGCCGGGAACCTGCTCGGCCTGTCGCCGGTAGCCGCTCACGCCGACACGCTCGGCCTGTCGATTGCGGCAACCAGGTTCGGCAAGAGCTGGTTTCAGGACGGCGGACACCCGGGCGGGATCCTCAGCAACTCCGAAGCGGACATGTCGGACGACAAGGTCGTTCAGACGGCCAAAGACCGCTTCCTGGCCGCCCTGTTCGGGACTCGCGAGCCGATCGTCCTCGGTCGGGGCTGGAAGTTCGAGCAGATCCAGGTCGCGCCGGAGGAGAGCCAGTTCCTTCAAACACAGGGCTACAGTGAGGCCCAGTGTGCCCGGATCGTCGGGGCCGGGGTCGCCGAGGTCCTCGGGTACGACACGGGCACCTCGATGACGTACAGCAACATGGTTGACCGGGACCTAGCCCTGTTGAAGTACGCGGCGAACCGCTGGCTCAAGCGAGTCGAGCGGATCCTGTCGCAGTTCCTGTCCCGGCCGCAGTACGTGGTGTTTGACCGCGACGCCTTCCTCGAGACTAGCGTCATGCAAAAGTGGCAGGTCAACAAGCTCAAGCTCGACTCCGGGGCCTACGTGATCAACGAGATCCGCGAGCAGAACAACGACAGGCCGGTCGAGTGGGGCAACGAGCCGTTTAAGCTCGCCCCCCCGCCCAAGGAGCCAGACCCGAACGCCGACCCGGCGAACGACCCACCGAGTGGAGGTACAGAGTGAAGCTGAAGGGCCTCCCGATCGTACGGTCGGGCGAACTCAAGCGAGACGACGACGGGGACGGCCTGGGTCGTCTCGAAGTCCGGTTCTCCCCGTTCGGCACCTGGTACGAGATCAACTCGTGGTGGGAGGGTCGCTTCCTGGAGCGCACGCTCCCCGGGGCATTCAAGAAGACCGCTCGTGAGGCGAAGCGCTCGGACGGCTTCTACTCGACCAAGATGCTCTACAATCACGGGTCCGACTTCCAGATCGGCGACAAGATCCTCGCCGTGCCGGACCGGTTCGAGGAGGTCGAGGAGGACAGCTACCACGGCCCCCTGCTGGAGGGTGACCTGCTCGACACGTCCTACAACCGCGACCTGGCTCCCGGGTTGCGCGCTGGGGCGTACGGATCTAGCTTCATGTTCAGTGTCGTGCGCGAGTCGTGGGACAACGAACCTGAGCCGAGCGAGTACAACCCGGACGGCCTGCCCGAGCGGTCGATCCAGGAGGTGCGCACCTTCGAGGCCGGACCGGTGACCTGGCCTGCCTCGCCGACTGCCTCCGCTGGCCTCAGGTCCCGGTGCGGCACGGACGGGTGGATGGAGCGTTTGGCAGCCCGGTCGCCCAGCCGCTACGAGGATCTGGTACGCTCCTTCGAAGCAGCACGGACGTTCTACCGTCCGGCTGCGTACCAGCCCGGCACCCCGACACCCGGCTCCGACCCGGAGCCGCGCCGTCAGGTCGACAACGAGGCGATCGCCCGTGAGCTTCGGCTCCGGGAACACCGACTGACCCTGGCACGGAGGTAGAGGGAAGTGAACCGAGACAAGATCCTGCTCGGGCACCGGAAGAACGGTCAGCCGATCTTCCTGGCCCGGGGGGGTGCGCCGGACGAGCTGGAGCAGCTCAAGACCCGCGAGGGCGAGCTGGTCGACCTGATGGAGGCCGCTCTCAAGGACGGCAAGGACGAGACGCGCAGCGCCGAACAGCGCAACGCCGACCTCTCCCAGTTCGACCAGTACGAGAACGAGCTGAACGAGAACCGCGCCGCGCAGAAGGCGATCACCGACGTCCTCGACGAGGTCAAGCGTCGGGAGGAGCGGGTGCTGGCCGCGCGCAAGCACTACGGCTCCGTCGACATCAAGCCCGGCCGTCAGTCCGACTCGGACTTCTACAACGGCATCGACTACCGCTTCATGGGTGGCGAGGGCGACCACGAGCGCTGGGTGGAGCGTGCCGAGCGGCTCCTGGACGACCCGAAGGTCGCCCGGTCGCTGGAGGCCCGCAAGAACAGCAAGACCGGTGCCTCAATGCCCGACCGCCGGTCGGACGTCCTGCACAAGCTGCGGACCAAGGACGGCGACACGGACGGCGAGCTGATCGCCGCGTTCCTGGTCGCGACCTCCAACCCGCACTACCGGTCGGCCTTCCAGAAGGCGAGTTCGGGGATCTCCCCGATCTTCTCGCCCGAGGAGGCCCGCGCGGTCCGCGACGTCAACAACCTCAAGCGGGCGATGTCGGTCGGCACCCCGGCAGCCGGTGGTTACGCCGTGCCGGTGATCATCGACCCGACGATCATCCTGACCGCGCAGGGCAGCGACAACCCGATCCTCCGCCGTGCCCGGGTCGAGACGATCACGGTCGACAAGTGGAAGGGCCTGTCGTCGGCCGGTGTCACCTGGAAGTTCGGTGCCGAGGCGTCGGCCGCGACCGACAACTCGCCGACGATCGCCCAGCCCGAGGTCGACACTCACCGGGCGGACGGCTTCATCCCCTTCTCGATCGAGATCGGGATGGACTGGCCGGGCTTCGCCGAGCGGATGTCCGACCTGCTGGGTTCCGGCTACGACGAGCTGCTCGCCGAGAAGCTCACGACCGGCACCGGAGCCGACACCCCGATCGGCATCCTGTCGCGTCTCGCCGCGCAGACGTCGCCCGACGTCAGCAACCCGGTGGCGACGGCGGGTACGATCGCTCCGGCCGACGTCTACTCGATGTGGGCGCGGCTTCCCCAGCGGCACCGTCGCCGGGGCGGCCTGGCCTGGATGTCCTCGACCGTGACCCAGAACGCCGTGCGTCAGCTCGGCACGCTGGACCCGAACTTCACGGTGGACATGACCGAGGACGGGATCGGTCAGCTCCTCGGTGCGCCGTACGACATGAACGACTACTTCGCGGACCTGGCCTCGGGAACGGGCACCCAGAACCTGGCCGTGGTCGGCAACTGGCAGGGCTTCCTCGTCGCCCAGCGCGCGGGGATGAACGTCGAGTTCGTGCCGATGCTCTTCGACGTGACCAACAACCGGCCGACCGGCCAGCGGGGTTGGTTCGCGTGGGCGCGCGTCGGCTCGGACGTGGTCGACCCGACCGCGTTCCAGCTCCTCACCAACAAGAGCCAGTGACGTGCAGGTTGTCGTGACCGACTGGATCGTCGGGGGCAGTGCCCCCGACGTTTCCACGTCGCTCCAGGCGCTAGCGTCGAGTCGGTTTCTCTGCAGGCTGTTGGGGCGGTAGGGGCAGTCGGCACCCTGCAGGGCTCTCTCGACGGTGTCAACTGGGAACAGATCGGCCGGGTCGAGGTCGACGTCTCGGGTCCTTCGCAAGTCCAGGAGGTCGCCGTACCCCCGGTCGCCTTCTTCCGCGTGGCGGTTGCTGACGACGCTGGCGGCACGGTCTCCGTGAGTGCCGTCTTGTCAAGTTAGTCCGTCCCTCGTCGGCCCCGGCCCCGGTTCCAGGTCTCGTCCCCTGGGTCCGGGGCCGGTGGTCTACACTGGTGTCCTCGGTAGCGCAAGCTACCCTGGACGAGGAGGAAACGTGAAGCACAGCACTTTCACGGGCGTTGTCGCCTGGTCGGGCGGGTCGATGGTCTTGCGCAACGACCAGCGGTTCTCCGACGACCACCCGCTGGTCCGGGAACGGCCCGATCTGTTCAGCGACGGCGACACCAACGCCGACGTGGTCGAGGCCCCGAAGCCCGCGAGCGTCCCGACCGTCGAGCGGGCAACTGCCGCGCCGGGCGAGGTCCGCAACACGCCAGGCACCGGCCCCCGCGCGAACCGTCAGCCGAAGGTCACGGGTCAGTGACGGGCGTGGCTCCGGAGGACGAGACGGCAGCCACCGGCACCGACACCCCCGTGGACGCCCGTGAGTTCGCGGGAGGAAGCGCGGGGGGCCGCGACGGCGAGTCTGTGCAGATCGCCTACCTGCACAGCTCCCGGGTGTCGCATTCCTGGCACCAGTCGCTCCTCAACACGATCGCGTACGACAAGTCGCTCGGCAGCAACCTGATCCACCAGGTGCCGTTCGCGGTGAGCTGCTCCGGCCCGAACTCCCTCCCCGAGGGGCGGAACCTGGCCGCCCAGCACTTCCTCGACAAGACCGACGCCGACTGGCTGTTCTTCGTCGACACGGACATGGGGTTTGCGGCCGACAACCTGGAGCGACTCTGGTTCGCTGCCAGTGCCACCGAACGGCCGGTGGTCGGCGGCCTCTGCTTCGCCCTCAAGCACGTGGGTTCCGACGGCCAGGGCGGGTTCCGTGTGACCCCCGTCCCGACGCTGTTCGAGTTCGCCCACAACGAGAAGCAGGGGTCTGGGTTCGCCAACCGCTTCAAGTACCCGCCCGACGCCCTGGTTCAGGTCGCCGGTACGGGGGCGGCCTTCCTGCTGATCCACCGCCGAGTGCTCGAAGCGATCCGGTCGGTCGACGGCGACCGGTGGTTCGACTTTGCCCAGTACGGCGACGGTGCCCAGGTCAGCGAGGACCTGTCGTTCTGCTGGCGTGTCGGCGAGTTGGGGATCCCGATCTTCGTTCACACGGGGGTCAAGACCACCCACCACAAGGAGATCTGGCTCGGGGAGAACGTCTACAGCCAGCCCGAGCAGGAGCCGATGCTCGCCCAGATTAAGGCAGCGAAGAAAGAGAAAGTCGTCCCGAACCGCGAGGACAGGCGGAAGGCGGCCCGAGGTGGAGCTTAACCCGCTGCCGAGCTGGGACTACCAAGCCACCCTGGACACGTTCCGCAACGGGACCTTCCACGGTGTCTACAAGGGCCTCGAACTGCAGAAGTCGGACGACGACCTGGAGCGCTACCGCACCCTGGTCGACGAGTCCAACCCCGACCTGGTGATCGAGACCGGAACCCGAGCAGGTGGCTCGGCCGTCTGGTTCCACGACGAGCTGAACCTCCAGGTGGTCTCGATCGACGTTGCGCCGCAGTTCAGCCGGGGTGCGCCGTCTCGCCGGGGCCTGGAGTTCCTGATCGGCAGCTCGATCGGCGACGCGGCGGTTAAGCACGTGGCCGAGCGGCTCGCCAAGGACAAGGGCCTGCGTGTGATGGTCAGCCTCGACGCCGACCACCACTCGCCGCACGTCCAGGCCGAGATCCACACCTGGGCGCAGTTCGTCTCGCCGGGCTGCTACCTGGTGGTCGAGGACGCCTGCTTCGACGTCTTCGCCCGCAAGGGCGACAAGGAGGCCGCCCGGGTCGGCGGCAGCCGAATCCCCGAGGTCGGCGGGACACTCGACGCGCTCGAACGGTGCTTCGGTGTCCCGACTCACGTCGGCACGCAGTTCTGGCGTGACGCGTGGCTGGAGCAGCAAACCCCGGTGAGCCACTCGCCGGTCGGCTGGTGGAGGAGGCACGACGGTGTTTGAGCTGGGCGTTCTGGTTCCGACGAGGAGCCGACCGCAGAACGTGCTGCCTCTGGTTGAGGCGTGGCACCGCACGGGGGCCTTCGGGATCGCCGACCTGATCTTCGTGGTCGACCGGGACGACGCGAGGTACGACGAGTACGTCTCGTACTTCGGACTGACCACCGGCCCGAAGGTCGTGGTCCTACCCGAGTGGCAGCCGCTCGTGCCCAAGCTGAACAGCGTGGCGTGGGAGCAGGCGGCTCGGTACCGCAACCTGGCCTTCTGCGGGGACGACCACCTGCCGAGGACGCCCCTTTGGGCGCAGCGGCTGGTCGAGGAGCACCTCACCGGCCCGACGATCCTCTACGGGCCGGACGGCTTCCAGGACGAGAAGCTGCCGACCTGGTGGTCGATGTCTAGTCGCATCGTAAGAGCGATGGGCAAGATGGTCCCCGCCAAGGTCCAGCACTTGTTCTGCGACAACGCGGTGAAGGAGCTGGGCGAGGAGGCTGGGGTTTTGCGGTACCTCGACGACGTGCTGATCGAGCACAACCACCCGGTGGCTCAGAAGAGCAAGTGGGACGCACAGTACGAGCGGGTCAACCGGCCCGAGCAGTACGCCCGGGACGCGGCCCTGTTCCAGGAGTGGCAGCGCTTCGGCAAGGAAGTCGACGTGGCCGTGGTCCGCGCGCTTCGGTAGCAGAGTGCCGGGGGGCTTCGGCCCCCTGGTACGCTACGCGGAGGCGTAGGGGAGGAGGGCACGTGGCAGTCGGTGAGCCGTACCTGACCCGCGCGTTGCTCAAGGACGTGCTCCTGATCCCCCAAGAGAACACGACCGAGGACGCGTTGATCGACCGGTCCCTCCTCGGTGCCGCCAGGTCGCTCGAACGCCGCTCCGGCTGGCCGACGTTCTGGAAGACGGAAAACCCCGAGCTGCGCACCGTGAACGTGATCGGCAAGGTCGTCCCGGTTCGCGGACCCCTCTACAGCCACCTCAAGGTCCTGCTGCGTTGGGGAATCGCCTCCGTCGACGGCTTCGAGGTCTCCGGCAACTCCGGTGCCCGCCTGCTCGACGAGGAAAACCTCGAGGAAGGTCGCCCGATCGAGGCGATCACAGTTCCGTCCGGAACCGCGTTCAGCAACGGCCAGCTCACGATCACTGCGCAGTGGGGTTGGCCGGAGGTGCCAGACGACGTGGTCGTGGCGAACCAATTCCAGGCCCACCGCTTCTACAACCGACGCAAGTCGCCCGAGGGCGTCGCCGGGTCGGCCGAGTGGGGGATCACCCGGATCCCGCCCCTTGACCCCGACGTTCTGGGGATCCTCAAAGGTGGCGGCCTACTTAGGGCGGGGATCGGCTAGTGGACTACAACGCGGTAGCCGACGCGATCGCCTCGATCGCCCACGACGGCACGGGGATCAACGCGCTTGACTTCGTTCCTGACGAGCTGCCCAACGAGGCGCTCTACGTCGGAGAGATCGACGTCGAGTTGGATGTGACCTTCCGGCGTCGGCAGGGTGGCCAGCGCCGGGGGACCGACCAGGCGACGATCACGGTTCGGGTCCTGGTCGCCCGTAGCACTGACAAGTTCGCGCTGCGCAAGTTGCGTGAGTACATGGGTGGGACCGGACCCAAGTCGCTGGTCGACTGCCTCTCTGCTAACCGGACTTTGAACGACACGGTGCACGACAGCCACGTCAAGCGCTTCCGGGGCAACAGGCTGTTCGACGTGGGCGGCAGCAAGTTCTACGGCGTAGAGGTCGACCTGTTCGTGATTGGAGACGCGTAGTGGGCAAGCTGGTGCTGCTGGACTGCCGACACTTCGCCTCTGGTGTCGACCTGTCCGGCTCCGGCAACAAGCTGGAAGTCAACGAGGAGTTCGAGGCAAAGGCCGTTACCAACTGGCGGTCGGGCGGAGCCGAGGAGCTGCTCGGCGGCCTCGCCAAGGTGCAGCTGAGCGCTGAGGGGCAGCTCGAACAGGCGGTCGACGAGTCGTTCTGGGCGAACCGCCGGGTGCTGGAGCCGCACACGTTCGGACCGACCGACGAGTCGGACACGTCGGTCGGCGCGTTGCTCTACCTCACCAGGATGCTGCGGACCAAGCACACCTGGCTCGGCGAGGTCGGAGCGGTCTCTCCCTGGACCCTCGACGCCGTTGGGTCGTGGCCGTTGGCCCGGGGCCGGTCAGCTCACCCGTCTGGTACTCCGAGGACCGGCAACGGCAGCGAGGCCGGAGTCAACCTCGGGGCGGTGGCCGACGGCGAGCACCTCTACGCTAACCTGCACGTCCTGTCCGCTGCGGGCACGACGCCCAACCTGACCGTCTCCGTGCAATCGGACAGCGCGGACACGTTCGGCAGCCCGACTACGCTCGGCTTTTTCGCTGCCAGGTCCACCCCCGGTGGCCAGGCCACCCGCTTTGCCGGTCCGATCACCGACACCTGGTTCCGCGTGAGCTGGACGATCACCGGCACCACACCGAGTTTCCTGTTCCTGGTTTCGCTGGGCGTAGAGTAGAAGGGGCCTGCCAGTGACTAAGATCGTTCTGCTCGACGCGCAGTTGAGCATCGCGGACAACGACCTCACCGACTGGTGCTCGAAGATCGAGCTGTCGGACGAGTTCGAGGCCAAGCAGACCACGACCTTCGGGTCGGGTGGCGCGGAGGAGAACTTGGGCGGCCTGGAGAAGTTCGAGGCCGCCATCACCTTCAAGCAGGACTACGACGACAACGCGCTCGACGAGACGATGTGGGCGCTGCGTCGGCAGGTCGTGACCTTCGCCTCGCGGGCGAAGGAGAGCGCCGTGTCGGCTTCCAACCCGCAGTACCAGGGCTCGATCCTGATCAACAAGTGGGTGCCGATCGCGGGCTCGGTCGGCGACGTCGGCGAGGTCGACGTGACCTTCCCGGGCTCGGGTCCCCTGGCCCGAGTGACGGCCACGTAGTTCAGAGCGGGCGAGGCCCCCGGGGGACACGGACAGGCCCGGGGGCCACGCCGTACCCGGGGCGGGCCGCTCGTTCGCGGGAGAAAGCGGGAGAGGGGGCGTGTGGTGGTAGTCCGGCTGGACAACGACGATCTCGTGGCAGCGATGCGCCACCTCAACCGGGCGTTTGCTGGGGTCGACAAGAAGATCAAGCGGCAGGCGTCGGCGAAGCTGCGGAAGCTGATGCGCCCGCTGGCCGAGAAGCGCAAGACGGCCGTGCTGCGGCTTCCTTCGAAGGGCCACTCTGGACCGTCGATGCGCCAGGCGATCGCCAAGCAGATCCGCCCGGCGACCCGCTGGTCGGGTTCACGCGGGGGCGTCTCGATCGTTCAGCGGGCGAGGGGGATGCCTCGGGACTTTCCGATGGCTGGCCGCGCCTTCAACCGCGAGGAGGGCTGGAACCCCAAGAACCTGGCTGGTGAGACCGAACACCAGCAGGTCACCCCGGCCGCGTGGTTCGACAGCGAGGCTGACGTCAAGGAGCAGCGGCTGGTGCGTCAAGAGCTGATCCAGGCTCTCGACGAGGTGGCTGGTAGCCTGGCCGACGAGATCCGACGCACACGCTAGCTGGAGGACGAGACAGTGGAAGTCAGGTTCAACCCCGAGGACGGCAGCGAGCCGCGTACCTGGACGTTCGACCCGGACGACGTCCTGCGGTCCGAGGCCGCCCTGATCGAGAAGCACTTCGGCGGTCCCTGGGAGGTGTGGGTCAACGACCTGCGCGTCCGGAACGTCAAGGCGCGGACGGTGCTGCTCTGGCATCTGCTGAGCCAGGATCACCCGGGCAAGCTCAAGTTCGAGGACACTCCGGACTTCCGGATGCGTCAACTTGTCGTGGAGATGGGTTCGGCGGAGCTGATGGAGGTCTACCAGCAGGTGTCGCGCACCAAGATGTCCGAGGACTTGCGGGAGCAGTTCGAAGCGGCGTTCCAGCGCGACTACCAGGAGGCACTGGCCCGTGAGGGCAAGGCCGTCGAGGGAGAGATCGTCGAACTCCCAAAAGGCGGCAACGAAGCCCTCTAGAGCAGCAGGTCGACGAGTACTGGCTTGACGTCGCGCACCACCTGCACCTCGGGTGGTCGGAGCAGCAGGCGTTGCCGGTGGGCAGGTGGCTCCAGGCCTGCGCAGCGGTAGACAAGATCCGGCAGGAGCTGAAAGAGGGGAAGTGAAGTGGCCGACACGAGCCTGATCTTCTCGATCATTGCACGCGACAAGACCGGCAACGTGTGGAAGCGGCTGCAGGTCCAGGCCTCCTCCACCGGTAAGCTGATCGCGTCGGCTGTCGGTCCATCGATCCTCCCAGCCGCAGCAGCGGGAACGGGCGCGATCCTTGGTCTCGGCGGGGCGCTCGCCGGGGCCGGGGTCGCGGCCGGTGTGTTCGGTGGCGTCCTGGCCACCTCGATGACCCAGGTCAGCGAGAACGCGACCAAGTTCGAGGACCTGGCGGACAAGGTCGAGCTGTACGGTCGGCAGGCGCAGATCCTCGCCTCGCGTGGCCAGGACAACGAGAAGATGCTCAAGAAGCAGGCGGCTGCCGCGCTGGAGCTGGAAGCCCGGCTGTCGCTACTCAACCCGGCCGAGAGGGCAGCGACCGAGGGCTTCATGCAGATGAAATCCGACTGGCAGGACTTTGTCGACGCCAACCAGCCTGCCACGTTCAACACCCTCGCCAACGGCTACGGCCTGCTCGGTCGCGTGATCCTCAAGCTGCAGCCGTTCTTTGACATGGGCAGGGCTGCGGCTGATCGCCTGCTCGCGTCGCTCGACAAGATGGTGCAGGGCGGGGGCCTGGAGCGGCTTGCCGCAACGGCCGGTCCGGCGATGGCTAGTCTGACGTCAATCATCATCAACGTCAGTACCGCTGTGACTAGGATGTTCGGCAAGTTCAGCGGGGAGGGCAACGGGGTCCTCGACTGGCTGGAGAACGTCACGGCCAAGTGGGCGGCCTGGGCCTCGTCGACCGAGAAGGACAGCGGGATCAACTCGTTCCTGTCCTACGTGCAAACCAACGGCCCGCAGGTCGTCGCCCTCCTCGGCCAGCTCGTCCAGGCAGCGGTCAAGATCGTTCAGGGGATCAGTCCCCTCGCGCCGATCAGCTTGGCGATCGCCTCTGGTCTCGCGTCGATGGTCTCCGCGCTGCCGCCCGGGGTGGTGACCGCGCTGGTCGCCGGGTTTGTCGCCTTTAACGTCGCCCTCAAGGCGTACGCGATCTACCAGGGGATCGCGACTGCGGTAACCTGGGCGATGAACGCCGCGTGGCTGGCCTCGCCGGTAACCTGGATCATCCTGGCGATCGTCGCGCTGGTTGCCGTGATCGTCCTGGTTGCCACCAAGACCCGGTTCTTCCAGACGATCTGGGAGTACGTCTGGGGCTTCCTCAAGGGCGTGGGGGCCTGGTTCGCCGGGCCGTTCGCCAACTTCTTCGTGCAGACCTGGAACAAGCTGGTCGCCTCGTTCAACCGCGCCAAGCAGCAGTTCTGGACGGTCGTCAACTTGATCGTCGGCTACTACCGCTTTTGGTGGAACACCGGCAAGGCGATCGTCAACCGGGTGATCTCCGACTTCGGTCGAGTGGTGTCGTTCTTCCGCAACGCTCCGGGTCGGATCAAGTCCGCCCTAAGCGGGATGTTCAACGGGCTGTGGACCGGCTTTAAGGCCGTGGTCAACCGGATCATCGGAGGCTGGAACCGTCTTAGCTTCGGGATCCCCGGGTTCAGCTTCGCCGGGATCTCCGTCCCGGGGATCAGCGTCGGGACTCCGAACCTGCCTTACCTGGCGAAGGGCGCGGGCTCCGTTCTGCAGTCCGGCCTTGCCGTGATCCACCGGGGGGAGACGGTCACCCCGGCCGCGCGCGTCACGCCCTTCCGGTCGACGGGTGGGGGCGGTGGTGCTACGATCACCGTGACAGGCAGCAACACCAAGGTGATCCGTTTGCTCTTGGAGCTGCTGCGTGAGGGGATCCGCGACCAGGGAGGCGACCCGGTGAAGGTGCTGACTCCGGCGTGACGAACACACCGGTAAACCCGAAAGTCGAGCTGCTGATCGACGGTCAGTGGCGCGACGTGACCGCCGACTGCCGTCTCAGCTCGGCCGACTCCGGGGGCGGGATCACGATCACTCGAGGGATCCCGAACGAGGGCAACCGGGCGGAGCCGACGACCGTCGAACTGACGCTGAACAACGGCGTGAGCAAGGCCCCCGAGACCGAAGGTCAGGTCGCGGTCTACAGCCCGAAGAACCCCAACGGGCCGTGGTACGGCAAGCTCGGTCGCAACCAGCCGCTGCGTGTCGACTTGGACAGGCGAGAGGACGACTTCGACCGGACCGAGGTCTACGGCTGGGGGCGGCTGCCGTCCTGGGTCGACCCGGAGTGGACCACCCGTCAGGGTGAGCGCTGGGAGCTGACCGGCACGGCCACCAACTTCAACGTCACGCCGGGTGCGGCTACGATCCAGTCGGCCACCGGCACCCAAAGCGCGACCTACGGCAAGCAGTACAGCGACGTCGAGGTCCTGGCGAAGATCCGGATGTCCGACCGGACGTCGGAAACGGGGGTGATGCTCCGGTTTGCGAGCACCTACCCCGACCAGGCCGACGGCACGTTCGAGTCCGGGCTGAGCGACTGGCAAGTGAGCGGTGGCACGCTGACGGCCAACACAGTCACCGTGCGGGAGGGCCTGGTCAGCGCGCAAGCCACCGTCTCCGGGTCGCCGTCCTCTCTCACTCTGCGGCCGGTCGCTGCCAGGCGCGTCCCCGTGGTCGCCGGGGGTTCGTACCGGCAGCGGGGGCGTTACCGAGTCTCGACCACCCTGACCGTCAAACAGACGTTCGAGTGGTACGACGCGAACGGCAACCTGATCAGCACCTTGACGAGCACAGGGTCGGTGCTGACCTCGGGCGGCTGGTACTCGATGGAGTACTCGGTAACCGCCCCGGTGGGCGCTTGCTACGTCTCGTACGGCCCGACGATCGACGGCTCACCGGCCAACGGCTCCTGGCTGCTGGTCGACGAGCTGACGTTCCTGGACTTCGACTCGCTGGCCTGGTACTCGGCGTACATCGCTCCGCAGACCGCCCCTTCGGCCGATCGCCTGCGGATCGGTAAGGTCGTGCCGGGTCAGTCGTCGGTTGCCTACGGGGCCGACTGGGACGGCGGGAACTACCTGGTCGACACGGACTACTGGATCAAGGCGCAGGCGACCGGGCACCGCTTCCGCTTGAAGTTCTGGGCGGACGGGGACGACGAGCCGACGACCTGGGGCCTGACCAACTACGACAACCGGACCGAGGAGCTGGCCGGGCCGACCACGGGTCAGGCCGGAGTGATCGTCGCGGGCGGCACCTGTCTGCTGACCGTCAAAGAGATCAGCGTCCGGCAGTGGAGGGCACACGCCGAGGTAACGCAGCTTCCACCCCGCTGGGACCTGAGTCGAGCCGACCGCTGGGTGCCGATCACCGCTAAAGGGATCCTGCGGCGGCTCGGCCAGGGACGCAAGGAGCTTAACTCGGCGGTTACCCTCCACCTTCGCCGGTACACGCCCTCCGCCCTCTGGTTCCCGCTGGAGTCGTCGGCCGGGGGCGTCGCGTCCAACCTGGTGCCGACCGGCCTGCCGGGGTTCCTTCGAGACGTGACGTTCAGCGACCCAGACACCGAGGGGACGCTTGCCCTACCGGGTGTCTCGGGGATCGCGACCTTCGACCAGGCGACCTCGCAGATCAACGGCCAAGCGATCGACTACACCGAGACGGACGACTGGACCTTCCTGTTCTTCTGGCGAATCCCGGCCGCTCCGGCGTCGGACACACTCTGGTTCCAGTGCTCCTCGACGGGTACGATCCGAACCTGGTCGATCTACGTCACGTCCGGCTTCGACTTGCGGATCGAGGGCAAGGCAGCCGACAACTCGGTCGTGGTGAACGACTTCGCCACGCCGTACCAGGTGTTCCCGGACGGGGTTTGGATCAGCGCCGTGCTGACCCTGGTGAAGGACGGGTCCAACGTCGACTGGGCGTTCAACTACACCCAGCCCGGCAGCGACCTGGGCTTCTTCACGGCCAACGGGACCTACGCGGGCAAGGCAGGCAAGTTCCGGTCCTTCCGCTTCAACACGGGCTCGGTGCTGTCGACGGCTGGGGGGTTCCAGCTCACGCAGTGCTTCCACTACGCAGGCGACCTGCCGTTCGTCACCTACGAGTTCGCTCGGGTGGCGAAAGCCTACCTGGAGGAGTCGGCAGGCAGCCGGTGGACCAGGTTGACCACAGACAACAATATCCCCGCGTCAACCATGGGCTCGACGGGCGGCACCGAGCTGATGAGCGCCCAGCTCCCTGCCAAGCTGCTCGACCTGCTGGACGAGACAGCCGAGGCCGAGGGGACCTGGGTCTACGAGGAGCGGGGCGAGTTCGCGATCGGCCTGCACACCAAGCTCGCGGTGATGAACCAGGAGCCGCTCGAACTCGACCTGGACGCCGGTCACGTCAGCGCTCCGAGCGAGCCGATCGAGGACGACCAGGCGACGCGCAACCACGTCACGGTGAGTCGTCCTGCTGGTGGTTTCGCTGTCTCTGTGCAGGAGACCGGACCCCTCAACGTCAACGAACCCGAGGACGACCCGGACGGTGTCGGGATCTACGCGGAGCAACCAGAACTCCCACTGGGCAACGATGGTCAGCTCCAAGCAGCGGCCGACTGGCGACGTGCGGTCGGCACACTGGATGAAGCGCGCTACCCGGCTCTGGTCGCCGACCTGACGTCGTCTGCCTACCAGGAGGACGAGGCGCTCACCGCTTTGGCCCTGGCGATGGACGCCGGGCGGACGATCGAGCTGACCAACCCGGAGGTCGACCCCGACCCTGCACCTCAGCTCGTACGCTCCTACACGGAGACGCTCGACCAGTATGCGCACACGCTGAACTGGGTGACGACTCCCGGCCGTCTTTGGCGGGTTGGGGTTGTCGGCAACTCGTCTCCGAACACGCGTTACCGGGATGAGCTACGGGTCCAGCCTGCTGGGCTCCTGGTTCAGACTGCGTTCGTCGTCGGGACTGACCGCTTCCTTAAGTGCGAGGTCGACCCGGCCGTCGAAAACGCCGGGCTTTGGTACCCGACCGCCGACGACCGGAAGGTCGCCGACTTCGACGTTCTGGCGGCTGGTGTGCGGCTCCGGCTGCGACACGTCGGCCAGGGCCTGGAGACCGACGGCGACTTCGAATCTGCGTCCTCGTTCGCGACGTCCTGGGAGGCGAGCGGAGCCGGGTTCACCGCCTTCCTTGATCAGAACAACCCGAAGAACGGGAGCTACTGCGGTCGGGTCCTGGCAGCCGGTGCCGGAACGGGCGGCCTTAACCAGACGCAGGCAGCGAACGCAACCACAGTCGCCGGTCAGGTCTACGCGGTGTTCGGGTGGATCAAGACCGAGGCTGCGGCGACTGACGTCCGGCTTGCGGTCGACTTCTACCAGTCTGACGGGACGACGTTCGTCTCGACTCCGGCGACCACGCCGATCACCACGGTTGCGAACGAGTGGACTTGGTTCTCGGCGCTGGTCACCGCCCCGGCCCTCGGTGTCCGGGCACGAGTGAAGGTGCGGAACGTCTTCGCCGGGGCGACCAACCTGTGGGTGGACGACGTCCGACTGGTTCCGCAGACGTCCTACAACACGACCCCGCAGACGGTCACGGTCGACCTGGCTCCGGTGAACGGAGTCTACAAGACGATCCCGGTCGGGAGTCGGATCACACTGGGGAAGCCCGGTAGGGTAGCCTGGAACATCTAGGGGGGTGACTAGTGGGAACCGCTGCCGGACAGATCCTCGAAGACGCCGACCTTACGGCGCTCAAGCAAGCTAGTTCCGAGAAGCCAATCGGCCGGATCACCGTGTCGGGTGGACAGAACATCGCGCACAACTCGTACACTGCTCTCATCTTCAACACCGAGGACATCGACACGCATGGCCAGCACGACTTGGTCACCAACACGACTCGGGTGACTCCGAACGTGCCGGGCGTTTACCGGTTCCACGGCACTCTGAGCATCGGTGGTCGGACCGATTTCTCGTTCGTTGAGGTGACGGTCCGTCCGAACGGCGGAACGCCGATCGCCCCTTCGACCCGCGACCGGCCTCCGCTGACCGACGCGGCCACGACCCTGCAGTACGGCACTACGGCGCTGGTTGAGTGCGACGGCTCGACTGACTACGTCGAGATCGTCGCCCGTCAAGTCAACGCAGCGTCGGCTGTTCAGATCACCGCGCAGTCGGTGCACCTGACCTGCTCGATGGAGTGGGAGAAGATCCGCGACCTGTAAGGGGCCTTCCCAGAGAGCTGCCCTTACACCAAGGGAGGACGAGTGGCAAGCTGGATCCTAGTACCTTGCCTAGTCTCGCTGAGGACCGAGTTCAACACGCTCGCTCCCAGTCGCGACCGGGCAAGCGACGGGTCGATCGGCGACTCGGCGCATGCGTCGAGTTCGAGCGATCACAACCCAGACGAGACGGGGGCGACCCCGTACGAGGACGCCGACTCGCGCAACGAGGTCCACGCGATCGACGTCGACGCCGACCTGCGCAAGTCCGGCTGGACGATGGAGCGCGCGGTCGACCTGATCGTGAGTCGGCACCGACGCGGGCTTGACAACCGCCTGCAGAACGTGATCTACAACGGCCGGATCTGGTCCCGTTCCTGGGGCTGGACCGAGCGCACGTACACCGGAAGCAACAAACACAACAAGCACGCGCACTTCTCCGCTCGCTACACCACGGCGCAGGAGAGCGACACCCGACGGTGGGGCTTGCTCGAAGCGGACGACGCTCCGGCTCCCACCCAACCAGAGGAGGACGAGGGAGTGTCTCGACAGGACGTTGCCGACTACGTGCACGCGGTGGCCCAGGCCGTTCGCGGCGAGTACGACGCCGGGGTGACCACCGAGCAGAAGGAGGCGTTCCGCAAGTGGCGGGCCGACGCCGCAGCGGTGGCCCGGTTCGGCCTCGGCTGGAACTTCGACCAGCAGACCCAGGCCAACCTGCTCCCGGCGCAGTTCGCCCGGCTGGCCTCTCTGCTCGCGGCGGAGCAGGTCGACGTGCAGGCGCTCGGCGCTTCGATCGGGGCTGCGCTCGCGCCATCCCTGGTCGAGGCGGTCGAGCAGAACACGGGCGAGCTTCTCGCCCTCGACCAAGTCCAGGCCGTGGTCGAGGCCGGGGTCAAGAACGTCCTGACTCAGGGCGTCGGCGGCTAGTGGTGTAGGCGGGGCGGCTGGCGGGTACCCTACCCCCGTGGCCGCCCCTCTGCGGACGGGGCCTACAGCAGAGGACGGAAACGTGAGTGAGCGAGCGAGCAGCTTTAGAGGAGCAGCAGTCCCGGTTCCCGGCGACCTGGGTTTTGGTCCGGGACGTGGGCTCCTGGGTGTTCGGGTGGACCCTGACCTTCCTGGAGGTCAGCGTCTGGGGAGCGAGAGAAGCGGTACTGGTTCTGTGCGGGACGCTGGTCGTGGCACCGGGAGCGGCAGTCGGGGCGTCGGCGCTCCTCAACCGACGCGCGGGCTCTACGCCCGAGTCGCCGTCCTCCTCTCCTCCGGGTTCGGCCTAGCCTTCCTGGCCCTGCTCGCTGCCGTGAAGGGGGCCTTCTCGTGACCGACCAGACCGGCCGGGCGACTCGGGTCGTTCGGGTGCCGACTTGGTGGTTGGTGGTGGGGGTTGTCACCTGCCTTGTGTCGCCGATCCTCGCCGTGGTAGTCTCGGTGCACGTCAACAACGAGACGATCCGAGAGGGCGAGCGGCAGCGAACCGCACAACAGGCCGAGACCCGGAAGGTCGTTTGCTCGTTGGCGACGACGCAGCTCGACGCGTTCAGTGACGCCGAGAGTGACGTGGGTAAAGCCAGCTACCGTGGTTGGCTCGACCTGTACCGGCTGAGCAAGTGCCAGCCAGAGAGGTAGGACGAGGTGCCGAACGGTCGTTTGGGGCAGGACCCCGAGGAGCGCGCCGGTCAGCGGGAGTTCAAGCAGCCCGGTGACCTGGCGGTTTACACCGTCCCGGTCAGGGACACCGAGAACGGGATGGACGGCTGGACCGAGGTCCGCGAGGCCGACCCGGTGCAGTTCGTGCGGGCGAAAGAGGACTTCCACGAGGGCTTCCTCTTCGTTCGCGTCGACAGCAGCGGTCTGTGCCACGCCAACCGTCCCGACGAGATCGCGATCCAGGAGGAACCGTCGTGAAGCGAGTCAGCAAGGCACTTGCAGCCGGTGCGTCGGCCGGTGTCGCCGCTGCGGGTGTTTACCTGCAGGCCAAGGCGTTCCAGCTTGACGCCGAGTCGGTTGGGGGTGCGGCCGGTGCGTTCGTCGCCGCTGCGGTGACGGTCGGCCTGACGACGTACTTCGCCCCCGCCAACAAGCCCGCCTAATTCAGCGCTCCGCTGCCCCGGGGCAGGCCCTGCAGCCGTCCCCCGGCTGTCGGCCCGGGGCGGCCCCCGCCAGTTCGTCCCGTGAAGCGTCGCACCGGTCGTCTGGCACAGAGACGCCCCCCGGCCCTGGTGGCAGCCGGGGGGCGTCTCGCTGTCTATCCGCCGTACTTGCCCATCCACCAGAGCAAGAGGATCACGGCCAGAACGAACACGACCGTGAGGACGTGTTCTTGTTTGGGGGTCACGAGCCGGTAACCTCCAGCTTTCGTCGGTTGACCTTGCGGAGTGGGAAGTAGCGCAGCCAGGCCGGACCGTGGACCGACCGGTCGGGGGCCTTGAACAGGGGCAGGCGGTCGAGGTTTTGTCGGTGCGTCTGGCCGTTCACGTCCGCCCCCGCACGAACTGCTGCTCGGCACTGGGGGCGCTCACGTTGTGGTACGGCCGGACGTCGACGCCATACAGGTCGGCCAGCGACCGGAGGGCGAGCACCGAGTTCGACCGGGCGCTCACCTCGCCGCGCCACCACTGGACGTCGCCGATCGCGAGCTTCCACGGGCGCTCGTTGTCCTTGAAGAAGGCGTTGCCCTTGTCCTCGTACTCCCGGGCGAGGCGCTGCATCTTGTCCCACGCCGACCTGTGCTTGCGCAGGGCCCACTCCAGCTCGGCAGCTGCCCGGCGCAGCTCGGCCGCGACCTGAGACGGCAGCGGCCAGGGGACCTCGTTGTTCGAGTCGACGTCCGGGTTCTCGTTCAGGGGTGCGCTGGTGACCAGCGGATGGATCTTAGGCACGGTTGGCCTCCGATGGGCAGCCGGGCTCGGCGGCAGCCAGCACGGCGCGGCGGAACGAACGGACACGCTCTACCTGTCGGGCGTCCCAGCCGTGCCGAGCGGCGATCACGTCCATCGCGCCGACCTCGCAGAAGTCGGCGGCGTGGTCGTGCTGCTCTTCGCAGTCCCAGCCAAGCAGCACTCCCCACAGGAACGCGTCCAGCCGATCAGCGCCCCAGTCACGGACGTTGGTGGCCATGGCCCGGGTAATCGCCCCGAGGGCGTCCCGGAGCGGCTCTTTCTCGGTCACGGCAGGGGCCTCCGCTTCCGGCGCTCGGTGCTCACAAAGGACGCGAGCAGGTCGGTGCCGGTGACCGGGCTGTCCCAGCCGGACCGGTGTTTCTCGTTCCGTCGTGCCCGTCTGGCAGCGAACCAGACGTCAAGCAGCAGCAGTAGCCGCACGTGCGTAGCTCCTTCCGAAGAAACGTCCGCCCCAGACTCCGTCGCGTTCGCCACGCTCCAGGGCACCGGCCAGGCAGTCGGCCTTGACCGGGCAGTCGTCGCACAGCGAGACCGCGAGGTCGAGCGTCGTGTCGAGGTTGCTCAGCGGGAACCACAGCTCCGGGTCGTACCGGCCCGACGTGCACGGTGTGTTCGCTGCCACGTGTCCTCCTCTCGTCGTGTGTGGCGGGGGCCGGTCGCCCGACCCCCGCGTGTCGCTACGGCGTCTTGGTGACCGTGACCGTGAACAGGTAGTCGTCCCGGGCCGGGTCGGGTTCGTCGGTGACCGGCCCCGAGTACACGTTCACGATCCCCTCGATGAGTTCCCAGGTGTACAACCCGGCAGCCTCCAGCGCGTCCCGCACCTGGGCGATCTCGTCGTCCACTGTCTCTCCTCGCGTCGTGGCCGCCCCCGGTGGGCGACGTGAAAAGCGTACCACGGCGGTTACCTCGTTGTCAAGACCCCGCCCTCGAGGTTAACTCACGACAACGGGGTTGTGGCGACCGGAGCCGTGTGGTAGACTACGTCAGTCAGTTCGGGGGACACGCCCCCGGCGAACAGGAGGACGCACAGTGAACACCGCCACCGAGACCGTCGAGCAGACCGAGGCCCCCACCGTCGAGGCCGAGGAGACCAAGACCGAGGCCCCGGCCGAGGAGAAGCCCGCGAAGGCCCCGAAGGTCGACCCGACCAAGAACTGCCTCTGCTCCTCGTACGAGATCACCGACACCAAGGACGAGTCCGGCGAGTCGACCTTCACGACCGGCTGCGAGCAGACCACCAAGCGGACGTTCGCCCAGGGCCACGACGCCCGGCTGGTGAGCTTCCTGGTCGACGGCCACTTCGACGGCTACACGCTCCGGCAGGCGCAGGGCGACGGCACGTTCGTCACCTACGCGTCGCCGGTCGAGGCGGTCGCCGGGGTCAGCGAGCCGCTGCGGCTCAAGGCCGAGAAGGCGGTCGCCAACCGGAGCGAGCGTGACGCCAAGAAGGCCAAGGCCGTGGCCGACCGGGAGGCCGCGAAGGCCGCCAAGAAGGCCGAGAAGGAGAAGAAGGCGGCCGAGGCCAAGGCCGCCAAGGAGGCCGCGAAGAACGCGCCGAAGGACGACAAGGCCAAGGTCGTCGAGGGCAGCCAGGAGGGCGACGCGGTGCCGGTCGACCTGACCGAGGGCACCCACACGATCAAGGTCGGTCGCCGGACGTTCGAGAACGCGGTGATCGACGGCGACGGTACCGCGCGGTACCTCGACGGCGAGGGCAACGAGCAGACCGTGGTGCAGGACGGCTACCGTCTGATCAAGTGACGCAGCTCACACTTCGACGGGCCGGGGGGGGCTTCCTCCCGGCCCGTTCTGTGTGGTAAACTGGAAGTTGGGGGCGGGGGGACCGCCCCGATATCCAAGGAGAACACAATGGACGAGCTGGTTTTCACCCGCAAGCAGACGCCCCTCGGCACCGAGTTCGACGCCGAGAGCGGTCGGGTCGTGGTCCGCAAGAAGAACTGGGCGAGGCCCGGGTTCAAGAGCATCACGTCGACCGGCTGGGTGATCGAGGCCGACGGCGAGCAGGTCAACGCGGCCTACCCGACCGCGAAGCAGGCGATGAGCCGGGCGAACTACCCGGGGACCCTGGCGCGACTCCGGGGCATCCTGGAGGCGAACAACGACCGGGACGACGAGGCCGAGGAGACCCTGCGCGACTACGTCGTCAAGGCCGTGATGGACTGGCTGGACGAGGGGGCCGACCACAACGCCGTTGCCCTGGTTCGCGACGCCGCTGTTCGGCTGCGGACCTGGGAGAACCAGAGGGCAGGCCTCGGCTCCTAGTTCCACGTGAAACAGCGCCCCCGGTCGTCGGCCGGGGGCGCACCCGTGTGGGGTTGCCGCCGAACCATCCTAGGAAGCTAGGTCGGTTCGCGCCGAGAGAGCGCTCTCAGCCCGGCCGACGAGAGAGCGCTCTCAAGGTGTGACGCGTGCCACATGGGGTTCCCGGGACTTGCCTCGAGGGTAACGGCCTGGTAGAATTTTTCTTAGAGGGCGGGGGGACCGCCCACCAAACAAGGGAGTTCCGAGATGGCCACCAAGACCTGCGTTTGCGCCGCGTTCGAGTTCGGCACCTTCGAGCCGAACAGCGACAGCGACTACGGCACCGAGTGCCGCCGGACCACGACCAACATCTTCGCCCAGGGCCACGACGCCAAGCTGGTCGGCTTCCTGGTCCGGGCCGAGCTGGCGGGCGACGAGATCCGTGTGAACAACAACGGCGTGGTCCACAGCTTCCACGGGGCGGTTCACGCGGCCGGGACGATCAGCGAGGCCCTGGCCGCCAAGGCCCAGTACCAGCTCGACGCCGCGCGCGCTCGCCTCGCCAAGAAGGAGCTGCGGGAGGCCAACAAGGCCGCGCGCAAGTCGGCCAAGGCCGTCAAGGTCGCCGAGACCCCCAAGGACCGGGACGCGCGGATCAAGGTCGGTCGCTGGACCTACGACGCGGTGATCGACGGCAAGACCGGCTGGGCGACCTACACCAAGAAGTCGGGCGACTCGGTCCACGTCGCGCCCACCAACTTCCAGGAGGTGTGACGCATTTCACAGGCCCCGGGGACTTCCCCGGGGCCGCTCCGTCTGGTAAAATGGAATTTAGAGGGCGGGGGGACCGCCCACAGGACGAGGGAGACCCAAAGTGCAGACCACCGCTCTCAGCACGGACGTCACGGTCAGCGACGCGCGACAGGGGGCGGTTCGCCTCCGGTCCCGGTCCTACGCCCAGGTCGTCGGCAGCGAACTCGGCCTGGTCCTAACCGAGGACGAGGCGAGCAAGCTGATGTTCGTCCTGGCCGCGCGGTACGGGTACGAGGTCCGCGAGAAGTGAGGTTGGCACGCCCGGGGGGTTGCGCCCCCGGGCTCGACCTGATAAACTGGAAGTTAGAGGGCGGGGGTTCCGCCCGGGAGGGAGAACGCAAGTGGGAACCGAGTGGGGCGACAACAAGCCCCTTGGTCCCAAGACCACGTTGGCGCTGATCGTGGTCTGTCTGGTTCTGTTCGCACTCTACCACCTCGGAGTGATCAAGTGAAGTTCCCGCAGGTTGATGTGCCGGTGCCGGGTGCACCGAACCCGGCCGACGTGACCGAGAAGGCGGGCGATCTGTCCACCTGGCTCGCGTCGCAGGGCAAGCCGTTCTTCATCTTGGTCGCCTGCCTGGTCGGGGCGGGCGTCCTGGTCAGCCTGCTCAAGCGGGCGTTCGTTCGCGGCCTGCTGGTCGGGGCCGTGCTGCTGGCGATCGCCTGGGCAGCGTTCCTCAAGTAAGGCTGGCACGGGCGGGGGGTTGCGGCCTCCCGCCCGTTCTGGTAGACTGGAAGTTGAAGGCGGGGGGCCTGCCCCCGCCCAGGAAGGAGAGAACGAAGTGGGCAACCGAAGGTACAAGGGCCGGAAGCACCAGAACAGCGGGGGTGGCGGCTTGTACGTCGCGGCCCTGGTGTTCTTCCTGCTCTGCATCTCCGCAGCGCTCTGGGTCTACACCCGGCTCGTCGGCTAAACCACCCCACCCTGGGCGGGGGGCGACCGGCCCTCCGCCCTCTTCCACAGAAGGAGAAACACCGTGCGCACCTTTGCTCTGCTGCTTCTGTTGCTTGGCGGCCTGGTCCTCGGGTCGGTCCTGCTGGGCAACATCGGTCCGGCGGACGTCGTGTTCGCCGTGGTCGTCGGGGTTGTCCTCGTCGGCCTCGGCCTGGCCGGTCTGTTCAAGTGATCGTCGTCTGGGGCCAGAAGTAGGTTCGAGGCCCTCGGGGGGTTCCCCGGGGGCCTCTCTTGTGGTAAACTGGAAGCACAGGGCGGGACCCCGCCCCCTCACCCCAGGAGGGCCAAGTGCGCCACCTCGTCGACCTCGTCCGTCTCGCGAACCCCGTGGTCTGGTTCGCTGCCGCCCTCTCGTCCCTCGTCACTTCGGCGCTCCTCTTGGCCGGGGTGCCCTCCTGGCTGCTCCGGGGGGTAGCGGCCGGGCTGCTCGTCACGGCTTACGGGGCGAGCCTCCAGGGCCGTCGCCGTGCCCGTCGCGAGGCCGCCCAGGACCCCCGGCGTCGGCACGGGCCGGGGTACTGCCTGGATGGGGAGAACTGCCCGCTTAAGTGACGCAATTCACAGGCCCCTCGCACTTGCGGGGGGCCGCTTCGTCTGGTAAAATGGAATTTAGAGGGCGGGGGGACCGCCCAGACAGACCAAAGGAGCCAGAAATGAAGGTCACCGCCCGCACAGCCCAGATCGTCGCCCGTTCCGGCATCGGCTCGAAGCTGGAGCTGACCGATGCTGACCAGGCCAAGATCGACGCGCGTCGGGCGGAGCAGGCGGCTCGGCTGGCCCGGATCGCGGAACGCCAGGCCAGCCGGGACTGACCCGGGGGTTGCGCCAAAACCGCGCAATATGATAAAATGGAATTTAGAAGGGGCGGGGAGCCCCACAAACCGAAGGAGCCAGAAATGCGGAACGCGACCCAGACCATCGCCCTTCTCGCCTCGCACGGCATCGTCACCAAGAAGGTCAACGGCAAGTGGATCCTCGACCGGATGGGCGAGCAGCTCGACGCCCCGCAGCGGACCAAGCGCGACGCTCTCTCGGTCGGGGTCGCCTACGCCCTGGGCTACATGAACTGAAATCGGGTCGGGGGGTTGCGCCCCCGGGCTCGACCTGGTAAAATGGAATTTAGAGGGCGGGGGGACCGCCCACAAACCGAAGGAGCCCACCATGCAGTTCGTCGCCGTTGTTGACTTCGTTGACGCCGACACCGACCCGATCGCCTACCGGATCGAGGCGGCCGACGCCGACGAGGCTTACGCCAAGATCGAGGCCCGGCACCCCGATTT
>JACCDR012228206.1_pt1 | contig 27130 bp, 21 predicted proteins | sample 7446431 | NCBI WGS metagenome assembly JACCDR01 (sample SAMN15323443, study PRJNA562643) | freshwater metagenome | isolation source: river surface water | place: USA:Blue River Watershed | collected 2017-08-17 | reverse complement strand
TGTGCACCTGCCAGGATTCGAACCTAGAATAACGGTTCCGAAGACCGTTGTGATATCCATTTCACCACAGGTGCATGGGGACGATAATACATTATTATGTCCAAAAATCAAAATATATACTACTATACGCATATTCATTTTTAACTATCATGATTAATTCCTCTCTTATACCTAAATACGTCATGGATGCCTGCCAAAGACTCTCTTCAGCTGGTTTTGAAGCATACATAGTTGGAGGATCAATCCGAGATGTATTACTCAAGCAGACACCAAAAGATTGGGATATCACCACAAATGCGACTCCGGAACAGATACAGGCGTGCTTTGACCATACATTCTATGAAAACACATACGGAACTGTAGGTGTTGTATATTTTCATGAAACACCAGAAGAAGTAGTTATTGAGGTTACCCCCTACCGAAGCGAGAGTGGTTATAGCGACTCACGACACCCTGACACGGTTACTTTTGGTGTCTCTTTGGCAAAAGACCTTGAACGACGAGATTTCACCGTAAACGCGATCGCTTACGACCCCATTGCAGGCAAAATAGTAGATCCGTACGAAGGACAATCTGATCTAAAGAGAAAATTGATTAAAACAGTTGGTTTCGCAGAGGACAGATTCACAGAAGACGCTCTTCGAATGCTCCGAGCCATCCGATTCTCTTGCCAGCTCGATTTTTCTATTGACGGAGAAATTCTTTCAACTATTTCGAAACTAAATGCCAATATAAAACTAATCTCGATTGAGCGAATTCGAGATGAATTTCTTAAAACTCTCATGTCTCCAAACCCAATGGCCGGTATTTTTATTATGGAGAAAACGGCTCTATTGCAGCATATTATCCCAGAGCTCTCGTCTTCAGTGGGTATTGAACAGAACGGTATTCACAAATTTGATGTGTTTGAACACCTTCTTCGATCTCTCCAATGCGCCGCCGATAAGAACTACCCTCTTGATGTACGCGTTGCAGCCCTGCTTCACGACATAGGCAAACCCCCAACACGTGAGTTTTCAAAAGAGAAACAAGACTACACATTCTATGGACACGAAGTCGTTGGCGCTCGCATAGCTTCGAAGATTCTCAAAAGAATGAAATTTCCAATCGAAATTTCAGAACTTATAGTAAAACTTGTTCGATGGCATATGTTCTTCAGTGATACAGAAAAAGTAACCCTAAGTGCTGCTCGACGGCTCGTCGCTAATATTGGAAAGGATAATATATGGAAGATTATCGATGTACGTATTTGTGACCGAATCGGCACAGGAAGACCAAAAGAGGATCCATACAGACTCCGCAAATACAAGGCAATGATCGAACAAGTACTTAGAGATCCCGTAAGCGTAGGAATGCTCAAGATAGATGGTAAGAGACTTATGGAACTTCTAGAAGAACTGGGCGGACCTCGAATAGGACAGATCTTAAACGCCCTTCTCGGTGAAATCATTGAAACCCCAGAACTCAATACCGTTGAACACCTTGAGAAAAGAGCTCTCGAGCTATCAAAAATCGAACCAACAGAACTAAAAGAGCTCGCTCTGAAAGGGTCATCGATTGCACAAGAACAAGAGGAAGAGTACGTAAAAGAGATTCTCGACAAACATAAAGTAAAGTAGCCAAACAAGACAAAAGCCGCTGTAGAGCGGCTTTTGTTATGGATCAAATTATAAAAATCTACAAATACAAAAGGCGCCGAATCAGACGTCCACTCTCGTACTGATCAGCACCTTTAAAACGATGCCTTGACGGTTTTCTTTTCAATCCCTTTCGGGTGTTGCCATATATGATGGCTATAAAAAAATTTTGTAAAACCTGTCGAAGGCGTATTCTGAGAGACAAAGAACTACAGCGTCTCTCTTGCGTGATAAAGTGAGAGACATCCCCTGCCACCCATTGTATTTTATTAAAGACATTTGTAAAGGACACACGCAATGTCTCTGTGGATAACTAAATCTTTATTTTCAACTGTATAGGACAATGGTCAGAACCATATACATCATCGTGTATTCTCATCATTTCGACCTTGTCTTTTAAACGATTACTGCAGAAGAAGTAGTCGATTCTCCATCCAATATTCCTGTCCCTTGCAAAAGACTTCTGATCCCACCACGTATATGCATTTCGGACATCAGGATTGAGTGTACGGAATATGTCTGTAAATCCTGCTTTTATCACCCGATCTACCCAAGACCTCTCTTCGGGCAAGAATCCAACATGTTTCTCATTCTCCTTTGGTCTGGCGATATCAATCTCCGTATGTGCCACATTCAAGTCTCCACAGAAGATTACCGGCTTCTTTTTATCCAATTTCTTTATTAGCTTCAAAAACGCCTCATAGTACTTAAGCTTATACTCCAACCTATGACTTTCACCCCCTCCATTTGGAAAGTAGCAATTCAGTAAGTAATAGTCTTTAAACTCAATATGTAATAGTCGACCCTCCTGATCTAGGGCTTCATCCCCCACTTTTGTTTCATGTGAAATGAATTCTTTACCTGCCAATGTTTCATCAGAAACATATATAGCCACACCGCTATAGCCTTTTCTACCTTTTGAAGACTCAAAATATGCTGTGTAACCCTTTGGATTAAGGACTTCGGGTGGTAACTGTCCAGCTTCCGCCTTAGTCTCCTGCAAACAGATGACACTTGGTTTCTTGTGTAACAACCATTCGAACTGCCCTTTTTTATGAAGAGCTCGTATTCCATTAACATTCCAGCAAATTACGTCCAAACTGCCGTTTTCTGCCTTTTTATCCTTATTTTTAGCCATATTATGTTATTTTTTGCCTTTATTATGAAAATTCTTGTGTATTTCCTTTAAGTGTCTATCTGTCACGTGGGTATACACCTGTGTCGTCGTGATATTCGCATGCCCAAGAAGTACCTGTACCGATCGCAGATCTGCCCCGTTCTCCAATAGATCAGTCGCAAAACTGTGTCTTAGGACGTGCGGAGTGACCTTCTTTGATATACCCGCCATAATAGCATAGCCCTTAACGAGACGTTCCACGGTTCGAGGTGTCACGTCAAACAAATATCGAGATGAGATGTCTTTCTTAACCTTTAGATACTTCTGCACTGCTTCTCGGGCCGTATCAGATATAAAGACAAGACGAATCTTCTCCCCCTTTCCTCTTATAGACATTTCATCTTTTGTTAAGTCCAAATCCGCTGGCAACTTCGTAAGTTCAGAGACTCGAAGACCAGTTGAGAACAGAAGTTCGATAATAGCCTTATCTCTCAACGTTTTTTCATCATTCTTATCTTTATTCTTGTCTGGAGCAGCCATTAAACGGACTAGCTCATCTCCGGAAATCATGTCTATATGTCGTTCGCCCACCTTAGCAAGCTCAATAGAGTCTGCTGGTATGGTTTCTATACCAATCTTATTCATATACTTAATGAAAGACCTTATTGCTATAAGATAGTAATTCTGGGTCTTTTTCTTTAGAGTGGCGTCAATATTCTGGCCACTCTCAATTCTCTTACGATTCAGCCAGATTCTGAACTGTCTTATTTGATCCTGAGTTACATGTGTAACTGTTACACGTGAAACATTCTTATTTGTTTCATCGGAAACATCAGATGCATTCTTCGGCAACTTCTCATCTTTTCCCCCATTTCCAAGGAAACTTATAAAAAGACTAAGGTACCGGTCATAGTTCTCTACGGTCTTTATAGAGCGTCCTTTCTCGATTTCAACATACTCCAGGAAGCGGGTCTTAAGTTCGTTAAGATTGTGCGACATGAAATAATAGTATCACTATTTTGGTCTCTATAGGGGACACGCCAGGAAACGCATATTCTGTCCTATATGAGACACCACAACTACATACTGTCTTTTAACGTTCGTCGGGTTACTACATTATGGAGAGGGTAGGCAATGTGAGGCAGCCATTCGAGGGGATGCCGGTGCGACTTAACCTTGTTTCTTATGAAACGTCTCAACCTGGCTGTATTATTTGATACAGCCTAGCTAGGAGTCGGTCTCGAGACGGTTACCGCCAATCTACGGCTTAAATGCTTGCTTTTTGAGAAGATTATGCTAGTATGTGGTCACCATGTTAACAAAGACAAAAAAGCAGAAGGCTATTAAAGGCGTGCAGGTTCATGCAACTGACACTGGTTCTGCAGAAGCTCAGGTTGCACTTCTCACAGCGAGAATTGAAGAGCTTACAAAGCACTTAAAACAACACCTTAAAGATTACCATTCTCGAAGAGGATTGCTCCAGTTGGTAGCTGATCGACAGAAGCATTTGCGATATCTCCAGAAGACACATCCAAAGCGATACGACGCAGTAACAACAAAGCTCGAACTCAAGAAGAAATAATTTTGTAACGTTAGAGAAAATCCCCGCAAGTTTTTGTTAGCAGGGGATTTTCCTTTTAAAGAGAGGAAAATCAATTTTTATACTATAATATATACATATGACTGTTATTAAACACAAAGAACAGCGAGTGGGTGTTTTTATTGATGCCCAGAACCTTTACCATAGCGCGAAACATCTTTATAAGGCACGAGTAAATTTTGGTGCAGTTATGAAGGAGTCCGTAGCAGGACGATCGCTCATCCGAGCAATCGCATACGTAATTACTACCGAAGCAGGTGACGAGAAAAACTTTTTTGAAGCCCTTGGGAAATTAGGAATTGAAACAAAAACTAAAAATCTTCAGATTTTTAATGACGGATCAAAAAAAGCTGATTGGGACGTAGGACTTGCGGTGGATGCAATCAAACTCGCTCCGAAGCTCGACACGATCATCCTCGCGACAGGGGATGGTGACTTTGCGCCACTTGTAGAATTTCTTAAAAATCATCACGGATGTCAGGTAGAAGTAATTTCTTTCGGAAAATCTTCATCTTCAAAATTACGAGAAGTTGTAGACGACTTTGTAGACATGTGTGAGAATCCTCGAAAATTCGTAATGCTTCCCGACACAAGACAGGAGAGAGGAGCGCGACCGATGAGAGGGCCCCGAAGACGACCACCTCAACAAGCACAGGGGGATCAGGAAATACTTGGTTAAAAGCACATAAAGAAACTAACAAAAAAACGCGCAGACCATCTGGTATTGCGCGTTTTTTTGATACAATGTCTGTATATGGATGGAGAAAATGAAATACCTAAAAAATTCAACTATCCCGGGTCTGATAGTTCAGTTCCGAATACTGACAAAATTGTTCCCGAGGAACCAAAGCCTGAACAGGTAAAACCAATAGTTCATATCACTGACGTTCTTGGAAAGAACAACTCACAGTCAGGAAACTCTCAAAACCTAAGAACATTCCAAAGCGATGTAGCGAGTACGATAAAAAACGATGATGTTTCGGTAATTAAAATTGCTCTCGCAGAAAAAAGGAGACAAGAAAAACAGGGTAATCTTTATGCAAATTTTAACAACGAAACAGCGGACAACAAAGGTTCGATTAAGAAAATCGCGATCGTTGGTGTCATAGTTGGAATTCTACTCGTCATGGGCTTTGTTGGATACAATTTCTTTGCGAATAAACTCGCGCTACTTACAAGCGATGACCCCACTAAACCATTCACTGAGGCACCGGCAACATCAACTCCATCAAGAAATAGTACATCGACCCAGGGCATTCAAGTTGATGTTCAATCAATAATTGATGTAACGGGCAAGAATCCAAATACGATTGCAGGTCTTATAAAAATAGAACGTGATAAAAATATTGACCTTGGTGCAATTCGAGATGTTCAATTTTTTGAAAAAACAAATGGCGCAAATAAAAAACTTGATGCGGTAAACTTTCTGGATGCAATTCAAGCACGAGTAGGAGAAGACCTCGTCCGAGCGCTTTACCCACAATTTGTTTTTGGAATTTATTCTTTTAGACCACGAGACTCTTTTATTATTCTGTACGTCGACAACTATCCAACCGCATACACAGGAATGCTTTCCTGGGAGGCTTACATGGAAGATGATTTAAAGGAGATCGTTATCCGCCCAACACTTGGTTCTTCGACTAAAAGCAGCAACATCTTTGTCGACCGCGTTGTGAACAACAGAGATGCGCGAGTCTTGTTTGACGAAGACGGAAACTATAAGATTCTGTATACATTCTTTGATCAAAAAACAATAATTATTGCCCCAAACGAACGAGTGCTAAAAGAGGTTGTACTTCGACTAACATCTGGAAAGATAGTTCGTTAATCTCACTCTTTCAAAGTTTAAGTTTATTTCATGTTTGATTATTTATTATGTACGCATGAAATATGCAAGCGTCTTATCTTTTGCTGCAGAAAGTTTCGATAACTACCAAGTGCGCGTCGAAACAGACATATCAAGAGGAATTTTTAGCTTTTCAATTGTAGGTTTAGGGGACAAGGCAATTAGTGAGTCGCGGGATAGAATTATTTCCGCCATTAAGCACTCAGGATTTGAATCACCTAAAACAAAAGGTAACAAGATCGTCACATCTCTTTCGCCTGCATACTCGAAGAAACAGGGAAGTCGCTTTGATTTACCTATAGCAATATCATACCTACTCGCAACACAAGAAACGCAGCTCGATACAAAAAAATTTCCTGTTAATAGGTGTTACTTTATCGGGGAACTCACATTGAACGGGGATGTACGTCCGGTGCCCGATACAATAAAATCAATTCTCAATACACCAGAAGACTCAATAATTTTTGTTTCATCAAAGGATATAGAATTATTACCTACGCTTGCCCATATCCTCGCCAAGAAAAAAGTATACGCAGCAAAGAATTTAAAAGAAATCACTGATATCATATCCGGAAAGATAATTGTTGATCCAGTTATTTCAAACGGGGAGTACAAAAAAACAAAGCGGCTACCGCGCATAGAGAATACAGAAGATAAATCCGTATGGGATAGTGTTCAAAATCAAGATCGCGCGAAGAGAGCGCTTACAATAAGTATTGCAGGCGGGCATCATATTATTTTATTTGGACCACCAGGTCTCGGAAAAACTATGCTTGCGGAATCATCTAACGAAATTCTTCCAGCACTCTCAGCGCAAAAACAAATCGAAGTACTTTGCATGCACAATGACAATCTTGATCTTCCTACAATTACAAACGGCCCTTTCAGAAAAGTGAATTCGACAATTTCATCACAAGCACTTATCGGTGGAGGAAACTCGTTTCGTACCGGCGAAATATCACTTGCACACAATGGAATACTTTTTATCGATGAGCTTCTCGAAATGAAAAAGGACACTCTTGAAAAGTTGCGCGAGCCTCTTGAAAACAAAATAATCTCGCACAAAAAATACTTGTACAGACAAAAGGTTCCAGCAAATTTTCAACTTATTGCAACTGCGAACTTATGTCCCTGTGGTTACATTGGTTCACAGATTAAGCAGTGCATCTGCAGAGTGGGAGAGATACTCAGATATCAAAAAAGAATCTCAGGACCAATAAGTGATCGAATTGATTTATGGATTAAAATAAATGATAAATACTCCGACAAAAAAGAAGCGGAAGGATACGACCACACACCGTGTCGAAATGAAGCAAAAATACTTACAGACGCCTGCAGAAAAATTCAATACGCTCGGCAGCAAAAATTAAATGGTGAACTAACAGCAAGTGAAGTATTAGAAATAATTTCAAGACTCCGAAAAGAAGCCCTGACCGTGTTCAAAAAAACAGAGTCCATTTTAAGCACACGCGGACAGCACAGACTAATTAAAATCTCGCGCACCATTGCAGATCTAGGTAATTCTGAGGAACTACTTCCTGAACATATACACGAAGCACTTAGCTACAGGAAAGAAAATTATATTGATACCTTCCAGAGTTAGATTGAAATACGAGTACCTTTTGGAATAGATCGGAGAATGTTTGCAATACCTCGCATCTCAAAGTGAAGATGTGGCCCCGTTGATCGCCCTGTACTTCCTACTCGTCCAATGAGTTCACCCTGTTTTACCGTTTCACCAGTTGAAACATTGATTGCACTAAGATGCGCATAGAGTGTCTGCACCTCTCCCTGACCAGTCACTGCACCTGAGTGCTTAATAATTACATAGTTACCATATCCGCCGTTATAACCCATTCGAGCAAGCTGAACCACACCATCAGCTGATGCGTATACAGGAGTCCCTGTTGGAGCGCCAATATCTACACCATACTTATCGTGTATACCCTGTGTAATGATTCCGCTTACAGGCTTTCTAAATACACCTCTTGTATCAGTGAATTTAACAGGAGCTTCTTTGCCAGGCGCTTTTGATGGACTAGTCGACTTAACTGGGGCAATTTCTGAAATCTGACCTCCCGGAATAATAATTTGCGTACCAGCGGCCAAAGTAGAGGTCTTATCAAGATTGTTGTAATCAAGAATTTCTGACTCTTCTCCATTAAACTTCTTAGCGATAGAAAGTACCGTATCGCCTTTCTTTACAACATATTTTACCCCTGTTACCGGAAGAATAGTGATAATTTGGCCAGTTGTGAGGGGCGCACCCTTCTTGAGGTCGTTTGCCCAAAGGATCGTATTTACAGACACATCGTACATATCAGCAATCTGCTGGAGCGTGTCGCCAGCACGTACTGTATACACAGAGATCTGATCTGACTCTTCTGTGTCTTCGACGTATTCTGGAAGTTCTTCAACTGCGTTCTGTGCCTGGGCAAATACCGCACCCTTCACTGAATAGAGCTGGACTTCCTTCTTTTTAAGGCCTTCTGGGTTTGTCGGCGCCGAAAGTACTGGCTTTTTTGACTGTAATTGAAGGCTAATTGAGATAGGGTCTGCTTTTACTGTTTCTTGAGCCAAGGCTGCTACAGGGAGTAGTAAGAACGCAAAAGTAGCCACAGCAACACATGTAGTGCTGAATAGTTTGAAAGAGGGTCTATCTAGGTGAGTTTTGCCTAGAAAAGGACCAATATAGGCTTTCGAATATGTCATTGCTAACTTCGTCTGTTCCACTGCAGTTAGCAAATCTTGAGGGTTTATAGAAATAGGCTTTAAATTAAGGGTTAATATGCTTCCAATAAAAAATGCCTCTGTAAGGCCGTTTTTTAAATAATTTATATTAATCTACACTCTCAATGATACCGCCTGGCGACCGCCTGTCAATTGACATAATGTGGTCTAATTATATATTTATGACTCAAAAAAGATCGTCATTTTCCTAATTTCGTTCCAAAATAAGGCTCAAAAAATGTTTTGGTCTCAGAAATACACCTTTTTCTGCTGTGAATTATGGCACTACCAACAAATATAAGGTACAATTTGTCAATAAAACCGAATTAATTACTTAACAAAAAACACATGGAATTCACGATTGAAGCTTTTGTAGAAAAACTCCTCGAAGAGAAGGGGGTAAAAGGCCTCGAACCCGAGGTCATGACTCAACTAAAGAAGGATTTGGTTGACCGGGCAGAGAATATGATAAATGCAGAAATACTTTCGAGCATGCCAGAGTCAGTCCTTCCTGAATTTGAACAAGTCCTCGATACTCAATCAGAAGAGCAAATAAAAGAATTCTGTACAAAGCACATCCCGAATATAGACGAGGTAACAAGCAAAGCACTCCTGAAACTTAAAGATACGTATCTCTCAACAACTCTCTAAATAAAATAATAAACATCTTATGGAACGCCCACTCACACCAGAAGAAAACCTGCAAGCACAAGTAGAAAAAACCCGAAGAGAAAAGCTCCGAGTTGCTATAGTCGACACAGGAGAAGCTCTCGAAGCGCAGGCGCGCGATATTGCAGAAGAGAAGCTTACAGCAAACAAATCTGAGCTCACTGGCTTTAAGGGTTTTTTTAAGAAAATCTGGAAACACAATCTTTTTCGAGAATACTACAGGCAAAAAGAAATCATTCGTGTAAAAAATGAGATTCTTGATTCGGGGAATCTCTATCACCACGAAACCACAGACAAGACAGCGCACGAAGAAGCCATGAAGAACGTTGTTGACCGTTTTGTAAGCGAGTATAACGAAACACTTCACGAGAAGGAAAATAGACGAACAGAAGGTATTGGTTTTAAAGAAAAAGATATGCTAATTGTGCTTCGAAATGCCATTAGAGCATTTGCAACAGGAAGAATGGACGAAGGCACACTTATTGAAGAAAAAAATCGAATCATCGCTGAAGGTCGCGGTTTTGAAGGAGAAGATCTTGAACTTGCAATTAAAAATACAGACAATTTAGTTGAAGTTGCTCGGCAGGCTAAACTCGCAGTTGAGCACGGTGCAAGCATGGATGAAATAGATAAAGAAATAGTTATTGTACTTGGTAATGCTCGTGTGGGTGTAAGAACAGAAGCAAAATACAATCTTGCAGATAGAATTATTTCAAAACTACAAAAATCTTTTGTGGGAAGAATCTTTGGAAACGAAGTTGTAGCATCTGCAGTTGCAATAGGATATTCAACAACAGTAGGTTTTGCTGAAAGAGTTGCGCGAAGCCGCGCGTTCGCATGGGGAACACTTGGTGCTTCAACACTTCTTGGAGGAGGAATAATGGCCGCAAAAGAGCGAGTTCGACTTGAGGATGAACGAGCCGCACACGCCCGAGAAATGGCGAAGGGGAAGGAAATTGCTCCAGACTCAAAACGGCGACAGGAAATGGACGCCTCTCGATACGAAACAAAGAGAGCCGATGCTCTTATTCAATCACTCGAACATTCAATTCCTAATGTAAAAAGCCAAGAAGACTTGGCTGCGTGCGTAAATCTTCTCGCTGAGATCGAAGCTAGAATAAAACTCTCTGATACACAGAATATTGATTTGATTTCGTATTCTGATTTTAAGTCGGTAGAGAAGGAGCGATTGGATTTGGACATTGCTCGAGCTCGGGCAAAAGTAGCTCTTCGTACAATGGTTGCAGAAAATAAAGTTGCTGTACCAGGCGGAAAGCCTTTTGATGAATTTTGTTCTGTTGCATTTAATGCAAAATCAGATCAATTAGTAAGTGGCGAAACAGGTATAGAAAAAAAGAACGAACTCTTCAATAAAATGAAGAAATCGAAGGCCTGGAAAGCTTTTGGAAAAGGTGTAGTTACAGGACTTGTAGTCGGAACAGTAGCCCAAGAAGCCGTTGCATTCTTCCGCGACGATCAAGAAGGTCTTGTAGAAGATCTTGTTGGTGCAGACGATGCACACCCTCAAAGCAAAACACTTCTTCGATGGTTTAGTGGGGAAGAAGAAACTGCTCAGCCCGTACATAGTATTGAGTTGTCAGGAGGCGCACATGTAAAAGTCCCAGACGGCGTGGAAATAACTGAGAACCCAAATAATCCGGGACATTTCATTTTCAAAAAAGATGGAGAAATTCTTTCTGATGAAATAAAATTTGAAAACGGAAAACTTACTGCCGCATCTGAAACCATTCTCGAAGAAAAAGGAATTAATGTCTCTTCTTCAACAAAACTCATCGCAGGCGAAACAGGCACCCGAGAGGTGAATAGTCTTGAACATGTGAAGAAAGACCCAAACTTTAAACAGATTCACAGAGACTTCTGGTATGACAACAACACAAAGAAGTTTGATAAGAACGAACTTCGACTTCACTGGGGAGGAAAGAACGGCACAGGAGTAGATACAAATGGAAACTACGTGTATAGCATCGCAAAAATGAAGTCCGGAGACTCAGTATTCAAGGGTTGGTCAGTTGATGCACAAAAAGCTTTCAAGGCAGGCAACATGAAGATGCTCCTTAGCTTAAGTCGAGAAACGCAGTTTCACACCGCCCAAGTAGACATTGACCCAAACGGAAATGCAATTATTCCTCGGGATAGTTACATCGCAAAAACATTCTTCAAACTCGATAACAAAGGACAGCTCCACTTTATCGGAAAGTTTGCTGAAGTAGGACATAACGTTGGACATAAACCGGGAAGTGACGGCGTTGATCACTTCAGAATTCTTGCAACAGATGTTGGTCCTGGCCTACAAAAAACAGTCGAAACATTCGAAAACCCTCCGGTTGAAGTAACTGAGACAGACTTCTCAAGAGAGATTCCTATTGACCCACCGTACTTTATTCCAATCTTCGGAAGAACACCTCTCGAACCCTCAAAAAAGAATGAGGGTCTTGTATACAACTATAATGGAATGGGAAGAACAAAACGATCTGATTACGAAAATCGAATGTCCCCAGAATTAAAGAGTAATCCTGATGCAAAAATCGACGAGAAAAAAGAGGTTAAAAGTTATCTCCAGCGACAAGAACGAGAACACCAACAAACAATCAAGGACCTTGCAAACGAAGCTGGTCCAATGAATCCTAAATGTAAATTATCTGTTGGAATTCCAGTAGCAAGCCACCAGGAAGGAAAAAATATTTACCAAACGCTCGAAAATTATCTGGAGCAAACAGCTAATAAAGATGAATTTGAACTTGTTCTTTTTTTGAACCACCCAGAAAAAGATCCTAAAGGAAACAAGATCACTCCTGATGAAACAGCATCAGAAATTGCTCGGTTCAAAAACGACTACCCTGAATTAAATATTCGCGTGATGAGTAAGATACTACCGATCGAGAATGCGCGCATGGGATATATACGAAAGGTAATGAACGATACAATCCTTACGAGACACCAAGATAGAGGGGATCAGGCACCTGAATTAATCTTAGTAAGTAATGACGCTGACAACAAAGGTCTTGCTAAAGAGTACGTCCAAAATTACATCAGTAAATTTGAAAAGAATAAAAATGTCGATGCGCTCATGGGTCAGCTCGATTGGGACCCTCAGTCTTACACAAGAAACCCACTATTACACATCGGCACACGACTCTTCCAGTTCGTCGATGTTCAGCTAAAACATGGTGATGCAATGGCTATTGCATCTTCTGGGGCAAACTTTGCGATGAGAGCTGGTATATATGCCGCGGTTAATGGCTACCGCGCAAGCGAAAACCTTGCTGAAGACGTTGATTTGGGACGAGCTATAAAAGCCGCGCGTATAGGCTCTAAAAGTAAGCTGGGTATTGGTTTTGCAGGTGCAAAAGTATCTAGACTTTTCACATCATCGAGACGCGCAGAAAAGGCGCTTAAAGACGGCCTCTCGCCCGTTGAACAATGGAGTAAGGGATTTAGTGCATTTGACGACGAAGTGAGAAAGGTAGACTGGGAAAAAATTGCAAACAATATTGACCTCGACACTCCAGATGGTAAGCAAATATTCTTAGAACAGCTTGAAGCGGTAATTAACAGGACAGTAAAAGCTATGTCTTGGGCAAGAAACGATAAAAAACTGTTTAAAAACTCCCTTAGCTGGCTCGGCATGAAGTGTACTGTCTCTACAACGAATGAAATAAAAATTGTAAATGCGGACAAACTTATTGTCGGACTAAAACAGTACAGAGCAGATATGCCAAAGACTGTTGAGAAAAAAACTGGTAAAAAACCAAAAGAACCCACAGAAGAAACCAAAAAGCCAGAACCAAAAAAGAAGAAAACAAAGAAGCCTGCGAAGCCTGGTGGTAAAAATAAGAAAAAGAAAAAAGAAACAACCGTGACCGCAGACCTAGGTGCAGGAATATAAGAATAAGAATCACAACAATCTCGCCAAACAGGCGAGATTGTTGTTTGATGGGAAAAGATATCAGAATTCACCAAAAACTTTATTCTCCAAATAAAGTGCGTGATATAATCGCCGCATGAATTTAACTCCGCACAGCAACAACAACGAGCAAGATTACCTCAAAGGCCTCAACGACAAACAGAAAGAGGCTGTCCTTGCCACAGAAGGACCACTTCTTATATTGGCCGGTGCCGGAGCAGGGAAGACAAAGACCGTAACACATCGAATTCTTCACCTCATAAAATCAGGTATTTCACCGGACAAAATCCTTGCAATCACATTCACCAACAAAGCAGCGCGAGAGATGAAAGAAAAAGTAGAAAAGCTTATTGCTGCGGACAAAAGCATCAACTTTCCAATTAGCCAGACAACAAGACCTTTTGTATCAACATTTCACTCACTCGGTGTATACATACTGAGAGAAGCAGGATCAGCGGTAGGAGTAAATAGAAATTTCACCATCTACGACAGAGCGGACTCACGATCTACAATCAAAGAAATACTTGTCGATCATGGGTATGATCCAAAACAATGGGAACCATCAAAAATTCTTTCGACAATCTCAAGGGCAAAAGGTGATTTCCAAACACCTTCTATGTATGAAGCAGATCACGAGGACAGTGCTACAACTGACGTAATTGTGATGTGTTGGAGAGAGTACGACGAGAAGCTCGCCAAGGAAAAAGCACTCGACTTTGACGATCTTCTTTACAAAACAGCAGAGCTCCTCGAGAAGCACCCAAAGGTACGCGAGTTCTTCCAGCAAAAGTGGCAATATGTCCACATTGATGAGTACCAAGATACAAACCGAGTGCAGTACGTAATTGCGTCGATGCTTCTCAATGAACAGAAAAACATTGCAGTGGTAGGCGATATTGATCAAAACATTTACAGCTGGCGAGGTGCTGATATCAAAAATATTTTGTCATTCGAATCTGATTATCCCGAAGCAAAAATAGTAGTGCTCGAAGAAAACTATCGCTCAACGACAACTATTCTTGAGGCAGCAAATACAATCATTGAAAAAAATATTCACCGAAGAAAAAAGAATTTATTTACCAAAAACGGGGACGGAGAAAAAATTTCTGTATATACGGCCATAGACGAAGGGGACGAGGCTCGTTTTATTGCGGACAAATGTCGTGATCTTATCAACGCAGGCACGGAAGGAAACGAGATCTGTGTTCTTTACAGAGCAAACTTCCAATCACGAGCAATTGAAGAAGCTTTTCTCAATAAGTCTGTCCCGTACCAAATTCTAGGAACAAAGTTCTTTGAACGAAAGGAAATTAAAGACCTGCTCTCATACATCAGAGCAGCAGTAAATCCTGATTCAGTGTCTGATATAAAAAGAACAATCAATACGCCTGCCCGCGGAATAGGAAAGGTGACTATGCTCAAAGTTCTCCAGGGCGCATCGCACGAACTAAGCGCAGCGCAACAACAAAAGATATCTCAGTACCACGACATACTCCGAAGTATTGCTGCAAAAGTAAAAACAGAAAAAGCATCTGAGGTGGTAAAGCACGCACTCCTTGTTTCAGGTCTCGAACAGAATCTCCGCGAAGAAAGTACACCAGACGAAAACAGACTTGAGAACGCTCGCGAACTTGCAACGCTTGCCGCGAAATACGACACGCTTCCTGCTCCAGAAGGTATTGAAAAACTTCTCGAAGAAGCAGCGCTTGCATCAGATCAAGACGAGCTCGACCAGAAACAAAAAAGCTCTGTTGGTAATGACAAAAACGGAGTGAAACTCATGACAATTCACGCATCAAAAGGATTGGAGTTTGATTACGTATTCATTACAGGACTTGAACAAGATCTTTTTCCCCATTCAAAAGTAAACGAGCCAGGTCTTACCCCAGAAGAAAGAGAAGAGGAAAGAAGACTCTTCTACGTAGCGCTCACACGAGCACGAAAGAAGCTCTATCTCACACATGCACACCTTCGAACAATTTATGGATCAAAAAATGTGTGTTCGCCATCTGAATTTATTTCAGATATTGATGAATCACTCCTCGACCAAACAAGACCCGAACCATTGAGTGGTATCAAATCTATCTTCATTGATTTCTAGATTTTCCATCATTCCTACTTGCAAGGTTTGACTTCTCACCCAAACAAACATAAATTGGGTGTACCGTATGAACAACTCAGATAAAGAACAAGGTTCGCAACAGGAAAAATTTCAAACAAAAAAGAGCCTTGGGCAGCATTTTCTTCGAAATAAGGACTTTTTATATAAAGTCACCGACGCAATAGGTAATGAAATCGAAACAGCCATAGAGATTGGACCAGGAGAAGGAACGCTTACCGAACTCCTTCTTGAGAAAGCTTCGGGCAAGAAAGCATCACTTAAACGTGTAATTTGTATTGAAAAAGACCATCGTCTTATCCCGATCCTTGAAGAAAAGTTCAAGAAAGAGATCAAAAACAAGAAACTCACACTCATTCACGGCGATTTTCTAGATATTAATAATTCTGATATCAAAAAAATGGCCCCTTCTGACAAAAAAGGCCTTAAATACGCCATTGTTGGGAATATTCCTTACTACATTACCGGTGCAATCTTTGAAAAATCCCTCGAATCAAAGAATCCACCCAAAGAACTCGTGTTTCTCATACAAAAAGAGGTGGCTGATCGTATATGTGCGAGAGGGGAATACGCCCCAAGACGGCTTAGTGGGGCCGCAGGAGACGAAAAAGCCGTATTTGCGAACAAAGAAAGTATTCTCTCTATTAGTATCAAAGTCTTCGGAAACCCTCTATATATAGCAACTGTTGATAAAGGGCAGTTCGCACCACCCCCAAAAGTAGACTCTGCCATCATTAAGATAGAAGGTATTTCACATAACCTATTTAAGAAAAACAAAGTTTCTATCGAAGAATTCTTCGGTGTGGTTAAAAAAGGCTTTGCACACAAGCGAAAAGTACTTCGATCTAACCTAAAGATTGCGCCAACCGAGACAGACTCTCATATAAAAGATCTCGGAAACATGCGTGCAGAAGATCTCATGGTTGAAGACTGGATATACCTCTCAAAAAATTTAGGCAAAAAACCTGATATTCTAAAAAATAAATAGCGTCTAAGTTTAAAATTGCTTATAATAAAAGCACTTTGAAAGCCCCAGGAAGAAATATTTTTATACTTGCAGCAGTTTGTATCTCTATAGTTATTATCTCTATTGTTGTAAAAGAAAAAAGTAAACGCGTAGCCGCCTCGAAACAAGTTTCGACGCTTTTTGCAACAACCAGCTCAAGCACCATCACAAATATCCGAGATATCATCGTAAACAATGAAGCAGACCTTGCTCTTGCAACAAATACGAATCCTTTTGCCCCATCCGAGTCAGACACCCTCACAGACACACTATCAAAAAACATTTTTCTCTCGTATGTAAAGTACGACGCACAAGGACTTCTTGATTCACAAGAAGGTCCGGACCAGATTGCTGAAAATATCCTTCTTGGAATTGATACAGAGAAACTTCCGCAGAGCTCATACACATACAATCAAGTGAAAGTTTTTACCCCGACAATCGCGGGTGATCTTATCAACTACGGAAATCAATACGCTCAAGCAGAGGTAGGAAACTTATCTCTTATCAAAAAGAATCCAAAACAATACAACAACAACCTTTCTGCAATAGGAGAGCTATATAAAACTATTGGTGCAGATATGATGAAGATCAAAACGCCTTTTCCAGTTGCCACAAATCATCTCGCAATAGCAAATGCTTATGACATGATGGGGCAGAGCCTCATTAATATTTCTCAGTCGACAGAAGACCCGCTTAAGGCAACATTAAGCGTAAAGGTGTTCAAGGAATCAGTAACGACACAGTATACAAATTACATGGAAATTGCAGACTATATTCAAGGAAGTGGTATAATATTTGCTGAAAATGCGCCGGGTGCTATTTTTAACAAAAAAACCACGAAGTCTGCGCCTGCAAAACAATAGAGAAATATGAAACATATTTTTAAAAACACAATCACAATACTTCTTGTTGTTCAAATTGTTTTTGGTAATGCTATGCCTGTATTTGCACAAACACCGACTACAGGGCAAACAAATACGCAGACATCTCAACCCACACAATCACAGAGTACAGCAACAGGACAGGCGGCGGCTGCCACAGGCGGTGGCACAACAACATCAAACACCGGAGCAGGAGGATCTCTCGGAAAAGCCGCGACGAGCGCCGTAACATGTAGTGTTGGGCAGATTTTTGCCGCAATGCTTTCAAATACCATCGCAAGCGCAATTGAAGGAATTGCTACCGAAGTCGCGACCGATGCAGTAAGTGAAACATCAAATACCGTTGTTGCCGAAGCTACTGCGGTACCGACAAACGAAAAAAGCGCTTTGGTCCAGTATGCGAAAAAAGTGAAGCAGGATACAGCTGTTTCCACTCGTGCAAATGTCGGCATGCAGGTTGAGGGTATATTTGCGGGCTCAAGCTGGAACTCTGTTGCTTACTGTATCGTGAACGCGATGATTGAATATATTGCTGACGCAACAATCGAATGGGCAAACAGAGGTTTTAACGGAAACCCGGCTTTTATTGATAATCCAGAATTATTTTTTGAGTCACTCGCAGACCAAGAAGCCGAGGCTTTCATCCAGGGATTTGCAAAAAACACCCTTGGAGTAAATGTTTGTGAACCTTTTAGAGTGCAGGTGGCAATCAATCTGCGAAACGCCTACAGCCAAAGAAATACATTTCAAGGACAATGTTCGCTCGACAGAGTAGTCAACAATATTGAATCATTCGTAAACGGAAACTTCTCTGAGGGCGGATGGCAAGGATGGCTTCAATTTACACAATTTGACCAGAATAACCCACGAGGACTCGAATTTCTTGCAAATGAGTATCTCTACAATAGAATTCAGCAGAAACAAAACACTATTCAGCTACAACTTGGCTGGAACAAGGGATTCCTGAGCTATCAAAAATGTACTGATCCAAAAGATACTAAAACATGCAGCGTAACCACTCCTGGATCGCTTATAGAAAGTAAACTTTCAAAGACTCTTAACATGGGACAAGAACGTCTTGTACTTGCAGAAAAGTTTGATCAAGTCGTTGATGCTGTTGTATCGAACCTTATACGAGTAGCCTTGAACGAACTTCTTCAGCCAAAAGATGAAAGGGAACAAAAAAACAAAGACGACAGCGGCAACCGAGCAGAAGATGATGAAGGTGTAGTGGATGATGCGGGATAAAACGATAGAAAAAAATACATCTCCATTGTATAATACTCACTAATGAAAAGGCTTCTCGTAGGATTACTCATGGTTTTCTCTGTGTGCACAATTACTGTGCCCCAATTGACCTACGCACAAGAAGTGAATAAAGCTGTTGCCAAAGGCTGCGAAGCTGGGTGGTTCGTACCGAACGTTGACCCGGTTTGTATTTTGCTTTCTGTAACAAACTGGTTTCTTAAGATTTCTGCCTTCTTTCTCTTCAGTATGGCCACACTTTTTGAGATATCTATCGATTACAGTCTCAATATAAAAAATCTTTTAGATCAAATTCCAATCGTAAATGTGGCTTGGGCAATTTTTAGAGATTTGGCAAATCTTAGTTTTATTTTTATTTTATTGTATGCGTCAATCAATATCATTCTAGGGACGAATGGATATAATGTAAAAGCAATTCTCACAAAAGTAATCTTTGTTGCTGTATTTATAAACTTTAGTCTCTTTTTTACAAAACTCACCGTAGACATTTCTAACATTGCGGCTTTGCAATTTTATTCAAAGCTTATTGAGAATGCCAAGCCAAACGTCGACGGAACAAGAGGACTTACGCACAGCCTGATGAGCAATCTTGGCCTTACAACCTTTTTCACCACAGCAGGAAAGACAAGTACTACCGAGCCCCAACAAATTCAAGCGAATGAGTCTACAGCAAATAGAATCTGGAAATTAATACTCACCGCACTTATGGGTATTGTTTTTATAACGGTCACAGCCTTCGTTCTCGGCGCAGCAGCGATTATGTTTGTTATACGATCCGCGTCTCTCATCTTTCTTATGATGCTTTCTCCGTTGGCATTTGCGGCCACAATTATACCGGGATATAGCGGCGAATTTGAAAAATGGAAAACCGCACTATTCAAACAAGCCTTCTTTGCTCCTATATATATGGCACTTTTCTATACTGTCATAATTACCCTGGACAAATGGAGTCTTGGAAAGGGTGGTAGTGGTCTTAATATCGAAACCCTTGCCGCAAACTCATCGGGAACAATTGAAATTGTTTTTTCTTTTACAGTCCTTACAGTAATGATGCTCGGATGTCTCATGATTGCCGAAAAAGGTGGAGCCAAGGGGTCTGGAGTTGCTTCAAAGTGGGGAAATACTATCGCGAAGATGCCTCTTAACTGGGCAAAGGCGGGCGCTGGAGGTATTAAAAACTTTGGAGCTACACTTGGAAGTGCAACAGCGAATGTGGCAGCAAGAAGTGGCTGGATGCAGACCTTGGCTACCAATAGAGTTACAGGCGCTCTAGGAGGTCGCGGGCTCTTACGGAAAACAGACAATCTAGGTAAAAACTATCGAGACACAATTGAGAAGAAGCAGAAACTCATTGAACAAGTTGGTAAAGTTGTGGGCGCTCGAGACCAAGGACTTGTTCAGGGAGAAGGAGAGTCTGACAAAGACTTTGAGAAGCGAAAGAAAGATGCGTCAACACTTGCTTCAAACCTTGCTATGGGTCTAACAGGGGATGGACAGGGACATCGTGGTGTTCTCGGATTTACAGCAGCAGGCAGAAACGCAAGACGAGCTATCATTGGAGAAAAAGCTAAAGAAGCAAAGAAAAAGGCTGACGAAAAAGAAAAAGAAGATAAGACAGGAAAGAAAGCGGTTTTCAAAACACGACTTCAGAAAATGCTCTATGGAGACCAGGAACCACCAGACGACAATGCCGATACGTGGGAATACAAAGAGAAAAGCCATCATGCATCATCTGGCATGGGCAAAGTGGATGAAGAAATTAAAAATATCACCCAAGAGTTCAATGATGCAGCTAATCCTAAAGCACGAAAAATTGCCGAGCTTAAACTTCAAACCGCACTACAACGCCGAGACAAACTGGTTGATACTATTGATGATATAAAAACACAGATGAAAATAGAGGAAGAAAGACTTTCATCAAAATTCGACGACCTCATTAAGAAAACAGGATCAAAATAACCAGCTAAACATATATGGATTGGATAAAATATTTCGAAGAAAAAATTAAACAAGTACCCCTCGAACTTCAATCAGCTATTCTTTCTGTGGACTTTTTGGGCGGACTTCGACAGATTCAGAAAAAATATCTTCTTCATATAGACCAGGGAAATGAGCTCGAGGGAGCAACATTTCGGTTTATGTTTGGTGACATACCAAACCCAGACGCATTTCGACAAGAACTCGCAGACAAACTAAACATTCCACCATCGCTCGCAACAACAATACTTGAGGACGTAGAAAAAAGCGTTCTTGCGCCTATTCGTCAAAAACTTCAGGAGGCCGAGCAGGAAAGCATCGAGGAAGCTGTGGAGGATCTCGTAACAATAGGGAAGACAGCGGACGGAGAGACTTATCAAGAAATCGTTGGGGAACCCCTACCGCCTTCAGCTTCTGCCCTACAGAAACCAGCGGAGGAGACACTGCACACAGAAGATTTGAGCGACATCGTCAACCTCTCATCGGCAGATATCTTAAAAGAGATAGAAAACCCGACACCAGCAACAGGAAGAACTGTGACCATTGAATCAAATATTGCCCAGCCTCTGAATCAGAAGCCAAGTGAGGCACCAAAAAGAGCGCCTTCATTTGCAGATGTTGCAGCTGGTTTTTCAGCTTCAAACACCACACCGGCCGCGCCAACATCAAGTTTCAACTCAAAAGTTGCAGAGTCACTCGGTATTTCTCGCCCAAAAGAATCTGTCGCCAAAACAGCTTCAGTTCTCCAGTCAGCAGTTGCTTCAGCAACAGCCTCACAAAAACTAACAGAAACAACAGCATCAAAACCAAAAGAAATAAATATTCCTGCCGACCCATACAGAGAATCATTCTAGGAGCAATTACAAAAGAATACACAATTAAATCGGTGGGTGAGTGCCCACCTTTTTAATTCTTGCTATACTTGAGACAAATGAGATACCAAGTTCCTCAATTTATCGAGGTTGAAGATAAAATCTTCGGCCCACTTACATTCAAGCAGTTCGCGTACGTAGCGGGAGGTGCGAGTATTTGCTTCATTCTATACAAATTCATTCCAAGCACACTACTTGCAGCTATATTCATGGTGCCGGTTGGGAGCTTTTCTCTTGCGCTCGCATTCTTCAAGGTGAATAACAGACCCTTTATCGATACTGTTGAGGCAGCGTTTCGCTATTTTCTCGGAAGTAAGCTCTATATATGGAGAAGAGTAGACCGACCTCATGAAGAAACAGCAAAAGAAATTGCCGAGAAAGCAGTTCCGACCCTTTTTGTACCCCGACTCTCTGATAGTAAGTTGAAGGATCTCGCATGGAGTCTCGATATTAACGAAACAATCTATCAAAAAGGTTCTGGACGACTCGAAAAAGGAAGTGGCATAGCGGATAAATTTAAAATCTAGCGATAGATTGTGATATAATTTGGAACATATATGGCAGTTGATGCAAAACCAGCACAAGATTTTGTACCTATTAAAGAAATTCGAGACGGTATACTCGTTCTCAAAGACGGTTCAATGCGTTCTATTCTCCTCGCATCTTCTTTAAACTTCGCACTTAAGTCTTCGGACGAACAACAGTCGATCATCTTTCAATTCCAAAACTTTCTCAACTCACTCAACTTTTCTATTCAGATCTTTACCCAATCTCGACGACTCGATATCCGACCATACATAGCACTCCTCGAAGAACGTCTCAAAGAACAGGTGGGGGATTTGATGAAAATGCAAACAAAAGAATACATTGAGTTCATCAAAAGCTTTACAGAATCCACAAATATCATGTCGAAGAACTTCTTTGTTGTTGTGCCCTATACGCCACCAGTACTCGGGGGCGGAGGAAAGAGCGTTGCTTCTAAGTTTATGCCAAACCACAAAAACAAAGATGAGAAGGCCGCTGACGCATCAGCATCATTCGAAGAAGACAGAAGCCAGCTCCAACAGCGTGCCGAAGTGGTTGAACAGGGACTTGTGCGATGTGGTATTCGAATTGTTGAACTTGGCACAGAAGAGCTGATTGAACTTTTCTACAAGATTTTCAACCCAGGCGATGTCGATAAGCCAATTCACGTAGGGGATAAAAAATAATTTAAATTATGGGACTATTTGATTTTCTAAAAAAAGATGACGCTAAGAAGAATCCTGTAACATCTATTTTGCCACAGGAGATTTACCAATCTGGAGTTCTCGAACTTCAAGATATTATCGCTCCTTCTGCTCTCAAAGTTACCCCAAGATCACTCAACCTCGGAGACAAAATTGTTCGAACATTCTTTGTAATTTCATACCCACGATACCTTTCAGAAAGCTGGTTCGCACCGATCATCAACCTCGACAAGATTTTTGATATTTCAGTATTTATCCACCCGATCGATACAGCATCTATCCTTCGAAGTTTTCAGAAGAAGGTGGCCGAGGTACAAAGCCAGATCCATATGCGAGAAGAGAAGGGGCTTGTACGAGACCCGATGCTCGATACAGCATACCAAGACCTCGAAGCTCTCCGAGACAACCTCCAGCAAGCTCAGGAGAAAATATTTGATGTAGGCCTATATATAACGATTTATGGAGAATCAGAACAAGAACTCGACAAGATTGAGTCAGAAGTTAAGTCTATCCTCGAAGCAGCTCTTGTTTATCTCAAGCCGGCGCTCTTCCAGCAGGAACAAGGATATGCGAGCGTACTTCCAATCGCGAGTGACCAGCTGATGATTCATTCGAAGCTTAACTCATCACCACTCTCAAGTATTTTCCCGTTTATTTCATTCGACCTTACGTCAGATAAAGGGATTCTCTATGGTATCAACAGACACAATTCATCACTTATTCTTTTTGATCGATTCTCTCTTGAAAACTACAACTCAGTAACATTCGCGAAAGCCGGTTCTGGTAAATCATACGCAACAAAACTCGAGATCCTTCGATCACTTATGTTCGATGCAGACGTAATCGTGCTCGACCCAGAACGAGAATATGAATACATGGCAGAAGCGACAGGCGGGCGATATTTCAACATCTCACTTACATCTGAACACCATATCAACCCATTTGATCTTCCTCTTCCACGAGAAGATGAGTCTCCTGCAGATATCCTCAGATCAAACATTGTGAATCTTGTGGGACTATTCCGAATCATGTTGGGAGGTCTTTCTCCAGAAGAAGATGCGATCATCGACCGAGCAATTACAGAAACATACGCGCTCAAAGATATTACTCCAGAGTCAAACTTTGCAGCGGTTGAACCACCACTTATGTCAGACTTCGAACTTGTACTTGCGGGTATGGAAGGAGGTGAGTCGCTCGTACAACGACTCACAAAGTACACAAAGGGAACTTGGGCGGGGTTCATCAACCGACCTTCAAACGTTGATATCAACAAGAAGTTCGTCGTATTCTCGCTTCGAGATATGGAAGACGAACTCAAGCCTGTTGCGATGTATATCGTGATGCACTTCATCTGGAACTCCGTTCGAAAAGAACTCAAGAAGCGACTTCTTGTAATTGATGAAGCATGGTGGATGATGAAGTCAGACGATACAGCCTCATTCCTCTACGGACTCGCAAAGCGAGGACGAAAATATTTCCTCGGTCTCGCGACAATCACTCAGGACGTGGAAGACTTCCTCAAATCCCCATACGGCTTGCCGATTATTACAAACTCATCTATTCAAATTCTTCTCAAGCAGTCTCCTTCATCAATTGATATTGTACAAAAAACATTTAACCTTACCGACGAAGAAAAATATCTTCTTCTCGAATCTGATGTGGGAGAGGGAATCTTCTTTGCAGGATTGAAGCACGTAGCAATCAAGATTATCGCCTCATACACCGAAGACCAGATCATCACATCAAATCCATCTCAGGTTCTTGCTATCAAAAAAGCAAAACAGAATACAGCAGACAAAGCGCAGGGCATGCAGGGAGCTGAAAGTTCAATGATGGGTGCTGGGGGAGGAAATCCGCTAGGAAGATAGATGCAACAAAAAGCGCTCACCCGAGCGCTTTTTGTTTTTCCAAGGCCATACAAATATATAGTATGATTATAGACATATGGCAGACACAAAACCTGTATACAACAAATCAATTGGAAATATCCCTCCAAGAATGACACCTCCTTCAAATATCGCTCGTCCCGAAGACTTCACTAGTCAAAACCTAGGTTCACAGACGGTGCCTACAGCAGACTACTCAGCAAAAGACTTAAGATCTGGACAAACTTTCACATCAAACCAGCCTGGAATGCCTCTAGAAGATACACCTCAAGAAGACCGAAGAAAACAGCCTCAAGGAGGTTCTGTCACAGGAATAGCAAAGAATATGCTTCCCGAATCACTCACAACACAGTTTGTTGCTACTGTTGTTGTAATTGCCGCTTTTATTGACATCCTCGAATTTGTGACTGTGGGAATACTCGGGTTCTTTACGATGCCGCTCGCAGGACTATTTTTTTATCTTATGTTTAAGCTAAAGGGAATTGATATGACGAAGCGGTCACGAATAGCTATTATGGTTGGAGGACCTCTTATAAATGTTATTCCATTTATTAGTGCCATACCAGGTGGATGGACAGCCCAAGTTCTCACACTTATTGCAACTACCAAAATTCAAGAAAAAATAACCAGCTAAACCACCGAAAAGGCCCGAAAGATTTCAGTTGTGCATTTCTATTTTAAAAGACGAGGAATAGGCTATAATATTCGTAATGACTTTTTCTGATACATATACAAAAAGACTTCTCAGCTATTTTTTAATTTGTTCTTCTTTTTTTATTCCACTTACAGCATCGGCTCAATACGGTGACCTCCCGCCTGAATATTATGAGGATTCACTCGACGGACTCCCAAAAAACGACCTTAACAAGGAAGGGGAGGTTTCTATTCCAGCACAAATTAAAGAACTCAAAGAGCAGTTATCTATCGATATTTCCCCCGAGACACCCGCCCCGAACGAAGATATAACAATAACGATAGATGCCTTTGGAACAGATCTGAACAGAGCGCGCTTTACCTGGCTCGTAAACGGAACTCGACGTCTTGCAGGTATCGGAGAAAGAGTCTTTGTTTATAAAATGGGAGGTGTGGGAACTCAGAACGATATTCGAGTCGAAATCGAACCAATAAGTGGACCAACAATCATCAGAAACTTTAGCTTTACACCTGGAGAAGTAGACATTTTGTGGGAAGCAAAAACCTATACACCACCTTTTTACAAAGGAAAAGCACTCTTTACACCAGAAGCAGACGTACTTGTTGTTGCATTACCAAACCTCGTCTCAAGCAGTATTAAATTAAATCCTAAAAACGCAGTATACAACTGGAGATTTAACTATAGAGCCGACGCAGCAAAATCTGGCTACAGCAAAAACACATACTCTTTCAGTGGGTCAATTATTAAAAAGACTAATGTATTTGAAGTTGAAACATACGATCCTCAAAATACCAGCGTTCGTGGGAAGGGTAAGATTTCTATAAACGAACAAACCCCAGATATTAACCTATATTTTAATCACCCTTTGCTTGGAATACTGTTCAATCAGACCATGTCCAACCTATCACTAAACAGCTCTTTTCCTGAGATATCAGTTACCGCTTTCCCGTATCACCAAAGTGTTTCGAATCGATTTCAAAGTTCATACTTATGGAGCCTAAACGGACAGACTGTACCAATATTTAATAACCAACCAACCGTATCATTACGACAATCAGAAGTTCCAGCGACAAGTAACTCACTTAGGGTACAAACAGGAGTTGTCGACAAACTTCTTCAGGTTGCTGAAAACCAAGCATCTCTGACAACGAGCGCTGAATAAACCTCCCGCTTTTGATATACTTACAATAATTAATCCGTGTATTATCTTATGAAAAAAACAATTTTCATACTTCTGGTTTGTATCCTTTCTTTATCCGGTATATTTTTGGGATACGCACAGGAAGTGAAAGCTCAGTCTTCTAGTACAGACGCGGGGAGAGGATTATCCGAGGAGCAAAAAAAACAGATTGAACAATATCTAAACGCAGAGCAAAAAAACACAGGAACCACACAGGAGAATTTTCGAGTAAATCCGGGAAATTCCGGAACTTCGAATAATGTCAATCAAACAGCGGAACAAATAAAAGCTCAGCGAGAAAAAGAATTGTCTGAATCTCTTACTCCTGATCCGGTTGCTTTGTCAGAAAAATTTAAAAAAGCAGAGGAAGAAGCAAAAAAAGCTGTCCCTCAAGTAAAAAACAACTCCTGCACCTTCAGCGAGAAAAACCTCTTCTACTGCATGCTTGCGCCAGTTAGAATATTTGCTGACAACCAAGGGAGGGTGTCTATAGAAGCAGGTGGGTTTAATACGTTTTTGAATAACCTTGTTCGAT
>JACCDR011849419.1_pt1 | contig 27133 bp, 25 predicted proteins | sample 7446431 | NCBI WGS metagenome assembly JACCDR01 (sample SAMN15323443, study PRJNA562643) | freshwater metagenome | isolation source: river surface water | place: USA:Blue River Watershed | collected 2017-08-17 | reverse complement strand
GGCTCCGTCATCACACCAGAGATTGACAAAATAGTTGAGACACCTGACGAGGCACCGCCCGCCGAAGAACGACAAATCACAGCAGATGACTTATTAAAGTCTTTGGAATAAAAGGAAATAATATATTTTTTATTTATATAGATGTACGCAGATCGCAGTTTACCGAGCTTACGTACCCTTGACGGGTATGAAATTCATCATATCGAGAAAAACTACAAAATGTATCTCGATAAGATGACACTTATATACGGCGACTCTGGCACTGGTAAAACAACAACAGTCCACGAGTACATAGACATATTAAACCCGCATATTCCGACATTCTTTTTAATTTCACCAACAAATAGTGCAACTGGTGCGTTCGACGGTATCATAGCACCAAAATGCATTAAAACCGGTATTGATAAGAAAGAAACCATTAAATTCCTTACTACTCTCATATCAACTCAGCGCGATAGATGCGATATTTATAAGAAGGCAAATAACTTTGACTTGTTGAAGTCGGTTTGTTCAGTATATCCATCTGATAAAATCAACCGCAAGCATGATCTTGTTTTTAATTTAGTCGATGTAGAAATAAAGAAACTAGACCCAGCAGACCCTCGATTCGAGCAGAAAAAAGAAGAACTCCGTAATAGCGCTCAAAAACGTATGGTTGAAATATACAAGAAGTATATACAAATAACAAAAAAGAAGATCAACATGGATAAACTTTCAGATGACGAAAAGGTCGCCGTTGAGTTCATTGACTTTAATCCACGTATTGGATTAATCTTTGATGATTGCGCGAGTCGTCTGCGCGAGTGGATGAAGGCGTCATCTGTTATTAATCAATTATTCTTCGAAGTGCGAAACTTGCTGATGACTTGTTGTATTATTACTCAAGATGACAAAGTTATATTGTCAGAACATCGTCGTAACGCAATGATATCGATTTTCACTGGCGAACAAATAGCAACTCTTAATTTCACTCGCGCATCAAATGGATATCGTAAACCAACTGCAGAATTAGCAAAAAAATGTATAGAGACTGTTTTCAAACAAGTACCTGGTGAGCCAAAGAACTATAAGAAACTCGTATACATCAAAGACACTCCAACTCCTTTTATGTATGTTTTACCAAATGTATTACCAAAGAAGAAATCAGGCAGTTTGTATATCCATGTATTATCAGAAAAAATAGAGAAAGAAGTCAATCCACCCGCTAAGAACCATGTACTTGAGAAGAGAATGAAGTAAAAAATAAGTAATTTATTTTTTATCCGTAATAAGACACAGCGGCGCTCAAATTATTTGCATATACATCCGCCGGCGGGACTGCGTTTGATACTGGCACATTTGCGGGTACATTTGACACAGGAGTCACGGGAACAGGTGTCGAGAATTTTTCTTTAAAACTATCATAGTATGGTCTGAAACTTGGTCGTGGAATATTCGCCGGTTGCACTATACCTTTATCTGTCAAATATAAGTATGTCTTCCCTGACAAATAGAACACAAGAAAAAGAGTAAGTCCTAATGCCATTCCGCCAACATTACTTGATAATGATTCATCTCTGTAGATAACAATCAAAAGTATAAATAAGAATAAGACTACTATGAGTCCTAATCCTTTAACAATATATTCTGCTGTAGTCGTCATGGTTATACAATAGCAAAAGAAATTAATAAAAAATAAATAATACCTTTCATGTGAGACACGCGACTATCTTTTCCGCTAATTTTTCCCCGAGTCGTCGTCCAGACGGCCGTTGAACATCGGCTACAGCACTTGCGTCTAGTGGATCAACACCCGCAGCTATTAACAACCCGGCGCTTTCTTTTGACATACCTGGAATAGACGCAAAGATCTTTTCATACAAACCGGACGACTCTGGAGTCCTATTTGCAAGATGAGACAAGACATCCATTGTTTTTTTAGCGAACGCGCGGCCATTATTATATCGTATTGACTCTTTCATATCAACTTTTTGTTGCAAGAAGTCTGCGAATGTGTATTTACTCGCAAGAACCGCCGCCGAAGCATCACTAATTCCTGGTAGAGACGCCCACATTAATAGTTTGACATCTTCCATTGGCTTTTGTTCATTCTTTTTTAACTCAATAGGCACATGAACAACAGGCTCTGCTGTTGGTGTCGGCACAACTTCTTCATCTGAGTCACTGTCTGAGGTGTCGTCACTTTTGTCTCCGCCGAGGACGTCATCAGGGACAGATGTGATACCCAGGTCTTCGTCTTTGAAACTTAGTAACGAAAGAGCGTAATCATTAATGAACTTCACTGTTTCTTCTTTTGATTTAGTGTACTCACAATGGATTCGCCGTTGGATCATGTGTTTGATATGAGTGCACATTCCCTCAACTGTGACGCCGCGGATAGCATGAGATGGTTTCTTTCCTTCTATCAGGTACATACACGCAATGTTATACTTGTTACAAACGTCTATGAGAATGCCGAAATTCTTCTTCCGCGAATATTTACCGCGTTTTGATATTGTACTTGCAAGATCTTTCCATGTTTTGCGCTCGATGACGGCATATAATTTGCCGTTTTTGTAAATAGCATAATCGCCTTTGGCTAATCGAGTAACTGTGTATGGGACGGTTAATTTTTTTAGGAAAGGAAATACCTTTCTTTCTTGCGTATCAACTTGTACTAATAAAGACATTAATATTTCTATTATTCAAGCTTTTAATGAAAAAATAAACTTGGTAACAACAATCGTCGGTTACAGTATTTCATACATACACTCAGGCTCCAAGTCGAGACCTTCCCAAAGAAATGACATGTCAACAAGATACACGCCATTTTTTTCGTTCGCGGCGATGTCACTTGTTACAATGACCTGTGGACAAAAGTCTTTCAAGTACTTATTTGTCACAGATATACCTCGACGTGTCTTATATATGTTCTTCTCTTGATGTTGACAAGTGTTCAGCTTAAAGCCTTCATATATACATTGTTTAATTTTTGCTGTTTCTCTCTTTATTTCATCATTGTCTAATACGTCCCAGTCAAGTACTTTGACATTAAAATTGTTATGAAATGGGTTAATTCCATTAGCAACAAAGCTATCGATTATGTTATTACGAACATCTATTAAGTCAAATAAACCGTCAAGCTTCACTCCTTCAATGACAGCAGTGGGATCTTTATAAAAACTGTGCCAAAAATGAAGACAAATAAGGAAACCGCCATCTGTAGGAAGAAGACGATAAGGTGCGGGGTCAAATGTCTTACTAAAAACTTTGTTAACACCGACTGTCGCAAACGCTGCTATTGTTATAAGATCAAGTATGCTTGCAAAATTAACAAATCCAGAAAATATCATACGTACACACTCAACAGACAGCCGATGAAAGCGCACAGCATAATATCCAATCGCCGTTGGGGTCAAGTCTTCATTAATAAAGCCAAGAAAGAATAACTTCTCTAAGGCGTGTGTTAATGACGAAGCACTCGGAGAGTTTAGTAGCTTGAATTCTTTCATGTCTGGCTTTTTCACCGACGAGAAATACACATCTGACCCCTTCAGCTTGAATTTTTCAAACATCACACTCGGCTCCATCTCCGTCAACGAACACTCTGACTCACTAACACATAACTCAAGTATTGTACTTGTAATGTCTTCTTTGATAATCTTCGCAGCTTCTTCTTTTGGGAACAGCCCAAATGACTTCTCCGTGTACGCCATGTGACACTCACCGGGTGCTTTTCTCCCGACACGTCCAAATCGCTGTTCGCACGCATATTGACTAATACACGATATCTTGTTTATAGTCAAGCTGGCTTCAGGGTTAAACTCAGGCTGCAAAGCAATCCCAGTGTCAATACAATACTTCAGTCCTTCAATTGTAATACCAGTTTCGGCCACTGGAGTAGAGAATATAATTTTTCTCGTCGCCGACACCTTTGAGCCTTTCACTTCTCGCTTAATGTTTTGAACATTCTCTTCATACAAGTTCTTGAAGTCTTCTGATGTTCGTGCATATGTTGAACTTGACAAATTCACCGCGACAAGATATGGGAGAACGACGCTACTGCCACCATCTACTTTGGCTTCTAGTCGCTTTTCTTCGAAGGTTTCGCGGATATATTTTATTCCTTTTTCATGTAGTAACAAGTTAAACTTATCGATGCGGTCTACTAGTTTCTTTATTAAGTCCGACCCTTTGACAAACACGATGATGTCTTTATATTTCTCGTCGAGGTCACTAAGATTATTAATATGTATACTGATACACTTCTGAGCGATGAACTCTTCGATGTTACCAACGTCATACGACGAGAACACGCGTTTTATAGGAAAGCTCGCGCCAATAACTTCAATGTATTGATCACTTGGTATGTCAAAGAACCTCATGAATCGATCCTCGTCAAACGTCGCACTCATTAATATGAACACAGGACACCGCGGGTTCTCGTAGTGTTGCTCAAGGAACTTCTTTATCATGAATAACAAAGTCGTGCTCTCACGAGACTGGTCGTGTATTTCGTCGACGATAATCACTTGATACTTATTCATCACTTTGTCTGGTCTATTCTGCATAGTCATCTGAAGGATAGCTGTCGTGCAAAATATGAGACCGCGCTCACGAATCTTTGTCTTGATTGGCCCGGTTTGATAGCCAAGGTTAATGTTCTCTTTGAACATAGACTTATAAACATGCAATGTGGATATAGTTTTCACGATATCAACCGCGTTGATGACTCGCGGTTCCGAACAGATGACGCTTTTCCGTGTTTGAGCCGAAAGCTGATATGCGAGAGGTGGTATACTCACACTCTTTCCTGATGCAGTACGGCCTTTTAGTAGAAGTATTTTGTCGCCGATTAATTTTACTGGTCTACTCGCACTTCTTCCGTTCATATTCGGTATCATCGTCTCTAGCTTTTCCTTAATAAAATTAATCGCAACCATACTATTAGCACGCTTTTGTTCTGCCGCATCTTTGACGCGGATAGTACCTTTTTCCAATAAAGTTGGCATGTATTATATAATAACTACGAAATGTCAATAACAATAATATTTCATGACGAAAAGTGTGACCATACAATGGTACGCGGTATAATACAAAAAATATTTTCAATAGAGTCATTCACATTATGTGGTAACAATCTGACTATATTATCATATAAAGATGCGAAGACTGATGAACTCGCGGCATATCTTTACGCGGAACTTGAGCATATTGGTGTTGATATATTCTTTGATAATAGATGTATTGTAGCAGGAGTATACAAATTAATAAAAGAGAAATGACTGCTATGATCCATGACGAGTCGGCGTTTCCCCCGGTGACTAAGTCGTCGATTGAATCATAATACTGATAGTCGGCGTCTGTGTGAAATGGCATTCTATACTATAATTACGTTCGATGTATATTGTAAAAAATATAATCTATTCACTTAAATACCTCTCTCAGTGAGTTCACTTCCACTAGGACGTAATAATTTTTTGCCCATAACGATAGGACCTCTACTATGTTCGACTCCAAGAGTGCTTCTTTGTTGACTTGCAGTCTCGCGTCGGAGACCTTGTGGGTCAACTGCTTGTGATGGTCGTTGTGAGCGGTACTTAAAAGACTCTGGTTCAACACGACGAGGAGCAACGACAGTATAGTTCATTATACTTTTTGCTTCAACCGGTAATAGGAAACCATTAGTCCAAGGTCCTTTGCGTTCAGTTCCTCTCTCGAAGTTAAATTGCATATTATACTTCGACTCCATTATGTCGCCTTGTGATTTAGCTGTCTTTGGTTTGTCGGCGAGGTAAATTCCGTATTTCGCGGCGCTTTCCTCGACTTTTTTCCGCAGCTCGAGTTGATCTTGTTGTGATTGTTGGCGGTTGTTAATAGCAAGAAGTGACTCGGCAATAAGCGGGTTGACGACAGCACCGTTATTTAGGCGAATATTTGTGGGCTTCGCGAAGACAGGATTATCAATTTCATTTGGAAGTAGCGAATGAGGAGATGCGGAGTGTGTAGTATACGATTTCCCGAATAATGAAGTCATGTCGTGGTCAATCAGCATCTGTGTTCGCATAATAGCATTGACTTTTGACTCGTCGAACGCAAAGTCAGCATCTGCCGACGATTTCATTTTACGGTTTTTCATTTCCATCAAGTCAAGTATCATAATAGCACTTGACTTTGTCACGAGTTGTCCGGCTACATCAGTAAATACGTTGTCTGTCTTTGAGCCAAGTCTATTCTCTTTCCAATTTTGATCCGCATATGACATGAGTTTAGCTGGCGCACCGTAGGCCGACACCTTAAATTCATGATCTACACCTCGCCGCCACCCAATTGACGTATCGTTTGACATATTAATAGTCGCGTTACGATATGGTCGCTGCTCGAGATCCTGCAAAGACACACGTCGACCATCCTCGGCGACATAATCATGAACACCGAACTTCTTATACTGACCAACACCTCCAGTGTGGAAGTTCTCTAGTGAAGTACTAAATATCTTCTTGCTGTCTTTGACTCGCTGCATACTACTTTGTATTTCAACCATTTGCTTTGGTGCGATACCAATTTCGGGTATGGAGTAGTCTGCGTCAGTGCGAAAGTTGTAATATCCGCCACGAGCCCACTCTTGTTTCGCGTACTTCTGCATATCAGGATCCGGCATGTTTGACCGCGGATCGGGAGTCGTGAAGATATGATCCAAAAATACTTCTGGCAAATCTGGTTCAGAGTATGAGAATCGTCCATTATTGCGAAGAGCCAATACTTGTCGCGCCGCTGTTACTTCTCGCTTGTTTTCATATTCAAATATTGGTAGTTCAGCGCCGACATTAATGAGTTCACCTTTCGCGTGTTCTCTTACGGCTTCCATTTCGCCTTCTTGAAATTCAAATGGGTCTGTGATCTCATCACGATCATAGTGAATCGGTATATCACCATAAAAGCCGACGTTTGTATGAGTTCCAGACATGTTATATTAGAAAAGTGAATTTATCATTTAAATAAAATAAATAACAACAATTATACGCCATGAGTATTGAATCTTTACTTATTCATCTTAATGAAAATTACCCGAATCCGGGTCCCGAATCAATCCATGAATTTATGAAAAAATTCGGATGGACGAACAGAATTAAGATAATTTATCAGAGCTTTAATGACGTAAAACATCCAGGAAACCGTATATTCATTATGCAACGAAAATCCGATAACCGTCAATCTGACGAAAATAAAGACGATTTGCCGCTCGATCTTATCAAGTTAATGAATGGTATAATTTTAGAAGCTGGTAAACAATGGCGAGTTTTATTTGTTCCACAAATCATGCTTGAGCGTAAAATAACTAATAATCTCATCGTTGCTAGTTACTTCAACAGTTATAAAATAACACGGCTTAGTGATACTTCAACAATAGGTATGTATTATCATGCCAAGCAATGGGTATTATCAACTAAAAGCGGTTACTTCATGAATGAAATGATGAGAAATGGTATAACTTACCAACGAGCTTTGTCTGATATTCTCAAATCAATTAATTATAGTTACGAAGATCTTTGCAAAGACATGAAAACAACACATTGTTATTCGTTTTGCATTAAACATCCAGCATTTCATATGTTCAATGATGGTAAGCCTATGCAGATTTACTTCATGCAGTCGTGTGATTTGAAGACATTCGAAAAAGAATACAAGTCGCCATTTGATAAAATTCCATCACAAGAACAAGTCAAATTTAACACGTTAGTAGAGCTAATTGAAAGTAATGCTAACGCGTTCGAAGAATATAAAGAGAAAAAAACTATTAATTATGGCTATCTACTCGAAAGCACGAACCCCAAAATACCCGAAGAAGACAAATATATTTTGTTGGAGAGCTCTCTCTACGCTAAAATAAAAGGTATGATATACAAACGCAAAATAGACAAAGTCATCACTTCATACGGATATAACCCACTTAAGTACGCGAGTGTGAATGCCTTTGTTAATGAAACTTCAGAAGACTTCCTTACATTATTCCCGCTAACTGGAGCAATAGAAAAGCTAAAAATCATTAATATGGTTGTCACTAGCCTTGTATTATCATCAGCCAAGAAGGTCTTTGAAGAAAATAAAAAGAGTAAAAAAGCTATTACTCCAAAACCGTGGCAAGAAATAGTACCTAGCTTTGGGCAAATAGCAGAGGCACTTGAGTATGTTAAACTAAATATGGAGATATCTGATTGTGTCTTGGAACACGCACCAAAGAAGATATGTCTCGAAGATAAGTTCACAGGACTCGACATTTCGCCGGATTACCAAAAGACTTTACTAAAAGAAAAAGGTCACCAGATTGATGCATATGCGAACTATATAGCCCGACAATTATCACTCCAATACAAAGACATTAATTCGATTAGCAAGCTGATCGACATCAAGTACTTCATTCATCCGGAGTACTCGACAATGTTCTATAGTTTACTCGATTAAGAAAAAAAGAAAATATTATTTTTTACTCGGCCCATTCCACTAACTTCTGATCAATCACTGTCATAGTCTTTATTTGGTCGTGTAGTGTCGGTACTAATTTTAAGCATCAAGGCAAAGGTGACGACAACAACTATACATAAGAATATGAGTATTACATCAATCTTATTAATACGAAACATGTTTGGGTCACTACAACTACAGTTAATATGCGGACGATACATTGGTTGCCGTGGTGGTGGAGGTGTTGGTTCTACTGGCGGCTGTTTTTGGGAGAGAATTTTATTGAGTTGGTCTGTTTCCACATTCTTCTTTCCATAGTCTTTATTAATCGTGTATAATAATTGTTCTCCCTTTTGAAACTTGTCTTCGTAGTAACTGCTGTCTCCATAGATTCCTTCTTCGTAGTCCATGGTGTATACTATTAAATAAATAAAAAATAAATACAATAAATTCAATGGACGACGAGAAAACACAACGATATCTTTTCTTTGAAGGAGTCTTCATATCGCGCATAGCGAATGAATATAAAAATAAAAAAGATATAAGGCAAGACATAAAGGAGACAAAGTTTGACCAACTACCAACTGAGTTTCGTGATTTGTCATCGTGGCCACAAAGGACAACTCTCAAATGTAAGAGTTGTCACCGCAAAATCAAGAACATTCCACTATTTATTCCTAGCTCTATTGAAAAAGTCCGTGGTGTGATCATTATCACTGTGAGAGTTGCGGCATTTGGTCATTTCACCTGTATGGTTTCTTATGCAGAGAAGCTAGAAAACAACATCATAGCAAGAACCGCAGTAATTGACGGAATAAAATACTTATACAAGGCGATGACAGACGCGGAAATTAATGAAATACCAATGTCACCGGATGTGTCGGAGATTGATGAGTACAGCGGCGGTAGTCTTACTGGTGATATGTTTGATAATCGACTCGACTCGCTTATTCCATTCAACTCGATTCAGATCCGGCAAAAAAAGTAAGAGAATAAACTTATTTCTTCGGAGCAATAACAAGAGACTTGGCTATAATTTCTGAAAATTCCCGCTCGAAGTCGTCACCACTTAGCTCCCACGATACATGCAACATCGCTTTTTTTGCTTGCGAATCAATGTGTAACTTGGTTACATACCCTTTATCATTTAGATACTTTAATACAAAGCCATAAACATAAGTCTGACTAACTCGGTTAAGAATGCCCTTGACTAAAAAACTATACGCTATGCTCAACTTAATAGAGTTACCTGAACCAATATGTTCATTCATCTTCGAGCGGATGCTTGTTAATATATCACGTATGTTTTCATTTAGTATCGACTTCTGCTCACTTGTCATAGATAAATCTTTGACATCAGGCAAAATGTCCGATACATCGAGCGGTTCCATTAATTAATTAACAATATAATCTTAATAAAAGTATAGGTTTATGGCGAATATTATTGAGAGGGCCGAGAACATCTTTGAAAAAGTGCCGAGTGTCGTCGACTCCGTGAAAGGCATAGTTGGCGATGTTGACAAAGTTATGAACAAATCCGAACAAATTGCGGTCAAAATACGAGATCGGTTCATTGTCGACGCGTTTAGGCATCCTATTATTCAAAAAGCTGTGAAAGACGGTGGCGAAACGCTTGACATAATAGCAGAAAAAATGAAGTATGGTCTTATTTGTGTATGTATGTTGGTGTTGATTAGCGTAGTGTTTATTATTGCTCATACCTACTCGCCAGAATTAAGTACTAAAATTAATGTTGGTGTATCTGTGTTGTACGTAGGATTATTTGCTTATCTAGCTAACTTTATATTCTTAGCAAAGGTTGGTGCCACAAAAGCAAAAAGTATTGTATATGACCCAAATAATGGCATTATAGCCGAGATGCAAAAAAAAGCATCCACTAATATTCGCGAATCGCTTAACTAAATTCAGAAGATATATTTTTTTCTGTAAATGGGTCATCAACTAGTGCCGGTTGCCGGCTAATTGGTGCTTCTGGAACCGGTTCACTTTTATTCTTGTCAATAATTGGTGCTTCTGGAACAAGTTCACTTTTAATTTCGCCAACGTGAATATCATTAACTTTGTATATAGGTATCTTGTTTGAATATGGCCGATAATTTCGTGGACGTTGGGGTTTTTTAGGCTGCGGGAGTTGCCATCCTTCGGGTAGAGAATACCAATCATTCTTCTTGTTAAATACTTTTACGTGATGATCTTTGAGCCATTGTGAATTAATAACCGGATGATTCGCGAAAGTAACTAGATATCCTACATATGGATAATCTGTTTGAGTATATATAAATTCAATAGTGCATAATTCCCAACACTTTCCATTATAGCCGGATACAATGTTGCCAACAGCAAATCGTGGTTTGTTATGTTGCTTAATAACATGTTCTTGTATCATAACTTTATCGCCAGCTTGTAATATATTCATTCGTTCCGTACGAGACGGCGCTAGTGGCAAATTTTTTTCAATGATTGCAGATCGCTTTTCGATTATTTCTTTCTTGCGGGAGTCGATAACGCTTTTAATATTATTGAATTTATCAGACTTAAAGTCGATCTTTTTTTCTTCTTTTCCATTCATCATCTGGATAATCTTTAATGCTGCTGGTACAATAGTAAATAATTCCTCAACTTTTGTTCTTACTTGATTATTACCAATTAGGCTTTTTTCGTGTCTGAGGAATACATAAAGAGACTCTAAAATTACTTCTATTTGCTCGTCTTTTTCTGCTAAATAAGCAGAGTTGATGATAGCGTCTACGACCTCCATTGTATATTAATTTAATTTAATCAATTTTTAATATGAATATAGATATGTTGTGGCTAGTGCTGTTACTCATTGCTATGTTTATCATATTATACTATAAATATCATACAAATAATGATAAATATTTCGAGCAATTCTATAACGAAGAGTATTACTATGGCGGAAATGAATGAGGTCTTCAAACTTATAACTAATATAGAAAAGATACAATCAGACTTAAGCGATGAAAAAGGTTACCTTAGACTATCGCGTTCTTCTATCGAGAAGAAGTATAATGTTCCTATCTTTCCAATTGAAAAGTACATAGTTAATGGTATTAAGATGCATGAATTTTTTCACGCAGAAGAGAAAAAAGGTGTGTATGTATTTACTGTCAAGTCTGAACATCAGTTTATTAAACATCTTGACCTTGTTGTTGAGGTACCGGAAGTAAAAGTTGATGACTTTAAAGTCAAATTTAATACTTATCCTGGACTCAGGCTTTTGCGAGAAGCCGTGATAAGATCAAAAAAAGCAACTATCGACACAATAAGCAAGTATACTTTATTCGCCGATATGTATAATGGTGACGAGATGCCGAATGTTGGCCAAGAAAAACCAATAAAAGTATGTTTATCAGACGGTGACAACAATCTGTACGTAGAAGTTGCGAATGGTCCGCAGACATTCAAATCACAACATGACTCGCAGAAGTGGATTATTCCATTAAAGTTCTGGGATTATCAAAAACCACTACCAATTATTGACCGTAATGATGTCACTGTTACAGTGCAGTTGAATAAGTTAAGTACTTTATTAGTGAAACAAGACTCGCCTATTGGTGAGATACCTAGTATTAACGTGTCAAAGATGTATTTGCGAGCAGAGATGTTTAGTATATCGCCATTAATTTTGTTTAGCGTACCAGTCGCATACCAAATAGCACCTGTTCATCATGTTAAAATGTTTGACGCTGCCGGAGAAGAAGGCGCTATTGATATCAGTAACGCAAAGATGCCAATCATTGACATTACTATTATATTCAAGTCAGCGCATAGTGATTATGGAATACATGAAATATTTGACGTGGAGCGATCATCTGTGTATCGTAAAGACTTAGTAATTTCCCGCCATAAAATTGCAGTGTCAAAGTCAAACGTCTTATCAGTAATGATTCAAGGCGATACGTCTTTTGAATTAACACCTATAAGACCAGATGTGTATTATCATTCTTTTGAACTTAACGGACACTTCAACGTCCGCAACAATATATCAATAAAATATAAAAAGAAAGTTAATGAACCATATATGGCTGTGTGTGTTGTAAAGTACGCTAATGTATTCTTCTTAGATAAAAAGAACTCTGAGTTGATGATGTTTAATTAATTAAACCAATTTATTTACCTAAAATATAGATGACTTACGGAATTTTTCTAGTAGTTGTACTAGTAGTAGTATTTTTTATTTACTCGACGTCTGGCCGTTCTCTTAATGGTGTATGGTCGGCACCCGCTGATTATCTAGCTGAAGCAGGTCTCGGCATGTTTGAACTAATAATTGATGACAAAGCCTGTTATATATACGCAAAAAAGGCGAACGGAGAGACTATACTTAATCAGTCGTCTGTGTTTATTACTTCGTGGGATTGGTCAAGTCTTTGGAATAAATGCTTAGTATACAATGTTAATATGAAGGATGTTGACGCTGAGTACTTCCCAGCACAACAAAAGTTATATTATTATCATAAGATTGAAAAATTAATGCTAGTCGCTGACGAACAAGTCAAAGGTGTCTTCTATAAAATGTGCGAATCATCCGAAAAGATGGAAACTATGAAAGCCGAACGAACAAAGTATGAATCTGCTTGATTTGGATATTGTTCTATGTATTTTTTATTTTTTCTTTACTATAGTCATGTCAATCGGCAAAAGTTTAATTAATTCGAATAACCTCGGCGACATCGAAGCGACGAGTGTTGTTATCACAAATCCTGGTATCGGATTCCAATATTTCGATGGTAAGTCTTCGACGCCGGTCATGCAAATCGATGGCGCGACGCGTACTGTTTTCATAGACAACATAACTATTGGAGGATCTACAAACATTGGACCAATAACTAACATATCCATCGATGACGGATCAGCTGCGTCTCCATCATTCGCGTTTAATAACGAGTTGACAACTGGTATTTATCGCCCGACGACGGGTGAATTTGGCATCACTGTCCTCGGGAGTCAAGTAGCGTACTTTAATTATATGGGATTAGTGGCTATCGGCGGTACATTCACTGGGCCAATATTCGCTGCGGATGGCTCTGCACTCGCCCCAAGTATATCATTTAACTCGTCGAATGGTCTTGGGTTCTATAGATCAGCCGCGAATGTAATGGGAATCACTGCGGCGGGTGTTTCCATTGGCTCATTTTCGTCCGCGGGTTTAAGTATTAACGATATTACAGTGACAACTGGTAACATTGTACTCTCAGCACCAGGTGCGACTGTTGACGGAGTGGACATTTCCGCCTTTAAAGCTGACTATGACTCAAAAATTAATCAAGCACTACTGACAACATCATCGCCGACATTCGCGGACCTGACCATTACAGGTGAACCTGAGTTCCCGGCAGGAATAAATATCGGTAACGGCAGTGCTGCTGTACCTTCATTACACTTCACTAGTGACCCGCAGACTGGTTGGTATCGCGGAGCGCCAAATGAATGGCACTTGTCTGTGCTTGGAGTTGACACATTTAGTGTTGGTGCTGGCGGAATTTACTTGAACAGTGGTAACTTTAACATGTTAACGGGTAATATTATCTTGTCGGCACCCGGGGCAACAGTAGACGGAGTGGACATCTCCGCTTTCAAGGCCGACTACGACTCAAAGGTTAACCAGGCAGTGCTGACTACATCTTCACCAACGTTCGCGGGTCTAACAGTTAATGGAAACATAGTCATGCCGACTGCTGGCGCGACCGTAGACGGAGTCGACTTGTCGGCGTTCAAGACTGACTATGACTCAAAAATTAATCAAGCGCTGTTGACTACTTCTTCACCTACATTTGTTAATTTGACACTTACAGGTCGGCTGCGGGTTGGGTTTGGCACTCTTGGTGCACCATCACTTTATTTTGGCACAGACACTACAAGCGGCTTCTATCGACCAGTAGCTAACGCAGTTTCATTTGTTTCAGCAGGCGCTGAGTCAGTCCGCATGACGTTCGGCAGCATTGGTATCCCACAACTTCTTTACAACTTACTCGCACCACAGACATCCATTTCACTCGCTTCGGTAGTAATGGCATTTGCAGTTAATGGTGTCTCAGCACTTGATCTTTCAGATATTAATGCGCAATTTATTAACGGGTCATCAAGTAGTCCAGGTATAACTTTTCAAGGCGATCAAGGATCAGGATTATTCTTATATAGCGGTGGAGTGCTCGGAGTAGCGGCGAGCGGTTTCCCAGCGGCATTTGGTCCTGTCGGGAAGTCTGTTGGACTTAGACTCGGCGAGCAGATCGACAATTATACTAGTGGTCGCATGTGTACTGCGGGCATATATAATAGTCTCGACATGCCAATCGAGTCGCAGGTCGCTGTGTATAATAGCGAAAATTATCCAAACCGGCAAGACATATCATGGGTGTATGATAATGTTGAGACGTTGTATGATTGTTTCCTCTCTAATGACTTCGTGTATTGCGGGTCTGCGTTTGATCCAGGATCAACATTTTCTAATTTGTCATGGCGTATCCGCAAGTCAGCAGTTGGTCTCGGAGTTGACTACGATACTTATCCTGGTCAAGCACAACCACTTAATAATCAGTTCATACAGCATTCACAATTCACGCCGCAAGGTTTCAACATAATTAAACAAGGTTCCGTCTCTGAACCGTCATTCTATCTGTTCTCTGATAACCAATCAGGTATGTATCAAAGAGCGTCAAACAAGTTAAGTTTCACAATTAGCGGTGTACAAGCAGGCGAATTCGGCACGATCACTTCACATATATCACCATTTTACGGTTTGGCAGTTGGTTTGTCCATTGGCGCTGGTAACTTTGGTGGCCCAGCAGATAATATACCCGCGAAACTCGAAATCATTGGCGACATTAAAGACGCAAGTGGACCGTTCATTTCATTTTATAATAATCCGACTCTTGGTGGTGACACCGTGTACCCAAGTTTATTTATACGTCCATACTATCATGATGATGTGTCATTATACTTTGACTGCTTCACAGATAACAAAGAACAAAATATTGCTAGCTCTACTTCTGTATCATGGCGTATGCGCAAGACTGGTGGAGTAATAAACTTTGATTACGCACCGGCGACATCGGAAGGCTCAAACATATCATTCACAACTGCAGTCAGTATTACAACTGCAGGGATTACTTCTCCGACTATTAGCGGCGACTTGACAGTGACTGGCAACATCATCATGCCGACTGCCGGCGCGACAGTTGATGGAGTGGACTTATCAGCATTCAAGGCTGACTACGACTCAAAAATCAACCAAGCACTGTTGACGACGTCATCGCCGACGTTTGTAGGGTTAACATTAACGGGTCGGCTTGTGTTGTCAGCGGGCTCGGCTGCGGCTCCATCATTGTATTTCACTGGTGCGACCACAACAGGATGGTTCCAACGCGCTGCCGGAAAGATTGATATCACCATTACCGGAACACAAGCAGCTGAATGGGGAGTGATCGGATCTACTCGCGGCTTAACAATTGGAGGCAACAACTCGACGACTATTAGTTCGAAGTTTGACATTGTCGGCACTGACGCAACAACAGGAGCGGCTTATCAAAATTATTACTCGTCAGATGTAGTTGGGTTTCCTTCGCTCGCTGTCGCCGCGGTCGCCTCGACTAATGTGAATTATTACTTTGGCGGATACTTTGATGGTACAAGTGAACGCGGCTCCATCACAACTGGTACTATATGGCGCATGAAAAAAATAGCGGCGAGTCTGACATTTGACTACGCGACTGCACCTGTGTCTGCTGGTGGGACTGTGACATATACTAATCTTCTGACGTTGTCAAGCACAGGATTTGTCGTTACTGGAACTATTCGTTCGACAACATTCACTGCGAACTCTGCTGTGAGCATCAACGCATCTGGTAACTTGGTCTCTCAAACACTAACTAATGGTCAATTACTCATTGGTTCGACTGGTGCCGCACCAGTAGCAGCAAATTTGATTAGCGGAACTGGTATCACAGTGACAAATGGCGCGGGTACTATTACTATTGCGACTTCTCAAGATGTGTCAACTGCAGGTTCGCCAACATTTGTGCGAACAATACTCTCTGGAGCCGGTGCGACAACTTCGCCAACACTACAATTTACTGGATCTACTTCGACAAATACTGGATTTTATGTCGCGGCGACTAACTCAGTTGCGTTTGTTGCCAACTCGGCATCTATTATTACACTTGGACCATCAGGAGTTGTCTTCAATTCTGTACTCGCTTCGAGTGTGCCATACATTGGTCCAGGCAAAGAACTTCTTACACAACAACTTACTAATGGACAGTTGTTAATCGGTGCAACTGGTTTGACACCTAATGCTACTACATTAACTGCGACCGCGAACCAAACAACAATCACTAATGGATCAGGAACTATCACTATTGGTACTGTGCAAAGTATTGGGACTACGTCATCGCCGACGTTTGCAGGACTAACATTGACTGGTAATTTGGGTCTCGGGAGCGGAACTGTTGCTAATCCTTCATTATTCTTCACCGTGTCAAATATAAGTGGACTGTATTCGCGGGCCGCCGACAAGTTAGATATAAGTATCACGTCAACTCGAACGGGTGAATGGGGTGCGATCGGCCCCGCGTCACGAGGTCTTACTATTGGAAATGCGAACAACTCGACGGCTGTTGGTGCAAAACTCGAGTTAGTCGCGACAAATGCAACCACCGACGGCGCATATATGGCTTACTATTCTTCTGATTTATTAACAAGACCTAATTACTTTGTCGCACCAGTGTCGTCTTCATTGTCACATTTGTTATGGGGAGCGTACTATGACGGCGCGATCAAAGCTTCGCTCGCTACTGGTAACGCGTGGTCGCTTCGTCGCACGACAAAATCAATGATCTTTGGTTACTCGGCAATGACATCCGTCGATGCTACTCTGACATTAACAGACGTGCTTGGTGTTACTTCTGCGGGAATCAACTTACCTCTGCAGACTGCTTCGACTTTGCTCGCACTTGATAGTTCTAAGAACATAGTGTCACAATCATTCACTGCAAATGGTCAACTTATCATCGGTGCGGTTACCGGCGGCTATTCTGTGGCCACTTTGACTGCTGGCGCAGGGGTGTCGATCACTAACGGAGCGGGATCTATATCTATCGCGACAACAGGTACACCAAGTTTTACGACGTTGACGCTCTCTCCCGGCAGCGCGGCAGCTCCTTCACTCGTGTTTACATCGTCCGCTACTACGGGTATGTACTCAAGTGCCACAAATAAAGTCAACTTTGCCGTCAGCGGAGCACTCGCTGTTGAAATTGGCGCGATTAGCACAGGCCGCGGAGTGAATATTGGTGGCACGATTGTAGGTACTATTCCCGCACGACTTGAGTTGTCTGGTCCCGGGTCGAGTGCGACGAGCCCAAGTATTGTATACTACACCACTACTGACAACTTTCCGATCGTGCAATCAGCAACATACTCACATAATTTTGCACCAACTTACTATGATTGTTATAATGATGGTACTGATCTCCGCACTTCTATTACCGTCACCGCCGATGTCACAAGTAACATTCCCATTGCGATGATTAAGTCAAGTACAAGTCTCCGCTTCTTGTCGATGGATCAATCGAGTCTTGCGGCGGGTTCCATCATTCCTTCTTTCACGGAAAAAATAAGATTTGAGCTCGGCATTCTCCAAACTAATATGTCAGCGTCTGATGGTTTCGTAACAATATCACAAGATTACCGCGAACACAATAACAATTCTATTATGTTTGACTGTCGGCGACTGCTCACAAACGTTGTCGACATCTTCACGAGTTCAGTTGGAGGGTCCGATTTGCCGTGGCGACTTGTGAAAAGTAGTACCGCGCTGACATATCAGACATCACTCATACCCGTAACTGTCGGCGGTACTATTACATTTAGCAATATCTTTTCTATTAATCCAAGTGGACTTCAGTTAATAAGTGGGTCCGCGGCGGCTCCGGTGTTGTCATTCTTCTCTTCCGCGACTACTGGCATATACTCAAGCGCGACAAATAAACTCGACATTACTGTGAGTGGAGCTCACTTGGCTCAGTTTGGCACGTCACTAACGGTCGGTGGCGCAAATGTAAGCACGTCTATCGCGTCAAAACTCGAAATTACAGGAACTAATAACTCGGTTGTCGCAGGTGCATTCCAAGCATTTTACACTGACGCTGACGCATTCCCGATAGTGCAGATTGTCCCGTTGGCGCATAATGACTCTTCATTACTATTTGATTGTTATGTCGATACAACGGGAGCAGGTATTAAGTCGAGTGTTGGAGTCACCGGGCGATCAGGACGTATCCGCAAGTTTGGTACAGACATGTTCATTGATATGACAACAACTGGTGTTGCGGCGGGTTCAGCAGTCGCTTTTTCTAATAAAGTCACAATAAGTCAGAATGGTTGTGCCGTTGCGTACGCCTCGGGAACAGTTGGCGGTGCAACAATTTACTTTGACGGAGAACCAGGAACCGGGTTTTATCGACCAGCTGTTGGTGTTATAGGTGTTGCTATTTCAACGGCCCAAGTCGCCGCATTTAATTCTTCTGGACTTAACATTATTACGGCTGGTTCTGCCGCGACCCCATCGCTTTATTTCTCGACAGACACAACAAGCGGGTTTTATCGATCCGGTGCTGGAGAAGTGTCATTTAGTTCTGGCGGAGTGCAGTCAGTTATACTTTCATCGGCTGGTGTTGACATTCCAGTTGTCGGATCAGCAGCGTCTCCATCACTCGTTCTAACAAGTAATAATACGGGTATGTTTGTTCCTGTCGCGAACTCACTCGGATTTTCCGCGAACGGCGCCGAGCGTGTCAGAGTTGATGCGACAAATGGTTTCTGTGATGGTAATTACTCACTAACTTCACCATTTTATAGTCCGTTCCTGTCTTTGTTGAGCACAGCCATCGCAACGTCACCGAATATTACATTCTCATCCGTTGGTGTGTCAACGGCGCGACTTGGTGCAATGCGTCTCGTCATTGTTTATCTCGCATGGTCGGCGCGTGTTTCTGCTGCAGCTCAAATAGTTATCACATTTACTTCAAATATATTCCCTGCAGCGACACCAGTAAATGCACTTCATCTTGTTGAGGCACAACAACTCGCACTAGGTAACGCATCAAATCTTATATCCGCCACTTTGACTGCGAACACTATGTCGCTCCGATATTCACAAATGGCGAATGCGACTGGAAATTATGCAAATGTCAATTATAGTGCTATGGGTGCGGCGGGCAACATGTTATTTCAAGGAGTATTATTAGGATAACGTCGTTAATTAATTATTTTTTTCTAGAAAATAAAAGGTTTAGTACAGTACTACTCATGCGATCTTTAATTTTATTATTGTTAGCAACTCTACTAGCGCCCACAGTGGCCCTCACAAATGAAGAACTTCAGGAAAACTACTATTTCTCTGTCGCCGTCTACTTGAATAATAATAACGTAGTATATGGTAACTATAGCTATTTCAATTTGACATACTCAGTTGACGGTGTCGCATCAATCGACAAATGGCAGTATGAAGACATCACTGAGCCTGATGATTCTACTTTATTACTACTTGATTATAATGATGTCTACGGATTGCGGCAGTCAGATGTTGTATATAATAACATTTTAAATCTACAAGCAACATTGCCCCGGTTAACTGAAGATCAATTAGGTGGTTATCGGCCATACTTTGTCGAAGGCGATCTTGTATATAACAAAGATAGGCATGCGTATCAATATTGGAATGGAACATCGTGGGTATATTGAATCCCATCACCTGCCACTCTGTTACTAAGCCCTAGTGTTATGGGGAGCGGGTGTAAAATACAACCAGGATTATTCGGGTTATTAATATGTCTTCTAGCAAAAAATAACTAAAGAGACACTTATTTTTTTGACGAGAAGAAGTAAGAAAGCACGCTTGACATGGCTTTCGTCTTTTTAACTATTTCTTTAGGAGACTCGTTAATGAATACATATCCCATATCTTTGTTCGTCAGTTCAAAAAGAGAAGATGACGAGTTACGGCGAAGTGGTGATGCTCCATTATTTAAAGAGTTTTGCACAGTACACATACCTAAGAACGTCTTTGTGTACTCGACTGGACACAAACCTGTGAAGATCACGTCGCGAATACCACCACCATTATTTTTGAAAAATAAGTCAGCTTTATATGCCGCGACTACTTGTTCTTGTTGTTTTTCGTCACCTTGGTAGCCTATCACTATCACGTCATATCCTTTGTTTTCCACAGTAATCCATTGGATATCAGTTGTTAGCGACAAGTCCCAAGACTTGAGTATTGTATGATGCCGACACATTATTATATATTTTATTTTATTTTTGTTTTTACAGAATTATCTACTCTTTCGGATACTTTCTGAATATCATGCTGAAAGTTATTAATCTCCGTCATCATTTCGTCAAGTCGATTACGAATTGACTCAATATCAAGATGAAATCCGTGAATTTCCGTTTGCGTTTCCGGCGCGGCGTAACTAACACTAATCTCTCCTGCGTCAGTCATTAAATTTGAAAAATGATGTATAAATATAAGATATAGTTGTATTTAGAATAAATGCAGCAACCCAGTATCCAAGTCGAGTTCAGCCGATTACTCAGAGTGAAAACTCAAGTGAATGATATATGGCGGCGAGTCCAGTATACAGACAAACGAGCATCCCGATATGAGTTTGACAACATTATCGAACGATTGTTGATTAATTCCATTAACGGGAAATCAGAGGCAGCTGTTGACAAAGCCATGCTGGAGATGAAAGAAAAAAAGATCCAAATGCGTCGCGTTGATATAGACGGACTGCAGCGTATGCTAATAGAAGACCCAACAAAGGTCATGAGTGTGGAAATAAAGAACACTAAAGACTCATACACATGCCGTACTCAGACAGGTCATGAGTTTATTTTCACTTTTAGAGCGCGCGATGACAAACTTCGACAATTTACTCCAGAAGACGTGCTGTTGTCCGCTATAAAATATGAGCAATTACTTCCACGAGGACAACAATGGAGTATTCCTTATCAGCAATACATTAAGTTGTTCACGTTAGGCTTTCGATATGAGGCTTTTGCGTCACCGTTTAATAGTAATATGCTCAGACTAAACGGCAAGTACTGCAGTATATTCGAAGAAGACAAAAAACTCGGCAGTCTCGGTAGCTTCTTTGATGTAGAGATAACACCAGGCCAGAAGTGGGTTGTTAATCCACCATTCACAGAAGACTTATTACTGCGGGCTGCAAAGAAATGTGTGGAAAATATATCTACGTGTTCATTCTTCTTCATCATGGCGGCGTGGACTGACTGCGATGCGTACATTTTACTAAAACAACACGCGTCTGAGACTATCACTTTGCCGAAGAATACTTACTTTTATGAGACAGGAGCGGGAAAACATATAACTGGTACATTCAATTCAGTAGTGTTTTTGCTCGGCGACTTCCCAAAAAATAAGAATATACTCCGCGAGATGACTAGTCGATTTCCTCAATAATAGGACTCTTCGGAGAGGAAGCAGGCTCTGGCGTTAATACTGGTATCTCTGTAGATGTTGTTGGCAACTTCATGGGTGGCGGAAATGACGCAAGCACATCCGACAATATGTTATTAATTTTTTTAATTACCTTATCTTGATCTGGCTGTTCTATTTTTATTGCAGTTTGCTTGTTTTTGGAGATCATTTCATCTATTTTTGAGCCGGTTGCGCCCAGCAAATGTTGGCTTTTTAGTGGAATCCATTCATTTTTTTTATCATAATAATCAGCTATCTGGCCAGCGGATCTCTTTCCCATTGTGACCGCATAGGATATTTCGTAAGCTGCAGCTGATGCGACAAGTATTAATAATAATATTATCAGTGTTACAGCAATTGAGAAGCGCATAGATGTTACAATGTCATTATCATCCCAAGGAACATCGTCAGACTGCACTTTGCCACTATGCACACTGACACATTGTTGCGGGTTTGAATTACTATAACGTTGGATAACAAGAGCCATCGTGTATACAAAATAAATTATTTAATATTTAGTAAAATAATTCTATTGTAGTTCTGATACCATCCGCGTGAGTTGCCCTTCAATATCTGATACCATTGATGCAGATTTACTAACATTATCTCGTAGCTTCTTTAAAGTTGGCAATAATGAAGACGTCACAGTTGCGACAACTCGGGCCTTTTCGAATGATTCTTTGGACTTCGATTCATTTGACTTGACAAGATAAATTAGTATTTCCATTGCGTATGTTACCACTTGCGGCTGGCTTATATCAAGACACAAGAACACAACGGGAATGTCATTATCCATGGATATGTCGAACACACCATGATCTGGTATACGATTTGCTCGCAGAGAAATGAATAAAGCACAGTTAACAGAGCTCATCTTCAAGTCGCGAGAGAACTTGGCAAGGTCGTCGCGTGTTACTATTAACTTGTTTTTAATCTCAACAAGGCACTTGAGTATGTTAAACAACACTAACAAGTCACCAGCTGCTGCCTCATGTGCAGTTCTTTTTATTACAGCTTTAGGATAAAGAGTTGTTATGATGTCTTCAACAAGGACTTCGCCTTCTTTACCTTTTTCTGCTGGTGATAATGATTTGCCACTTGCATGCGGGAATATAGCGTATAGTTTGTCTATCTTTTCACTAATAGCAGTAATTGTTTGTTGTCGGCTCAACTCAGCGGCTCTCACGGCAATACTTTCATTCAGCGATTTGAGTTCGTATTTACTTTTATCTAGTTCAGCCTTATACTTGGTACTCTCTATCTTATATTTTTCTATTTCAGCGAGATGTTCTTCTACTGCTTTTTCTTTCAGCGATTTGTTTTCAGCGCGAAGAGCTTTTACTCGTTCTTTTAATTTGTTAATAATAATCACATATTCTTCGCTGGCTAGATTTTGTTTCGCAAGTCTTATTGACCATCCATCGACAACTATTATCTTGTATTCATCTTCGGTGACTTTTGCGTCTTCGCCGACAATTTCCGTGAGATCGATTAATTTAGATTCGTCCATGATGATGTTTATTTTATGTTATAGATTTAAATAAATATTATATAGATATGGATTCTTTAGAAAAATTATTTGCCCCTGGTCTAACTTACGAGACTAGATCAGAGGTATATATTAAACTTACAGGCGAAGCTCCTACTGAAAATAAGTCAACTAGTGATGCGCGACTTGCTAATATACTTGAATTCGCAGCGATTGACAAACTTGAAATTAAGTGCAGTAATGCATCCCCAGAAGAGATCAAAGACATCATAAGAATCATGTGTTTTTCTTCACATGACGATATAAGGAAAAGAGCATATGAAGTGTTATATGATCCAGCTGATAAACGTAGACAATTAATAGAGAAAAGTGGAATATGTGATCATGATATTATAGCAAAAATCGGCAAATTTGATGCAAAGCAGTTTCTTGACTCAGATAGAAGCATTTATCCGGCTAAGGTGACTAGTGATTTTAAATATGGCAACTACGGTTTCACCATTAATATAGAGTCTGTAGAAAAAGAGATTCCGCGGAAGACAATACTCGCTATTATCGGGCAAATCCGCCAAAAGTTTGGTAATGTCGATAAGGCAGACTTAGACTTTTTATTCGTATGTATGGGTGTAAAAGACAAGTACTTAGCCGTATACGCTATGACTACTATGCAACGAATAGCACTCATAGCTGAACAGAACGAATTTGTCACTGTGAAAAAACAAGAAGAAACTATAGTAGAGTCACAGTCTGTGGCGAGTACGCCGTCTGCGAGTCGCGGGTGGTGTATTATTAGTTAAAAAATCTGTACTTATTTTTTGCAAAAAACTGAATAATATACTCCTAGTAAATTGAGCTCGCCCCTGTCAAGATGTCTACCATTGAACTTGCCACCGCTGCCCAAAAAACAAATGCTTATGCATTCCAAGAAATCGCCGATTTGTTCCTTCTTATGGACGAAAACGCATACAAATATCATATTCTTCAGACTTCTCCTGAATTAAAAATGGTTATCCAAATGGATAAAAGATCACGAGATTTTCTTCATCGTTTGCTCTTGACTAATAATTGTGTCATTACTGTTGATGATATGAAACTTCTTCAAGCAGTTACTTACGACGACGACGTGAAATCATGTGAGTCTTATGTCTACTTGCATAAAGTAGCCATGGGGACCCTTAATCAAAGGATTAACATTTTCAAGTTATATGATGGTCTTTCATTAGAAGCAGTTATTAGCTGTTCTAGTGTACAAGAGATTTGCCATCAAACTTTGAAACATCTTCTTCATGTGAAGTTTGATTGTGGAGACAGTATTAATTCTGCTGTTTGCCTCAAACCGCATCTTGAGCCTATTGCTAAATTGTGTAATGAAGAGCACGGAGCAATTCGTCCTATCATGATCACATACGCGATGATGCAGAAGAACTTCTTGGAATTTCACGCACACAGACAACGAGAACTTTATTCATTAAGACAACGTGAAGTTAAGGTTCGTGAGGTCAAAGAACGCGAAGTCAAAGATATTGTCGTTGACAGACGTGAAGCTAGAGAAAGAAAAATTGCCGAATTCGAAAAAAAGATTAGAAACGGCGAAGTGCGTTTTGGTACTGATGCGTATAATAAAATGTACGCTGAAGCTATTGGTTCTAGTATTATACTTGCTCCATTCGTCGACTCTAAAAATGATGTTCCGGCTGTTGCTCGTGCTCCGGTTCTGGCTCCTGCTCCTGCTCCTGCTCCTGCTCCTGCTGTTGCTCCTGCTGTTGCTGTTCCGGCTCGTGATAACCTTGGTCGTTCTCTCATTGTGTTGTTAGTTTTAGTCTTTATCTTCCCATTGATTATCTACTTCATCTTCAGACTTGGAAAAAAGATTTATCGTTCTCTCCGCCGGTAATCATCTTTTTTTTAATCATAATACCCGTTTGCGTTTAAGAATATAATACTATTAAATCTGAGAAGTGGTCCATTTTTTGTAATATCATCTAAATATATATTATCAAGCGCTTCTTTATCTTTGTCAAAATTATCTGGGATTTCTTCATCAATCAGTCCTAATGATTTGAAGAGTCTTTCCTTTTTCACTTTAATAAGATTTACCTTTACCGTTATATATATTTGTTCGAGTGCCATGTGACACGCATAACGCAAAATGTCTAATCTTAATTGTAATTCTCTATTCTTTATGATATCGGACTGACCAAACAAAGCTATTTTAGTTTTTTCATGATGAAGTATGGCAAAGTACTCACTAAAATGTTTTTCCATAATAACAGAGACTAATTTGTTAACATCTGCCGAACTTTTTCGGTCATGTATTACACTAATAAGATTATCTAACTCTTTTTCTATTCTGTCGTTAATTTCGTTGTTTTTAATAACATTATTCATGTTAACTTTATTGCTGATCAAGTAACTTTCTAACTCTAATAAAGCTTTTTCTGTCTTTTCTATTTTATTACATATTATTTTCACGAACTTTTTATCCTTTAATGATTTAGGTTTTTCTTTTGCTTTATTAATGTAGTGGAATAGATTATCAATACAAAGTACTTTCTTACACTTAATTTCTTCCATAGCGCTTTGATCAAAGGTAAGATCATGTTCATCAACAGTGTTCGTCGCTACAATAAAGACAGCTGGTTCTTTGATGTTTTTTCCTGTAAATTGAATGGAACATGAAATGGCATATTCTACGGTAGCGGCGAGTCGTGGCGTTCTTCCGTTCACCACAATGATAATATTTTCGATCATATTGCCATCACTGACGATTTTTTGCAAGCATTCTAATAAGTTTTTCTTATTAAATTGTTCGGCGCTTGGTTCCTCGCATATTCCTGTATCAGCAAATCCGGCAGTATCGATAAAATGCATAGTATATTCACCCATTTTAATTATATATTCTCTTGGTCTCGTTGTTTTTGACTTCATCGGCTCATTTCGTTCGTTCTTTAAATCAATTTCTGGCGCGGTTTCTATAAATTTTAGTATTTCGTCTTCTTTAGGTAATCTGCGTTCTTTAAAGTAAGCTAATATTGCTTGTATAAGTGTTGTCTTACCAACTCCAGTCTCGCCGATTAATATAGAATATGAGTGCTTCATAGCTTCGTCAACAGGTTTGTCAACAGGTTTGTCAACAGGTTTGTCAACGAGCTCTGCGGCGGCTTTCTGGACACGCTTCTTAGCTGACTTCTTTGCAGATGACATCTTGCTTTTATATACCCGCTGTAATTCAATTTTTTTAAAAAAAATGGTCTAATCAACGAATTTGTTTACTTTTGCATACTCTTTACGTAATAATCCGTATTGTTTGATGTCTCCAATCTTCCAGAAATAAGCCATACGCCTGACGAGTTCCTTTCGAACATAACCGAGTAACACGATAAAGATATAATACGGGCTGCTAAGTCGTTTTTCCTTTTCAATCCTTGATTCGTCTTTCTTTTCTTTGACAATTTGGAGTTGTGAGTTTGAATGCTCGAGGTATATAATTTGCGATAATTCTGGGCCAGACATTGCGCAGATGAAATTATAAATTAATTGGTCTATGTTTTTCATGTGTTCTTTGCGAAGAAATTCATCCATTTTTCCATCTGGACACTCTTCTGGAATCAACCAAAACCATTTGTTTTCCAAACAATGTCTTATATAAATGAATC
>JACCDR011934523.1_pt1 | contig 27134 bp, 28 predicted proteins | sample 7446431 | NCBI WGS metagenome assembly JACCDR01 (sample SAMN15323443, study PRJNA562643) | freshwater metagenome | isolation source: river surface water | place: USA:Blue River Watershed | collected 2017-08-17 | reverse complement strand
CCATATGCGAGGGCTGCAGCAGTCGGTTCGTTGATAATACGCTTTACCTCAAGCCCTGCGATAGCACCAGCATCCTTTGTAGCCTTGCGTTGTGAATCGTTGAAATATGCAGGCACAGTGATGACAGCTTCGGTGATCTTTTCTCCGAGTTTTGCTTCGACGTCTGTTTTGATCTTGGTCAAAATCATCGCAGAGATTTCTTCTGGACGCATCCAGTTCTCACCGATTTTCACTTCGACGCCACCATTGGCTGCTTTCTGAATTTGGAAACCGACATTCTTCAAGTCTTTTTGTACTTCTGGATCTTCAAAATTATGACCCATGAAGCGCTTGATACCATACACGGTATTTTGCGGGTTGGTCACTGCCTGACGCTTTGCTAAGAGTCCGACGAGACGGTCACCATTTTTAGCGACAGATACGATAGAAGGTGTAGTACGAGCACCTTCGATATTTTCAATAATTTTTGGCACACCACCTTCGATGATAGCCACTGCAGAGTTTGTAGTACCCAAGTCTATACCTATGATTTTTGACATATTTTTTAAAAAAATTACTTATAATTTAATAATTAATTGAGATTTGACGCATTTTTCGCGTTCGCAAAAAACTTGTCAAAAAGAGTATATATGATAGTATGTAGGCATGTCAAGCCCCGTCTGACGGGGCAAGCAAAATTATGAAGAATCAAGATTATTCTAAGAAAATATTGAAGATATTGGCGGACAAACCAGCTGTCGCTATGGATTTCATTCGTGAACATGATGACAAGAAAGTCACTTATGCCCTCGCCCGCTCGCTCAAAAACCTAGTCGAAAATGGCTATGCAGAAATACATAATTCAGAAAATAAAAAATTTGTCCGCATCACCAAAAAAGGAAGGAGTAAATTAAACAGCATCAAACTCGAAGGAGAAGATGCTTTGGTGCCAGGTTCTTGGGATGGTATGTGGCGCATCATCATACTCGACCTCGACGAGACTCGAAAGAGTGAGCGAGAAAGTCTGAGATACTTACTCAAGAAAGCAAATTTTTTCTGTGTCAAAAATACAGTCTGGATCTCCCCTTACCCATACGAAAACCTATTCATGAATATCAAAAAAGATCTCGGCCTCAAGACAGAGCTAATGATACTCGTGACAGACAAAATCGACGAAGAGACTCGAGAAGCCTTCTTCGCCGCTTGTCTAAAATAGATAATTATTCTTTGATCTTAAACTCAAACAAGTTCACACGAGCTGGTCTGATGACTCGCTCACCGAGCTTGTAACCTTTCTGGATAACTTGGGCCACTTTGTGGTCTTCTTCTTTTTTATCTGTATCCATCATCTCTACTGGTTCGTGTAGATTCGGATCAAAGGTGTCTCCAATTTCTCCAAATGATTTGACTCCGTATTCCTCAAAGACGTTCTGCATCTGAGAATATATATATTCCACGCCAGTGCGCCAGCCGGCATCCACCTTCTCCCAAGCAGTTTTATTCGCAAAAGCCATATTGAAACTATCCGACACGGTCAAGAATCTAGTGAGGATCCTCTCACGCAGAGACTCAGACATCATGGATTTACGGTCTTCTTCTTGTTTTTTATAATTCATAAATTCAGCCCGTTCTTTCTGCCAGCCTGTGAGGTATTCTTCTTTTTCTTTTTTGGCTTGTTTTAAATCTGCACGGAGTTTCTTGAGAGTCTTTTTAAGATCTTCTTCTCCGTCTTCATTGTACTCAAATTCGACCACATCTTCTTCGTTTTCGTGGCTCAAATCTAATACATTTTCGATATTTTCGTTTTCTTTTTCATTTGTATCCATATGGGGCATTCTAACAAAAAAACCCTTCTTGTGGAAGGGTTTTTTTTTTACTATCTTTTGCTCCACTTTGGAGCCTTACGAGCTTTCTTGAGACCGAACTTGCGGCGTTCTTTTGCTCTTGGATCACGCTTTAGAAAACCTAGATCTTTGAGTTCACCTCGGAGTCCTGCATCAGCTAGAACCAAAGCACGAGAGAGACCATGACGTACAGCTTCTGATTGAGAGTGCATACCACCACCAGATACTTTTACCTCTACAGCCCATTTTGCGGACTTGTCTTCGAGTTTTACTATTGGGTCCATCACGAGAGCGCGTTCATCTTCAGTTTGGAAGTATTCACGAGCGTCTTTGTCATTTACCACAAAAGAATTCTTGGAAGCAGCAGTGATACGTACACGTGCGGTAGAAGTCTTTCGACGGCCTACTCCTTCAAAATATTTGTCTTTTTTATCAGTAGCCATATGTATTATTCTTCAATTTTTAAATTTTTCATCATTTCTCGACGCAATTTGTTACCAGGTAGCATGTGATATACAGAAAGTTTTAGAAGTTCTGGAAAGCCTTTGGTAGCGACAGTTTCTTTTGCCTTGATTACTCTTAGACCACCTGGGTGACCAGAGTATCGAGTGTGATAGATTTGTTCCAATTTCTTTGGAGTTATCTTTATCTTACCAGCATTTTGTACACGTACTGGAAAACCTGAATATGCTTCACGCTTGTAGAGTGCGCTGTTCTTACCCATGAGCAAAGTAGCCACTTCACTAGCTACGCGACCCAAGGTTCGTCCTTTTGCATCTACTATAATTTCTTTTTTTGCTTCAACTTTTTTCATAGACTTTAGACAAGTTCGATTATTGCCATTTCTGCCCCGTCCGACTTACGTGGGTTGAGCTTTACAATGCGGGTGTAACCGCCTTGGCGTTCTTTGTAAGTAACTGCGATTTTTTCAAAAAGTTTCTTGGTCTCTGTAGGCTTATTACCGAGTCGAGCAGACACCAATCGGCGATTTGCCAATGTGTCTTTCTTTGCGCGGGTAATGAGTTTCTCGATGAATGGACGCAATTCCTTTGCTTTTGCCAAAGTGGTGCGCATTTTGCCGCGAACAATGAAGTTCACTGCGAGTGATTCAAGAAGAGCTTCACGCTGATTCTTGCTTCGACCGAATTTTCTTTTGTTACTGTGGTGTCTCATCCTGTTACTTTAATATTAATTAATCTTTCAAACTCAAACCGAATTTGCTCAAAACTTTTTTGATTTCAGTTATACCCTTTTCACCAATGCCTTCGACTTCAAGCAAATCGTCACGCTTCTTGCGAGCAAGTCCGCCAAGTGTACGGATATTTGCTGCATTTAGAGCGTTCAATGTTCGGGTTGAAAGATCGAGAGTATCGATACGAGTCTTCAGTACGTCAGTCATGTCTTCTTTATCTTCTTTGTCTTCTTCTTCAGTATCTTCTTCTTTATGAGCCTTCTTTGGAGCAATTTCTAAAACTTCTTCGGTCTCTTTAAAGCCTACAATCGCGCGGAGTTGTTCGATCATGGTCATGATAGAGTTGGAAAGTGCTTCGCGTGGAGATAGAGTACCATCAGTCTCGATAGTGATTCGTAGGCGATTGTGGTTAGTATTGTCACCCACACGCATGTTCTCTACTTCATAAGCTACACGACGGATAGGTGTAAAAATAGCATCTACCGCGATCATGCCGATATCTACTTTTTCTTTTTGCATCATTTCTTTTGAGATAAAGCCGAGGCCTTTTTCGATGCGCATTTCAATATTCAAATTTACCTTACCAGTTACTTCTGCTATGTAAAGTTCTGGATTGAGCACTTCTACCTGACCAGAAGTCTCAATATCAGCAGCGGTCACAACCTTTGGTCCTTTGACAGAGAGGGTGACGGTTTGTGGTTCATCGGTCACGAGTTTGTAACGAACTTTTTTCAAGTTCAAAATCATAATGATGACATCTTCTTTGACGCCATCCATAGTCTGAAATTCGTGACTCACACCATCGATCTTTATAGAAACAACGCTAGCGCCTGGAATTGAGGAAAGGATAATGCGACGAAGGCTATTGCCCAATGTGTGGCCATAGCCAGGATACAATCCGTCTATTTCAAACACCCCCTTGTTACCTTCTTCGAAGACTGCTTTAGGTTTTGAAGGCAAAATTATTTTATAGTCAGGCATACTTTATATAAAAATTTATCTAATAATGTCCCGCGCGAAGCGGAAAATAAAAATTAATGAAACTAACGGCTATAGAACTCAAACACAGCGTTCAAATCAAGGAATGTGTCTACTTGTTTTGGCTTTGCGGTTACTTTACCCTCCATCTTGTTTACATCAAAATTCACCCAGCCTGGGAAAGGATATTCTTTTAGTTTTTCAGCAAGAGTAGTAAAGGTCTTTTTACTCTTTGAACCTTCGCGTACAGTGATAACATCACCCAGCTTTAGAGCATAAGAAGGGACAGTGACTTTCTTGCCATGTACGATAAAATGACCATGAGAAACCATCTGACGTGCTTCACGACGAGATGAAGCTATACCCATACGGTAGATAACATTGTCGAGGCGTAGTTCGAGGCTTTCGTATAATTTTTCTACTGCACCAGCGCCCTTGCTAGCTGCCGCTTTGGCTACGTAGTTTGAGAGTTGACGTTCGTTAATACCGTAAGAAAAACGGATCTTTTGCTTTTCGATCAATTGGGTACCGTATTCAGAGAGTGCCTTTGGACGCTTGCCGAATTTTTCGGTCACACTCGCTGCAAATTTTGGAGTCTGACACTTGTCGTAGACACCTGCTCCTAATCTCCTTCCGATTTTAAACTTTGGTTTCTTAATCATATTTATTCAAAAAATTATACTCGTCTTGGTTTCTTTGGCTTTGGACCATTGTGTGGTACAGGAGTGACGTCTTTGATAGATGTCAATTCGATACCGTGAGCCATGAAAGCTCGCACTGCTGGTTCGCGACCAGAACCTACACCTTTAATAACAACATCAGATTCTTTTACACCGATAGCAGCTGCCTTCTCGCCTAGGATATCTCCTACTTTTGAAGCAGCAAAAGGTGTACCCTTCTTTGCACCCTTGAATCCAAGAGAACCAGAAGATGACCAGAATAGCGCGTTACCAAATTTATCAGAGAAAGTGACTTTTGTGTTATTGAAGGTAGCCTCCACAGACAATATACCTGCGAGAACTTTCTTCTTGCCTTTACCTTTTGTGGTCTTAGTCTCTGCTTCTGCCCCTTCCACCACCTTTTCTTCTTCGTTTGTGTTAACTTTAGTCTTAGCCATATTATTTTATGTCTTACTTTCCTTGCGGCGTCCAGAGGCCATAGTCTTACGTACGTTTCCACGCACAGTTCGAGAATTGGTCTTTGTGCGTTGACCACGAACTGGTAGACGCTTCATATGGCGAACACCACGATAACTTTTAATATCTTTCAGTCTCTTAATGTTTGCAGCGATTTCACGTTTTAAGTTACCTTCAGTGCTCAAACCTTCAACCAAAGCACGGATTTTGTTTTCTTCATCTTCAGACAAATCCTTTGACTTGCGTGAGTGTTCGATTTTAGCTTGTGTAAGTATTTTTTTAGCGGTTGATCTACCGATACCAAAAATGGCTGTTAGACCGTACTGAAGTTGCTTCTCGTCTGGGATTGTTATACCAAGAATTCTCATAGGATTATTGCTTCTGCTTATGCTTCGGGTTAGAACAAATCACCAGCAAGTGTCTCTTGCGTTTAACCATTTTACATTTTGCGCAAATCTTTTTTACTGATGCTTTGATTTTCATACCGCTATTATTAATTACTAAAAATTTAATCAAGATAAAACGAAAATAAGGAAAATAGCCTTATTTTTCAATATAAAAATATTCTATCTAGATTTAACAAATATCATACACTATTTCTAAAAAAATTACAACCTTTTTATGATTCTTCCCTTGCCTCCATAAGGATCTAGGATAATTTCTACCTTGTCCCCTACCAAAACCTTAATACGATGCATGCGCATTTTGCCACCTAAATACGCTAGCAATTCTTCACCCCCCTCTAATTCAACGCGAAAAAGAGTCGAAGGCAAAGCCTCGGTGACTACGCCTCGCGCGGTGGGTAATTTATCTTCTTTTGGGTTACTCATGTAGCTCGGAAAACTATAATAAAAATTGGATTATAAGTCAAGGAGATTTTTGATTTATTTAGGCATTTTTATATCAATTTTTATTCGAGACATCTTTTCTGGTAACTTGGTACGCCAAACTGGCCTTAAAACCAGTTCAGCACTATCGATATTTTTGTTTTCAGCCAGAATATTTTTGAATTGGTTTTTCTCTCGACTGATCAGGTCTTTGGTCAGGGTCTCTATATCTATATCATAGACCAGTGTAGCAGTGCCCGTAAGTTTGAAGGTAAATGTCTTGATATCTGGAGATAGATTTTCTTGATTACCGAAAGTAAACACCAGCCCTTCAAAACTCGGTATAGATACTGATTCTCCAGCATACTCTTTAATATAAGTACTTGCTAGGTATTTGGTCAGGTCAGATTTCTTGAATAAAAAACCGTAGACCGAGCCGTTTACTGTCACAGGGGTAACTTCTTGCTTTTGTGCTATTCCTATATTTGAAGCAACTTCTTTATAAATCAAAGCCCCTGGGAAGAGCACATAATCATTTGGTACTTGTTCCAGTACTTTTTTAGTTAACTTTTCTTTCAAAGCACTGCTCAATTTCACAGATACTGTGTTTTTTTCTTCTTCAGATACTACAAAGAAACTACCAGACATTCCACCAGCTATATCACCCACACTACGGGCATAAAATTTGTTGTATTTCGAAGTACCCTTGAAGCCAAAAATCTTAAAATCTAATGGTCCACTATTGTAGTCTTCACCTGGTTCAAAACCATACACCCCCACCTCGACACTGCCGGGTGCGGCACCATTCATCCCCGGTATTACTATCTCTCGTTCGGTCTTGTAAATCTTGCCGTTAGATCCTTCGAGCCTTGTGTCTATGGAGAGTTTCTGCGGGGATGTACTGTATGTATTGTACAGAACCACCTGACCTCGTGCGGGTAATTTTAATTCTTTTTGGGTTGCACCAGATATTGTGGTACTCTCACTACCATTCATGGTAACTATTTCAAAAGGTATTTCTGCCCCATTTGTAGTTCCTTTGACTGCACCCAAAAGTGTATCTATTGTTATTATCTGCGATTTTGGTACTAATGTAACCTTGGCTGAAGAAAAATTCGAAGATACAGCAAAAAAAACAGCCAGAAGAGAGATAAGTGCTACAAACCACATAGTTTTGTGACTTTGTTTTTTATAATTTTGAGAATGAATACCATTTGAGTGATGAGCAGTCAGTCTTTCAAACCTCTCATCAATTTTTTTGATCTCTTGTTTTTCTATTTTTTTGGGTATTATAGATTCAGTATGTCTGGTATTTTTTTTGATACGACGAGGTACCATATCTGCCATAGTTTTTTTTGCCATAAAGAATGTTATTTAATAAACTGATTAATGTAGATAGACTCGATTATCAAAAAAGGGTCTCGTATAGTATCTTCGCTGAATGTTGCAATACCGTGAAGTCCTTCAATACTCAAAAACAAAAGCCTGAATTTTGATTCAGTTAGAGTATATTGATTTAATTGTTCTGTTTTTATTGTGCTTGCAAAGAAATCTGTAAGATCTTTATTTACTGTGATAAATATAGTTGCGGGTATTGATATATCGTTGGTCAAATTGCGCAAAGAATCTTGAAAATTGCGAAGCCATTCATTACGAATTTGAGTCATGATTGGGTCAATTTTTTGTAAAAGTGTATCCGCTATATGACCTTCACGATAAATACTAACAAAAGAAGCGGCCTCATCTAACGAAGTCTGCATACCCTCGGCAATTTTACGAATAATAAAATTTTCTCCGATTGGGAAAGAAATCGCCTCACGTAAAACCTCTTTTTTAACCATCGAGATGTCTGTGACTTCTCCGCCGATATTCACTAAAAGAAAATTCTCCTGATTCACAAACATATCACGAGCAACAGCAAAAGAAGCCATAGTGAAAGACGCGAAGTTTATCTTTTCTACATGAAAATGCCTACCGATTGCTTCTTCTATTTCATGAAGTAAAAATTCTTGGCTCATAGAAATAAAAATTGACATCTCAAGGGATTTTGCTTTCTGGTTTATAGGGGAATTTGTCTTATAACCATTGAGCATGGTACTCATGGTCTTTAATTCAAGAGCTCTAATTTTATGCATATTTTCACCGTATTTCTTCTCATGTTCTTCTTGGAAGAGTTTCATTTCTTTTTCTATGAGTCCTTCGGCTAATTTTTCTGTGAACACAAAAGGTACATTTTTCTCAAGTTGGATAAATCTAGTCTGCGAAGCAAACCATGGCGAAGAAAGTACACAATACACCTCTGTAGGTTTACCAAAACCAGAAATACATATCTTACCAGCGACTTCACGCAAGGTCTTCATCGCCTGCACCAAAAAAACACTATGGTCTAGAGTGGTATCGATACGTATTTTTTCACGCAAGGAGTAGACTATCTTCGGAGCACCGGATGTTGTCTTTACAAACAAAGACCCTCCAATAGAAGAAGAACCTATGTCAAAGACCAATGTTAGAATCTCCGTTTCTTTTTTTTGTTTAGAAAAAAATTTCACTTAGTGATTATATCACAACCAAAATATGGGAGACAATTATTCGAGCACTGCTTTGATGCGTCGGATTCCTTGAGCTACAGCTTCTTCTTTTTGGATTTTGAATTTACCGAGTTCTCCGGTGTGGGTGACGTGTGGACCTCCGCAAAATTCTTTGGATACTGCTTTGCCATCTTTGTCTTCGATAAAATACACAGATACTATGTCTGGGTACTTGGCACCGAATTCCATTTCAGCACCAATATTGAGCGCTTCTTCACGAGGCAATTCTCGGCGTACGACAGTCAGATCCTCGGCAATCTTTTGATTTACAAAGTCTTCTACTTTTTGCTTTTCTTCTTCAGTGAGTTTGTGGTCACATAGGAAATCTATACGCAGACGCTCTTCGGTGATATTACTACCACGTTGTTTGACCTCAGGACTTACTATATTTTGGAGACCAGCCAGAAGTAAATGATGAGCGGTATGCAGTCTGATAGTCTTGTCATTATGATTGGCCAAGCCACCTTTGAACATACCAGCAGATGCTGTCTGAGAGAGCTTCTGATGCTCTTCCATCTTTTTCTTGAAATCTTCCATGTCTATCTGTGTGCCTTTCTCGCTAGCCAATTCTAGAGTCAATTCTATGGGGAAACCATATGTAGTGAAAAGGATAAAAGGATCAACTCCTTTTTCGAATTCTTTTAGACCGTTGTGTAAAGTATTTCTAAATTTTTCTTCTTCTTTTTTTATCTCAGACCCAATTAAATCTTGATTATCTTTAAGGTTTGTATATATGTTTCCATACTTATTCATAACTGCAGCAAAAACTGGACCTAATCCAATACTGAAATTCAAACTATCTGAATGACGAATTGCTCTTCTTAGTAAACGTCTTAAAATATATCCTCTATCAGAATTTGACGGGAAAACTCCGTCTGCAAGCATAAACACGCTAGTTCTGATATGGTCAGCAATAATGCGAGCAGATTTTTCGTTATAATTATTAGACTGAGACTTTATAGAATCAATAATACCTTCAAACAAATCCGTATCGTACGCAGTCATCTTGCCCTGCATGACCGCAGTCATACGCTCGAGCCCAGCACCAGTATCGACATTTTTCTGATTCAATTTGCCGACAACCTTACCATCTTTCTTTTCAAATTCCATGAAAACGTCGTTCCAGATTTCTATCACTCTCTCTTCTTTTGTCGCACGGATAAAACCATCTTTATCCAAATCTCCCACATCGCCTGTCATATCATAAAACATCTCACTACATGGACCACATGGGCCATTGTCCCCAGGACTCCACCAATTATCATCTGCTGGTAGTGCATAGATGCGATTTTCTGGTATGCCTAGAGACATCCAGATATCTTTTGATTCTTGATCATACGGAGCATTTTCGTCACCTTTAAATATGGTCACGTAAAGACGCTTTACATCTAATCCGAGACCCTCTTCTTTGGAAGTGAGAAATTCATAACTCCAAGTGATAGCCTCTTTTTTGAAATAATCTCCTAAAGACCAATTACCAAGCATTTCGAAAAATGAAAAATGCCTATTATCCCCTATGTCATCCAGATCACCTGTGCGGACGCATTTCTGCACATCAGCAATACGAGTACCCATAGGGTGCTTCTCACCCAAAAGATACGGTACCAGTGGTTGCATACCAGCCGTATTAAAAAGCACAGAAGGATCATTCTCTGGTACAAGCGAAGCAGATGGCACTATAGCGTGATTACGTTTTCTAAAAAATTCTATAAATCGTGTGCGTATTTCTTGTGAGTTCATTTTTTGTTTTATTGTAGTTTATCGTCGTTCTTTTCTTTCTTGTCGATCATCTCAATGACTGGGCGTTCGAGCATAGATATCACAACGAAAATAAGTAATACGAAGACTGTAGTTAAAATTGCTAAATTAAAAAGTCCAAAACCACAGGCCATACCAATACCTGCAGTGACCCAGAAACCACTCGCGGTGGTGAGACCCTTCAATCTATTACCTTGAAATATAATAGAACCAGCTCCCATAAATCCTATACCGACGATAATCTGAGAAGCCATACGAGAAGCATCAAAGCCACCTATATCAGCGTACTTGGCGGCTAAAATTTCTGAAATAATTACAAAAAGAGCAGCTCCCATCGAGACCATCGCGTGAGTTTTCATGCCAGCTTCTTTGTGACCCAAAAGACGCTCAAAACCAATAATCAGACCAAGTAATATTGCTAAACCTATCTTTATAATTATTTCACTGTTTTCCATAGAAATATTCTATACCAGTAGTAGGAAAAAACAAACTATTACACCACCACCCCACCACCCAAAACCACATCTTTATCGTATATTACAATCGACTGCCCGGGTGCTACTAATACTGGATTTTCAAATACTACCTCTAGGGCGGAGGGGTACCCTCCGCCCTTTATGGTGCAGGGTAAAAATTCTCCATGATAGCGGATCTGCGCTGTATACCTATGACCAGGGACTGGCTCGATGGTCCAGTTTATGTTCTTGAGTATGAGATTTTTTCTAGTACCGATTTGGCTTTTCTGCGGTTCGGTCGATACGGTGATGGTATTTTTTGAGATATCTTTGGCGACTACGTAATACCTAGAATCATGTGGGGTCTTCTTCGTGATAGTAAATCCATGCCTCTCACCCAAGGTAAAAAACAATGCGCCGTCATGCTCCCCTATGATTTCACCTGATTCATCCAACACCACACCTTGCTTGGTATCTATATAATGCTTTAAAAAATCTTTCAAATCTATATCACCAAGAAAGCATATTCCCTGGCTATCTTTCTTTTCTGATACAGGTAGTTTGAATTTTTTCGCAAAACTGCGAACTTGTTTTTTGGTATATCCACCCACTGGAAAAATTATTTTTGATAACTGTTCTTGGTTTAACTGCCACAAAAAATAAACTTGGTCTTTGGTCAAATCTGTACTTTTAATAAGCTGAAAAATTTGCTTCTGTGAACGGTCTGGCCGAAGTTCACCTTTAGGTGAACGAGGAGAACCGAGGACCTGAACAGAAGTAAGTTTTTCAGCTTTACTGGCATAGTGCCCTGTCGCTACATAATCCGCACCAAGGGAAAGTGCTTTTTTTAAAAATGCACCGAATTTTATATGACTGTTGCACAATACATCAGGGTTTGGTGTTCTGCCTTCTTTGTATTCACTTATCATGTACTCAGCCACATCTTGCTTGTATTCTTTTTGTAAATCCAGGGTCAGAAACGGTATATCCAAATGCGCAGACACTCGAATAGCATCTAGCCTCTCTTCTTCTTCGTTGCATTTTATAAAATCTGGATGCCAGGTCTTGATAAAAACACCGACTACTTTGTGCCCAGATTTTTTAAGTAGAGCAGCCGAAACAGCAGAATCCACTCCACCAGAAAGCCCCACAAAGACTGTTTTTTGTTTTTTGGACATGTGGCGCTATTTTAAGTATTTTCGTATGTTTTGTCTATGTTCGTCGAAAGTTTTAGCAAAATAAATATTCCCTTCTTTATCGTGTAGATAATAGAGATATTTAGAAGTTTTGGGTTTGAATGCCGCTTCTATCGCTGCCAGCCCTGGGTTTGATACTGGATATGAAGGTAAACCTTTTGTCTTATAAGTACTCGGCACAGCATCCACTTGAAGTGCCATACCTATTTTCAATCGATTCCAGAGTATGCCAGAGATAAGCGCCCGATCTTCTTCTCCATTGGCTTCTTCTTCTAGAATAGAAGCCATGATTACTATCTCTCTAGTATCTCCACCAGATGCTTTTATCTCATCAAAGATATCCGCTGTCTTTTTTTTAAATTTGTTACTCATGCGCTGTATGACTATACTCTCATCATCGGTAGTTGAAAAGAAATAAGTATCAGGAAAAAGATAACCTGTCTCGCTACTTGCAAGAGAGAGGAATCTGTCTTTATCAAAATTACGGAGCTTCAAATCACACACCTCAGCTATTTCATAATTGTCAAAACCTTCTGGAATTGTGATTTTTATCACACCCAGCTGGCGATCACCAGTATATATTTTCCTGGCCACCTCTAAGACATTAATCTTTGTAGGAAATATATAATCCCCTACAATCAGTTTTTTCTCGCCACCGAGCATGATAACAAAAGTCTCAAGAGCCACTCTTGAACGTATGAAATTCTGCTCTTTTAATTTAAAAGAAATTCTACGGAGACTGTCCCCTTCTTCAACAGAAAAAATCTCATTTACTTTGAATTCTTTTGGTGGTCGAATCATGTACACATAAATAGCCAGAATAACTAAAAGCAACACCAAACCGAAATACACCCATCTTGGAATAGATGGGGTGTATTTTGTTTTAGTATTGATTTCGGGTGTATTGGTATCCATATATTACATAGGCAAGTTTGTAGGTGGTGCAGCTTCTTTGCTTTCGATACGTTCGAGTGTAGGCACTTTGATAATCTGACCTGGGAAGTGCCACAAGGTAGCGAGTTCTTCTACATTTAGAACACAAGTATGCGAATGAAAATAATTCATAAATAAATAGGGAGAAATAGGCCAAGGTAAATTATGCATATATTGCTGACGTAGTGGATGGTGAAAAAATGCTCTTTCTTGATATTCGAGAAGCATACGATTAATCAATAGCTCCACCTTCTCGTTTGAGAGTAAAAAGAAAGTGCTAAATAAACTTTTACCCGAAGCTGCATCGGCCTGAGTACCGTTTATACGTTCGAGTTCATTTACATCTGGATTAGCGAACTGACGGAAAATCAGACGTATATCTCTACGATGATTCATAGAATAGTTTTCTTTACGTGCGACATAAAAAGCACGTATACCTGTGTCAAAACCAAGTTTGGACATCTTTGCTACTATTCCTTTGACGCGCGGGTCTGCACCCACAAAACCTGCAGGTCGTTTTGGATCAGTGTCGGATGGATCGGCATATCTTTTTAAGGCACGATTGAGTTCCATCTCTGATGCTTGAACCCAATCTAAATCACCTTCACCATGGCCATGCGGATCATCAGAAAAAGTATTCTTGGAAGGACGCACCACAAACTGTAACCAATATTGCTCACCCTTACCCAAACTACCAAAGAGTTCAATAATCGGTGAGAGAGGGTCTATCTTGTATTCCTCTTTCGGATCTTTATCAAGACCGAAATCTACATAAGTCTTGATAGGATATGCATGGTGCTTCTTGAGTATGAATTCACAACCCCAACCCTGCCAGCCGCTTTCTTCGGAAATACTATCCACAGCCAGAGTGTAGTCTTCGACCACCTTCACCTGAGCTTGCGGATACTGGGCGTACATCTGTGTCTCGATTAAGTCTTTGAGTCTAGAAGGGGTGCGGATATAAAAATGCACCTGCCCTTCTATGGAGACTATCTCCAGCGAATACCAAAACCACACTGCACCTTGCCAGTATAATTCCAATCCTCCCTTGTTGCTCCAGTGATACAGTGCATTGGTGAAGAATAATTCCATAGCCTTGGGTGAACGAGGGACCTCGCGAGGCGGAATGATTTCTAACAATACATATTCAATACCAGAGATAAAATCTTGTTGGACATAATGCATCCAGATTTTCCATGCAACCTTGAGTAAGAAATAGAAAGCAACAAGTTGCCAAAATAACTCACGATCGAAGAAAAATACTAGTATACCTAAAGCCACTAATACAATAGTCCCTATATGTTCACCGATAAAAGAAAATACACTTTCTAGTGCACCACCTTCACCATGCTCATCAGCCCCATGATCACTCATGATTTTATTTTATTACAAATGAGAGAGAAAGAGAAGGTGAAAACTTAGACAGCGTTGTAAAGACCGTTTTTGTCTTTCTTGAAATACTTTGTGTTGAGTAGATTTACCAAAATAGTATTCTTTTTGAAATAGCGTTCCTTCATGACCTTGTCTACTACTTCATCTTTGGTCATAGGACCTTCTTTTTTAAGAATATCTCGTATGACATCACGAGCGATACCGGTCTTGTAACCCCATTCAGATAGAGCATACAATCCACGACCCACCAAGACAAAACGGTTATCTTTGATGAGTTCATTGTGCACAGTAGCAAAGTGAGTCTTACGGCCAAAAGTCTTGCTGATAGCATCAGTCACTTCTTTGAAGTGCATAGGAGAACCATGCTTGCGCATAACCAAAAAAGCGAAGTCTTTGACACCTCGAGTCTTTACATTTTGTGAATCAGCTTTACCCCATTCACCGAGCGGGTTTTTGCCGATAGATTTAGAGATAGAAAGCCAACGCTTTGCTACTTGTTCGTCTTTGTATTCATCTGCGACGTTCTTCATGTGATCAAAAAACTTCTTGATCATTTCTGTCTCAGGAATCAAATCTTCGTCACTGATATTTTGATACAGACGATGCAATGATGCATGCACTTCTTCAGCCAAAGCATCATCCACACTCCAACGAGTCTTGAAGTGGTCATTTTCTCGGTGCTTTGTGAAATAATCAGAGAGAGTCAGATGAAAGTGAATGTGATTTTGTGTAAGTTTGTCTTTTGCTATATGTTCGAGCAATTCTGCTTCTGCTACTACTGAACCAAGTGATTTTACTACGTCTCGCAATTCGTCAAAAAAAGCCTGCTCAGCTTTGAAGGCTGGAGATTTCTTGATCATAGCCAAAGCACTTTCTTCGATTTGACGCACACGTTCACGAGTGATTTTGTATTTCTGGCCGATTTCTTCTAAGGTCTTACGCTCCACATCTTCTGTAGAAAGACCGAAACGGTTCAGAATAACATCTAGGGGTCGGTCCGCTAGATGCGCTGTAATCTTCTTTGTAATTTGTTTTGGCTTCAAAGTTTTAGTTTGCATAAAATATATTATTTCACTTGTGATTTTATCATAAAATTGTAAAGTGTCAAATTTAGCAGCTTTTTTCTTTATTTTACTTTATTTCTTTCAGCACGGACTCTGTCGAGTTCGGTCAAATACTTCTTACGGAGTCTAACAGAATTTGGGGTAACTTCTAGGTATTCATCCTCGCCCATAACCTCCAAACCTCTTTCTATACTGAGCACAAATGCAGGTTTGAGCACGATTGCATCGTCGGTACCAGAAGCTCGCATGTTGGTCAATTGCTTACCTTTGATAGGGTTTACAGACATTTCTTCCCCTTTCAAGACATTACCTATTACCATACCTTCATAGACTTCAGTACCGTGGTCTATATACAATACGCCACGTTCTTGCAAATTCGCAAGGGCAAAGGCTACTGCCTTACCAGCAATCATTGAGGTCATAGAGCCATATTCTCTTTTCTTTATTTCTCCAGCGTATTCTTTGAAGGCAGTGAATCGAGCAGACATAATACCCTCGCCTTTGGTGTCGATGATAAACTCACCTCGATAGCCCAAAAGACCTCGAGTCGGTATCTCAAACACTACTCGCACCACACCTTCTTTCTCAACCATAGATTTCATGAGACCCTTGCGCTTCCCTATCTTTTCGATTACCGCACCAGAAAATTCAACGGGTACATCCACCACGAGTTCTTCATAAGGTTCGAGCTTGATGCCATTTTCCATTTTGACAATAACCTCTGGTTGAGAGACTTGCATCTCATAACCCTCACGACGCATGTTCTCGAGCAGTACCGCCAAATGCAATTCACCACGGCCATAGACCTTGAAAAAACTTGGTCCAGAATTACCTCCCTGTTCAGGAGAAAAATCTACACGTAGACCCACATTCATCTCGAGTTCTTTCTCGAGTCTTTCTTTAAGTTGACGAGAAGTAACGAATTTACCTTCGCGTCCAGCAAACGGAGAATCGTTCACCAAGAAATTGAGCGAAAGTGTCGGCTCATCGATAGCGATATGCGGTAGTGCAGGCACAGAATCATCTTCGCAGATAGTCTCACCGATAAAAATATCCGGAATACCAGCAAAAAGCACAATATCACCCGAGGTGGCTTCTGCTACTTCGACTCTATTGATACCTTCAAAACTAAAGAGTTTTGAAATTTTACCAGTTCTGGATTTGTCATCATTTTTGACTACCACTTGTTTACCAGAAGATATCTTGCCTCCATACACGCGTGCGATAGCGAGACGTCCTAAAAAGTTGTCATAACCGAGATTGAAAACCTGTGCAGACATCTTGTCCCCTTCATGGTTTGAAGCTACAGGAACTTTCTCTAGTATCAGATCAAGCAGAGGTGACAAATCTTTTGAATCATCACCAATCTTGCGGAAAGCTTTACCCTCACGACCGATAGCATAAATAGTCTCAAAATCTATCTGGCCATCGTTGGCGCCGAGTTCTAGGAAAAGTTCAAGCACTTCTTCATGCACTCGATCTGGGTCCGCAGCTGGTTTGTCTATCTTGTTTATCACCACGATAGGCTTCAATCCAAGTTCGAGAGATTTCTTGAGCACAAAACGAGTCTGAGGCATCGGGCCTTCGACTGCATCTACCAAAAGTAACACAGAATCGATAGCCCGAAGTACGCGCTCCACTTCACTACCGAAATCCGCGTGCCCTGGGGTATCCACGATGTTTATCTTTGTATCTTTGTATCTGATAGAAGTATTTTTTGCATAGATGGTGATACCACGCTCTTTTTCTATAGCGTTTGAGTCCATTGAGGCATTCAAGTCTTTGACTGCACCGTTTTGTTGCATTAATGCATCGGTAAGTGTGGTCTTGCCGTGGTCCACGTGAGCGATAATAGCGATGTTGCGAATTTCCATGAAGTTTAATTTAAAATATTAATAACCTAAACAAAAAGAGCCCAAAGGCTCAAAATTTATTGTTTTTATAATAGCACACATTTTAAAAAACTACAAATACAACCCAAACCACATAGGGTAACCCTATCTGGTTTATTGGATATATAATGAACCTAGAAAGATGAACTGTTGAAAAATAAAGAACTTTGCTTTATAATACTCTACTGAATTTTCAAAATTCGTTCATTCACAACCACCCCACCCGACCTTCGGTGTGGGAATTCTTTAATTTCAAACTTTTTCATTATGAAATTTTTTGTTTCACTACTCTCCTTACTCGCTTTCACCACTTTTTTCACGCCTAAAACCAACGCACAAATATCTGTGCAAAACATTTTTCATCGATTAATGATCGAGCCCATACAAAAAGATACGAACGGAATAGATTTTCTGTTCAATCCATCCATTTTTGGATCAAAGGTACACGATGAAAACACATTTTATATGTGGGATGCTTGGAATACCGGAACGCGGCTAACTGGTTCGATTGAACACTTTTCAAATGTTTTTATTTACATTGAATTATTCTATGAAAGAGAAAAGTACACTGACTTGTATGCATCTCCTACGCGTGCACACAAAGGAGGATCTTTAAGGGCTGAGCCGGGTGTTGGAATGAGATTCCCAGTAGAAATAGGAGAAACTGGATTACTAATAGAGGGTGAGGCTACTATGCCCTTTAGTGTTTTTAGACCAGCTCTTGAAGCAAAGTTGAAATGGGAGAACGAGAAAGTAAGCGTAGGCTTAGGTAATAAAATAGTAACTGGCTATGCCAGTCTTTTTAATCCAACAATTCAGTTTGAATATAAATTTGTATTTTAGAAAAACCAAAAGAAAACCACCCGCCGGGATGCACAAATGCACCCCGGCTTTTTTATTTGACATATTTACAAAACCGTGGGAGTATCAAATCGAATCAAAATAACTAGTTCTATGAAAAAAATTATGACCTTGCTGGCATTTTTTTGCTGGCAAAATCTCTACTCTCAAGAGAAAAGTTGGTCAGTTCAAGCTACCACTTTCTCCGCCTCTGATTACGGGTATGTAATCGAACCAGAGGTTACCTTTGCATTAGACAATGAATTCTCATTTCATGAATTTTCATTAAATTCTTCTGGTAGCCTGTGTGCTATCAATGGAATCATTACTGAAAGTTGGTCTCCTTATGTGTACCTTTCATGCAATCCAAAGACCATGTCTTCATACTCCAGTATCGGTGTATCGAAGAGTGTTAGTTTTGGCAGCGAATTTGGCGCGATTGCCTATGCTGAAGTTGGCATCACTGATGCTGAATTCAAAAATTGGTCTTTGGGGGTAGGCATGATCTATTCTTTAGATATACCTTCAATAAATTTCAAAAAAAGGAGGAGGTAAGTAGTATGAAAAAAATTATTAAATACACCTAAATGCAAATGAGCAGTAAGGTGTATTTTTTATTTACACGGATTTTGCTACGGCTTGAGCCAAGCCTTTGTCGAACATGGTAGGGAGAATTTTTTTGGTGGTTGGTTTTTTTACAAACTTAGCGATGGCTTCCGCTGCGCGTATAAACACTTGCTCATTAAACTGCTTCTTCTTATCTATGATGCCACGGAAAAGCCCTGGAAATCCAAGAGAATTATTCACCTGATTTGGAAAATCAGACCGCCCAGTAGCTATGATAAATGCACCTGCCTTTTTTGCCACATCCGGCATCACCTCAGGCACAGGATTCGCCAAGGCAAATATTATCGGCTTCTCGGCCATCTCTGTTATCATCTGCGCGGTTAGCATGCCTGCTTTAGAAAGCCCGATGAATATGTGCGCACCTCTCAATACTTCACTCACCTCACCTTTTATATTTTCAGGATTAGTCTTTTGGGCAAGTGTCTGTTTGAAAGGATTTAGATTATCCCTCCCTTCATAGATAGCGCCCATGGTGTCACAGACGATGATGTTTTTGAACCCATAAGCAAGCAACAAATTCGCCACGGCTATCCCCGCAGAACCAGCGCCGTTGATGATGATTTTTGCTTCTTCTTTTTTAAGTTTCCTAAGTTTGAGTGCGTTGATGAGCCCAGCGAGTACCACAGTCGCTGTGCCATGCTGATCATCGTGCATCACGGGAATATCGAGCTCAGCCCTCAGTCTCTCCTCTATCTCAAAGCACCTCGGTGCAGAAATATCTTCTAGATTGATGCCACCGAAAACAGGTGCGATGTTTTTCACGATACTTATTATCTCTTCTGTATCTTGGGTTTCGAGGCAAATCGGAAATGCGTCCACTCCGCCGAATTCTTTGAATATCGCGGCCTTGCCCTCCATCACCGGTATGGCTCCATATGCACCCAGGTTACCAAGCCCGAGCACCGCAGACCCATCAGAGACTATCGCCACTGTATTTTTCTTGAGCGTATACACTCTGGCCAATTTTTTATCTTTTGCCACCTCAAGTGACACACCCGCCACACCCGGAGTGTATGCTAAGGACAAATCTTCTTTATTTTTGAGTTTTACTTTTGCTTTGAGTTCGATTTTGCCTCCGTTCTTTTTATGCAATGCGAGTGATTTTTTGTAGTAGTCTTTTTTCATATATGAAATTATAGCACAATAAAAAAATCCCCAATTGGGGATTTTTTTATTGTGCGCCGGGAAGGATTCGAACCTTCGTAGGCCTAAGGCCGACAGATTTACAGTCTGTTGTAATTGACCACTCTACCACCGACGCTTAACCGCCCCCAAGGCGGATTGTTCTGCCTGGGGACTTACGGTTAGATTAGCATGAAATATATGCATTAAGCAATACTTTTCGGTTTACTAGCGATATGGCTACGCACCTTACGTTTCTTTTCTATTATCAATTCTTTGCCTTTGGTAGTCACCACCACAGCATCACCCTTCTTCACACCATTTGAGATTATAAAACTCGCGACAGGGTTCAATATCTTGGACTGGATCAGGCGGTTCAGTGGTCTCGCACCATAATGTGGGTCATAACCTTCTTTGGCTAGATAATCCAATGCTTCACTAGTGATATCAAGACCGATACCCTTACCAAGCAAACGATCGCGGACCACCTGCATGCGTATATCGACTATCTCGCGAATTGCTTTTTCTGAAAGGATATCAAAGAGCACTATCTCATCCACACGATTCAAGAATTCTGGACGGAAATGATCTTTGAGGGCATCCATCACTCTATCTTTGACCTGATTATAATCTCCTGCTTGGGTGTTGTTGGAAAAACCGAGAGATTCCATCTTCTCGACAAACTGCGAACCGATGTTTGAAGTCATGATGATGATGGTGTTTTTGAAATTAACCACTCGGCCCTTGCCGTCAGTCAAACGCCCATCATCTAGAACCTGAAGCAACATATTGAATACTTCTGGATGCGCTTTCTCTATCTCGTCGAAGAGCACCACTGCATATGGTCTGTGTCGCACTGCTTCGGTGAGTTGGCCTGATTCATCATAACCCACATATCCTGGCGGAGAACCGATGAGTTTAGAGACAGAATGTCTCTCCATGTATTCAGACATGTCGACACGGATGATGGATTTCTCATCGTTAAACATGAATTGACCCAAGGCTTTGGTGAGTTCGGTCTTACCTACTCCAGTCGGACCCAAAAAGATAAAAGATCCTATCGGTCGGTTTGGATCACCTATACCAGCACGATTGCGACGAATCACATTGGAAACCCTTTCGATGGCTTCATCTTGGCCGATGACACGCGCTTTGAGTTCGCTTTCCATCTTCTGTAGTTTTTCTCTCTCTTCTTCGAGCATCTTGGTCAATGGTATACCAGTCCAACGTGCTACGACTTCGGCTATATCTTCCGAGGTGATTTCCTCTTTGAGAATACGACGAGATTTTTGGAGTTTCTTGAGTCGAGCGAGTTTGGTATCGAGTTCTTTTTTGAGGGTAGGTACGATGCCATAACGTATCTCCGCTGCACGCGCTAAATCAGAACGCATCTCGGCATTCTCAGCTTCAAGGCGCATGCTTTCCAAATCTTTCTTGATAGTACGTATTTCTACCACTATCTCCCGCTCGTTATTCCATTTTATTTCGAGTTCTTTTGTCTTTTCTTGTAGATCAGCTATTTCTTTTTCGATTTCTTTTAGACGTATGCGAATTTCTTTTTCTTTGTGTTTGTCTTCAGATTCTTCTGCTTCTTTTTTGAGTGCTTCTTTTTCTATCTCTAGTCGCATTGTCTTCCTGTGTGTTTCTTCGAGTACCGGAGGCTTGTTCTCGAGAGCGATCTTGAGCGAAGAAGAAGCTTCATCTATTAGGTCCACAGCCTTATCTGGTAGAAATCTATTTGTGATATATCGAGCAGAGAGATTGACCGCAGAGACTATAGCTTCGTCAGTGATACGTACTCCATGAAAAAGTTCGTACCTTTCTTTGAGTCCACGCAAGATAGTGACCGCATCCTCGATGGATGGTTCTTCTACATATACAGGCTGAAAACGACGTGCCAAGGCTGGATCTTTTTCGATATGCTTTTGATATTCTTTGAGAGTAGTTGCACCAATAGCTCGCAATTCACCACGTGCCAGTGCGGGCTTTAACATATTTGAAGCATCGAGTGTACCTTCGGCACCTCCAGCACCTACGATGGTATGTATCTCGTCAATAAAAAGTATTACTTTACCATCAGTTTTTTCTATCTCCTTCATGATTCCTTTTAATCTCTCTTCAAATTCTCCTCTGTACTTTGTACCCGCTATTAAAAGACCCAAGTCCAAAGACACGAGTTCTTTATCACGCAAAGATTCAGGCACCAAGCCTTTAACGATACGATTCGCCAATCCTTCGACTACCGCAGTCTTACCCGTACCCGCTTCACCGATTAGGATGGGATTGTTCTTGGTACGACGCGATAGAATCTGCATAATACGCATTATCTCAGTATCGCGTCCGATGACCGGATCGAGTTTATCTTCTTTGGCGAGTTTGGTGAGATTACGAGTGTACTTGAGTAGGAGTTTTGGTTTCTTGGATTCAGGGGCATCGGTGATATTTTGTGCTTTGAATTCATTTACTACCTTCAAGACTTCTTCTTTTTGAATGGAGAGTCTTTCGAGCATATCTTTGGCTTCGCTTTGCACATCAAACAAAGCCAAGAATAAGTGCTCCGTAGACACGAATTCGTCTTTCATACCTTCAGCTACTTTGACCGAATACTCTATCGCTTGAGCCAGATCTGGGTTTAGATATATCTGATACGAAGGAGAGATAGTGCTAGGTGCTTCTTTTCCTTCGATGGCTTCTATGACTGCATCAGTGATGAGCATAGAGTCTAATTCTAATCTATCTAAAATAGATACGACCATACTCTCTTCGCTCACGAGCAAAGCGGCAAAAAGATGCATCGAAGATACATGGTTTTGCCCTCTTTCGATGGCTAGTTCGTGGGCTTTCTTGATAGCTTCACGTGCTTTGATTGTAAATTTATTGAGTGGAGGCATTTGTGTTTTCTTCGTTAGTTTCTATTTTTTGTTTAATTTCTTTTCCAAGTTCGACTAAAGTGAATCCTTCACCTAGAGTTACTTTGGACACTTCATATTCACCGGTGATTCCGTGCACTATATAAGTCTCTCCTTCTTGCGGTACAGCAATCACTTTATTGATTACCACCTTACCTTCTCCGAGCATGAGACCAGTGCCGAGTAAAGTATTTTCAGTTTCTCCTTTGAGATACACAGAAGCACTCAGATTCTGGACAGATTTCAAGTCTTCGAGCAACTTTTTTTCTTCAGCGGATAATGATTCTCCAGTCTCCACTGGGACTATCTTCTCTACGGTCTGTTTGACTATCCTAGTGATAGGTGTAGAGACGGACTGAGGTGCCTGTTCCATGAGAGATACTACGGTAATACCAGTGACCACAGAGGTCATAAAACTCACCAAAAGAGCGAGTAATAAAAGTTGGGACTTATTTAAATCTTTTATATCCATATGGTGGATTGTAGCACAAAAGTCAACTTTTTTCTATATTTTTTAATACCAATCTTTGAGTTTGAATAGTATTTTTTCGAGAGCAGACAATATATCATCCATATCTTTGGTGCTCGCATTTCCATCAAAAGAAATACGTAGACCACCAATATCTTTCGCCACCTCAGGTCTAATAGCGTGTATCACATACGAACCTTCTTTGTGCGAACTCTGACAAGCGCTTTTGGAAGAGGTCATAAAACCACGAGATGATAATTCGATCACCAATATATCACTGGGTATTTTTGGAAAAGTAATGTTTATATTATTTACCAATCTATCTACCCTATCTCCATTTATCAACACACCACAATCATTAAAAATCTTCTTGCTAGTGATCTTCCTAAAAAAATAATCCCGCACCTTCGACATATTTTTTATATCAATATCCTGACGCATCTTTACCACACCAGAAGCCAAAGCACCTATAGCATTTACATTCTCCGTACCAGGCCTCAAACCATTTTCTTGATCTCCACCATAAAATACTGGCAATATAGGGGTGCCGGATTTTATATACAGCACACCTGCGCCACGCGCTTTGAGTACTTTTGTACCAGAGAGAGTGAGCAAGTCTACGCCGAGTTTTTCTATATTCAAAGGCAAGGTGCTGACTGCTTGGACAGCATCGGTGTGTAGGTATATCTGCTGACCGGTGTGCTTTTTTACGTGTCGTAACATTTTCGATATCTCACTTACCGGTTGGATAGTACCTATTTCATTATTCGCATACATCACCGATATCAGACGTGTCTCAGGCAAGATGGATTTTTTCAATTTTACTAAATCAATAATTCCATTTTCTTCGACTGGTACTATGGTGCTTTTTATAGAACCTTCTTCCGTGAGAGCATGGACTATCTCAATTACAGACGAGTGTTCTATGTTCGTGGTTATTATATGAGGTACTATTTTTTCCTTTTTAGTGATTGCTTTACAGAATCCGATTATAGCCAGATTGTTTGCCTCAGTACCACCGCTCGTAAATACGATTTCACTTAACCGAGCAGAAAGAATATTGGCTATTTTGGCACGAGCATCTTCTAGAGAGGATTTAGCGACTAATCCAGCGGCATGGATAGAACTAGGATTTGGATCGGCACTCGCAGCGATATCAAAATATCTGCTTTTTTTATTGCTTATTTTGCTCTTGTTTACCTTAGCTTTTTTGCTAGGCACGTTTGATTTACGCATAAAACTAGTATATATTGAAATGGTATGAATCCAAAGCTCGAAATCGCTTTTTTTGTTTTGTTTGGAATCCTAATTTTAGTCCAGGGTTTCTGGGTACTTAGTACTGAAAAAAGACTCAAGCGTTTTTTCTTGGGTAAAAAAGCCAAGGATTTGGAAGAGACCATGGTCTCCATGCAAAAAGACATCGAGGCTTTGACCCTCGCTCGAGACAAAGCAGAGAGAGAACTTGCTGAAATAAATCAAAAATTAGCCAAGAGTATTCGAGGATTGGAAGTGCTCAGATTCAACCCATTCCCTGACCAAGGAGGTAATCAGAGTTTTGCTATAGGTATGCTCGATCAAGAAGGAGATGGATTGGTCCTCTCGAGTCTGTATTCTAGGGAGCGCATGAGTGTCTTTGCAAAACCAGTCAAAAAAGGTAAATCAGAATTCGAACTTTCTGATGAAGAAAAAGAAGTATTAGAACGCGCTAAGATATAAACCAATATGGCAAAAACAAAAGAAATAAAAAAAGAAAGAATAATCATGCGTCCGCCAGTGGTGGCGGTGATGGGCCATATCGACCATGGAAAATCTACCCTACTAGACTATATCCGCAAGACAAATATAGTGGATCGCGAGGCGGGTGGTATCACTCAGGCTGTTTCTGCTTATGAGGTTTTAGCAAATGGACAGAAAATTACTTTCATCGACACCCCAGGTCATGCGGCTTTTACCAAGATGCGTGAGCGTAGTGCCAACATCGCAGACATAGCGATACTCGTGGTATCCGCCGAAGATGGAGTCAAACCACAGACCATGGAAGCCTGGACCACCATCACCGAGAGCAATACCCCATATATCGTCGCTATCAACAAGATAGACAAACCCGCCGCTAATGTCGAAAAGACAAAAGTAGATTTGGCAGAACACGGTATTTATCTAGAGAACTACGGAGGTAATGTACCTTTTGTGCCGATATCTGCAAAAGTAGGCACAAACATCGACGAGTTGCTCTCTATGATACAGATCCTCGCTGAGATGGAGAATTTTACTGGTGACCATAGTAAAAGTGCGGAAGGTTTTGTGATTGAAGCAAATCTAGACACCAAGCGTGGTATCCAAGCGACCTTGATCATCAAAGACGGTTCAATAGACAAGAGCGCTTGGGTGGCTTGTGGAGGAGCGGTGTGCAAGGTTCGCATCATGGAAGATTTCCAGGGTAAGAGCATCGACATGGCTACCTTCTCCTCTCCTGTGAGACTAGTCGGCTTTGATGAGATGCCTCAAGTAGGTTCTGCTTTCAAAACATTCAAAGACAAAGAAGAAGCCCTAGAATACGCCAAAGCATCCCAAAATAAGTCCAACACCTTGAGCCCCTTTGTATCTGCTGGCAAAAAAGTCATACCGATAATCCTCAAAGCAGATACCACTGGTTCTATAGAAGCAATCGAAAAAGAAATATCTAAAATCAAGAACGATAGCGCTGTTTTCCAGATTATCGTCAAAGGTGAAGGTAAAATCACTGAAGGAAATATCAAAAACATTTCCGAAGGCGGTGAAGCACTGGTCATCGGCTTTAATGTCAAAGCTGATAATTCAGCTACCGAACTCGCCGAACGCCGAGGTATCACTATCGCCTACTTTGATATTATCTACAAATTATCCGAGTGGCTTGAAGAAGAAATGGAAAAGAGGCGTCCTCGCGTCGAGACCGAAGAGACTCTCGGTAAAGCAAAAATACTCAAGGCCTTCAGCAAAACCAAAGAACGCCAAGTACTCGGAGCCAAAGTCATCGAAGGCAAGATAAATATGTCTTCTTTTGTAAAAATCATTCGCAGAGACAATGCTATCGGACAAGGTAAAATAATAAACATAGAGAAGAATAAGACCAAAGTAGGATCTGTCGACGAAGGTTCTGAATTCGGTATGTTGCTTGAATCAAAATTAGACATAGTAGCCGGAGACGTCATAGAGACTTTCACCATAGTCAAAAAATAAAACCATAAAAACATGAATGAACGCACTGAAAAAGTATCAAATTTACTTCGAGAGTTAGCAGCCCAATACTTGGGCCGTGAGAATAATCGTACTTCCCTCATCACTGTAACCAGAGCCAATGTATCTGATGACCTAAAGAAAGGTACTGTCTTTATATCTGTATTACCAGAGTCAGCCGAAGAAGCTGCTCTAGGTTTCTGCAAGAGAAACCGAAGCGACTTGCGAGATTTTCTAAAAAAGAACATGAATACAAAAAATGTTCCTTTCTTGGATTTCGAGATAGATTTTGGAGAAAAGAATCGCCAGCATATCGATGCACTCCTCCGAGAATAGTTGATAGCGGTGCGTGAATGCGGTATAGTTGAGAACAGTTTTCTTTGAGAAAGGCCTGGTCGTCAAGTGGTAAGACAAGAGTCTGCAAAACTCTTATGCGGCGGTTCGATTCCGCCCCAGGCCTCATGTGCGATTTTTGAAAAATAAAGAATGCCCGGATGGCGGAATTGGTATACGCGCACGACTTAAAATCGTGTCTCGCAAGGGATGTGGGTTCGACCCCCACTCTGGGCACAAAGTTTAAAAAACCTACTTAGGTTTTTTAAACTTTGGGCCCAGAGAATTTGCAAACTACTTTGCAAATGTTGGGGGTCGAAAGACTTTTCATTATTTTTTATGAAGTAAAAAATTGAAAAGTACCCGCGACCGTAGGGCGAGATTCCT
>JACCDR012535230.1_pt1 | contig 27139 bp, 44 predicted proteins | sample 7446431 | NCBI WGS metagenome assembly JACCDR01 (sample SAMN15323443, study PRJNA562643) | freshwater metagenome | isolation source: river surface water | place: USA:Blue River Watershed | collected 2017-08-17 | reverse complement strand
GGCTGACAAGGGCTTTGCCATGGGCAACATCGTATTCGGCATTGGTAGCTTCACCTATCAGTACGTCACTCGTGACACCTTCTCGATTGCCATGAAGTTAACGGCTGCTGTGGTCAACGGCGAAGAGAACATGTTGTTCAAGGACCCGGTGACAGACAACGGCATGAAGAAGTCCGCTCGTGGCCGCATTGCATTGATGTGGGAAGACAACGAGATCGTCATGTACGAAGGACTCACTCGCAAGGAATGGGACCGCAAGGTCACCGACCCTGCCAGCGTCTACCAATTGGTGTGGCGTGACGGTGAGCACATGAGGACCACGACGTTCGACAAGATCCGTCAGACCCTGCGTGACGAGAACCTGAGAGTAGCTGCATGAAATTGAAACGTTGGGCTGTCGGGTTCTACCGCAACAGCTACCGCTACAACCCCCTGACCGACAAGACCACGCCAACATATGCAGCGATCTTGGCTTCGTTCAGCCCTTACGAGGTACGCCGCTTCTGGACTCGTGATCAAGCTGTTGCGATAGCAGACACTTTCAATGAAGACCAGAAGCCTGAGAAGTCAGCGCTCGTACATGACAGATGGAAGAGGCGATGACAGATAACAACTGGTCCCTTCCAGACTATGACGAAGCCATCATCGAAGCAGCTGAAGAGTTGTGTGACTCTTGGGAAGCCATGAGGCAAGCACCTTTCAATTCAGACAAGTTCAACAAGATGTCAGAGGCACAGTTGAAGGTGTCAGAAACTGTCAAAGCAAGGCGGGACTACGTCAGTTCCGGGGCTCACGAAGACTACTAACACAGAAAGATAATGATTACAACAGAAGAGAAACGAGAGATTGTCTCAAGCCTTTCAGGAGAAGCGCAGAACTTCTCCATCGAGGCTTCAGGCAAAGCATTCCGCACACTGATCGACAACTTGTACTCCAACAAGATCCAATCGATCGTGCGAGAACTGTGTTCCAACGCATACGATGCTCATGCTGAGGGTGGTAACCCCGAAGAGCCATTCGAGATTGTCATACCAGCTCTACTGGACCCCACCTTCTCGGTGAGGGACTATGGCATCTCGATGCCACATGAGTTCGTCATGAAGTTCTACTCGACACTCTTCTACTCGCCGAAGGAGACTTCGAATCAGGTCGTAGGTCGTTACGGTCTTGGTTCGAAGTCTCCTTTTGCTTACACTGATAGCTTCAACGTCACCACTTACATCGATGGGGTACAGAACACATACATCTGTCACATCGATGACAAAGACATCCCGACGATCACCCATCAGTCGACCAAGGAAACTACAGAGCGCAACGGTACCAAGGTATCGATGGCCGCCAGCACAAAGGACGCTCAGGAGTTCACCGCTGCTGTACAGCGCATGCTGGTGGGCTATAGCGTCATGCCGAAGGTCATCAACGCTCCCGAAGGATTGACCAAGCCAGAACCACTGGCCGAGGTCAACGGTTTCAGAAGATACAAGACACCAAATGCTTGGTCAGACGCGGATACCTGGTTCTACAACCAGGGTGGCGTGCTGTATCCCATGGCGCACCACGAAGAGCTTCAGAAGTTCTTCCACATCAATCAAGCAGCGAATCGTACGTATCATTACAGTGGGAAATGGCGTGCAGAGTATCTCTATGTGCTCGACATGCCCATCGGCACCTTCGATGTCACTCCTTCTCGTGAAGCGATCGACCTCAACCCGACATCGATTGCTAGCATCCAGAAGTTCATTCATGGGTTCATCGAAAAGATCAAGGCTGAACTCGTTGATGCTTACGACGAGGTCAAGAGCCGCCCTGGTTTGCAGGAGGTCTACAACAGATACAACATCGCAGATGTAGAAACCTTCGCAGTACCTATCCCCAATGACAAGTTCAACCTCGGTCTCAAGTCGAACATGGTGTGGATACAACCCGACCACATCTTGAAGAACCGGACCTTGGTCGCTCTCAACAAGGGTATCATCGGGTCGCCCAGCGTGAACAACATCAGCTCGATCGGCTTCGGTTGGGAGGTCGACGGTGGAGTATCCAAAACAGAACCTGGTCGTGCGTATTACTACGACCGTGGTAAGATTCACGAACTTCACAAAGTACCTACAGGCAGACTGGGTGAGTTGAAATTATATGTCGGCATGGAACGCAAGATAGATCGTCGCGCGTTCCGCATGAGACAGTTCAAGGGTTGGGACAAAGCAATCTTCTGCTTCACCGAAGACCTGCCACGACTCGCTCGCATCCTGCAGCTGAAGTCGTCACAGATTCACCCCATTGAATCAATGCCTGATGTAGCTCCACCTATGAAGGGTGGATCACGTCCCACTGCAATGGTGAACTTGACGGGTACGATGGTAGTGACGCCTTCGAATTACTACTGGCTGGAAGTTTCTCGTGGTTACGTGAAATCAAAGGAACTGAACCGTGGATACTTCGGTACTGCCACGTGGACCAGCCGGGTGAAAGGCTTCTTGGCTTGGTATGACAAGCAGTTCAAGACCGATTTGTCAACTGAGTTCGATCAGATGCAGATCGTGCAGGTGATCCCGTCCAAGGTGGACAAGATGGATCCCCAGTTGAACGTCTACAATTGGTTCAAGGACAACATCGAGCTGGACAAGGTGGGCAAGGTCTATCCTGATACAGCCGTGTTGAACACCGACCCGACTCGTTGGGTGAACAATCGCCTCAGACAAGCTCCATTCAACGTTCAGGATTACAACGTACACAACTTGATGTCGTTGATCGGTACCATGATCATACGTACCGAAGTACCTGCGATGAAGGCGGGCCAAACCAACCTGCCTACCTTGGATTTCTGGGAAGCACTGGTCAAACATGTCGACAAGCAGTCGACTCAAAAAGATGGCATCGAGAAGAAGCTGGAAGCAGCTTTGAAGAAGTATGATATAATGTTGGAAAGGGATAAAGACAAGATCGCAAGACACATGATGGAGTATTCCAAGTGAGCATCGACTACTACATTTCAGCCCGTACCATCCAAGTTGTAGACTCGGATCGTAACACGTACTCGGTCGCTCAAGACCATCCGAACTTCTTCAAGATCCATGAGGCTCTTGTCAAGAAGGAACCCGAAGACAAAATCTTGGATCTGATCAACCTCACACGTGCGATCGAACGCCGTGTCGAAGAAGCCGTTGCAGGCAACTACTTGCCTCACGGTAAGGTCCGTATCGAATACGGTCAGGTCTACTACGATGGTCTGGTAGTCGAGACGATTCTGACTCACAAGATGTTGGGAGCGCTGGCCGAAGGACACGACCTGCGTCCGTGGATCTTGTTCATGGAGAACTTGTATCTCAACCCCAACCACAGTACCCGTCTCGAACTGTATGAGTGGATGCAAGAGTGCAACCTTCCGCTCACCACTGACGGTCACTTCCTTGCGTACAAGAAGGTACGCGAGAACTACAAAGACTGTCACACTGGTACGATGGACAACTCCATTGGAAAGGTCGTAGCACTCGCGAGCCGTGAGAAGGTTGACCCCAACCGTAACAACCACTGCTCGCAGGGACTCCACTTCTGCTCCAAGTCATACCTCCCCCACTTCTATGGTGGTAGCGGACATGTCATGGTCTTAAAAATCAACCCAGCAGACGTAGTATCGATCCCTACAGACTACAACTTCGCCAAGGGGCGTTGTTGGCGTTACGAAGTTATCGGAGAGATCCGTGAGGACAGCGTTCAAGAAAAAGAATGGCCTGTCATCTCGGATTGGACCGCACCCAGATACGACTAGAGAAATGAGTGAACGTGCACGTTGTTGACACGTCTAATATCAAATGCCCTGAGTTCTTGATGACCATCAACGACTACAGCCCTCATAAAGAGTGGCTGTTGGCTTGCGCTTACATGACTGCAACCAATGTCGATGATGAGCTGGAGAGGTTCTACTGGGACGTTGCAACTCCGAAGGATCTCAGGTTGTACGAGATCCCGATCGAAGGCATGCGTCGTTTGATCAAGGCAGCTGATTTCCAGGTAGCTGAGATCATGTACGATCAGTATCTCATCTCCACTGAAATGGCGCAGCGCATCGAGACTGGTGTGCTGCACCAATTCAGAACCATGGCCGAGTACTACAACGAGATCACCGCGCTAGTTGCCAGGTACGCCAAGGCAGGCTTCTATGATCACTTCGATGACTCAAAGGCCTGTGGAAAAGAAGCTGCTTGGTTGATGTTCAGATCGACCGATGCCTCTGATCAACAGTTTGCTCTGCTCGCTGCTCTGGACTGGTTCACCATCAACGAGATGAAGCTTCCGAAGATGTTGGAGTTCTTCAACGACTTCGCCTATGAACCGAAGCACATTCGGTCGTTCATCATCGGAGCGATCTGCGACTACTTCTACGTGGGATCAAAGCGCCCTTGGCAGGGCAATGATCCACGAGCAGTGCATCACAATAATGTATCGCAACAAGACCCAGGTCAATGTCCTCACAGTGGGTCAATGCTCTGGTCGAATGAGCATCAGACATACTTTTGTGGCTGGTGCGATGAACCCATTCCTACAGAAATGCTCGGTTGGGGAGACGGTCTCTTCAGCTGCTGATAGAAAGACAATACCATGAACATCATTGACACCAAGTACTACCGCTATGGCAACACCACAGCCTGCATCATCACAGCCAGGCTGTCGAATGGTGTGGTTCGTGACGCCATGGGCATTGCCGAGAGGCATCCCACCGATCGCAACAACACCAAGGTGGGTAAGTCGTTGGCTTACGGTCGGGCCATGGCTCGTATCGTCGCCCGCGAGAACCGCATTGCCGAGGGTGCTGCCAAGCACGCCGCCGACATTGCACAGTTCAAGCACACCGACCCGCCCGCGTGGCTCAACGAGGCTCCGCTGCGAGCGCCGGATGGAACTGAGTTTCGTTCGGTCCGTCGCGTGCCTCGTCAGCAGACAGCCTCCGCCTGAAAGGCGGGTCTAGCATGAAGGTCTTATTGGCAGGAGACACTCATGCTTCCAAGCTTGCGATCAGTAACGTCTTTGCGGCGGCGAAGGCGGTCGGTGCTGAGCGCATCTTTCAGTTGGGTGACTTCGGATTCTGGCCTCGTCAACGAGACGGCCAGATGTATCTTGGATTCGTATCGCAGCTGGTGAAAGCGCAAAGCATCCCGCTGTATTGGTTGGCTGGGAATCATGAAGACTGGGACGACCTCGACATTGTTCATGTGACATACCGAACAGATGACGATGGGTTCCACAAGTACGGTAACACTCTAGTGGCCCCTCGGGGTCACGCATGGGAGTGGGATGGTATCAGGTTCGGTAGTCTTGCTGGTGCATTTTCGATCGACCGTAAGTTCAGGACCAAGTATTTGAGTTGGTTCCCACAAGAGGTTCCCCTAGAAGCAGATCAAGACGAACTTGAGACTGCAATGGATGCCATAGGTATCGATCACATCGATATCATGTTGGCTCATGACGCTCCCGAGAATGTAGCAGTGATGATGGGAGGTATAGGTTTCCACAATGAAGAAGCCTATGCCTGTCAAGCACTGTTGGCTGAAGCTGTACAACGCTTCGAGCCGTATGCTTGGGTGCACGGTCACTGGCATACGTACCTCAAGTACTACCGGAACTCCACGTTCTGTCTGGCATTGGATCAGATGACAACATCACAATTCGTCACCAACATGGCTGTAGTAGATACGCAAGAGCGTACTCTATCGATTGTGTATGGCGACACACTACAAACGGTATTCGAGATACCAGAAAGATGAGATCATGACAACAGTGGAAGCAGCCGCACCTGAGATCGTCGGCGACATCACTGAAGAAGAGGTGATCGAAGATGATCGTACTGCATGGGAGAGAATGACCCAGGGTCCTTTTGACCCTCATGCCAGGTTCTCCAATGAGATGTTCGACATCTTGGACGACCTGTTCGAAGAGGCCCTACAGGAATCGCTCAACGATCCTGATGATGACCTCGAAGAAGAAGGCAGCAACTATGATCACTTCAGATACGAAGAGATCATAGAGTCCGCTCTGCGTGAGGTCTGGAAGAACTTCAACGTCACTCTGCATGTGTTGCATGATCGTTGGGCTCAGTTGAAGAACAATGTCGACTACTCCCTGAAGCCTATTGGTCATTGGGGAGAAGAGATTGTCATGAGGATGATGAGCTATGCCTACACTGGCATGGACCACACCTACAAGTCAGCTGTCAAGCCCAACGCCTGGACGTCGATCAAGGACTTCGAATATTGCTGTTCGGTCGCCAAGGATCTTCCAGCCGGTGCAGTTCGTGAACGTGCGTTGCGATTCATCGAAGTGATGTCTTCAAACTATTGGGGCACCGCGCAATCAGGTGCTAAACTCTGAGGAATGTACATCAGGGTCTTCATCGACGGCGCAGCGCGTAATCAGGGTGGTCCAGGTCCTCGTCGTGCAGCAGCAGCTGTAGTAATCTTCAAGAACAACAAAGAGATCGTTCGTTTCGTTCGTGGTCTAGGTGACCGCTCCAACAACGAAGCAGAATACGAAGCTCTGATTGCTGCTCTGCTGATCTGCACGATGAGTGACTTCGAAGCCCCCATCATCTACAGCGATTCAGCTGTCGTGGTGAACCACACCAATGGGAAGTGGCAGTGCAAGAAAAAGGAACTCTTACCGTATTATCTGACGGTGAAAGAGATTCGGGCCAACTACCACTTCCAGATCGTCCAAGTACCAAGAGCCAAGGTGTTCTTACCGGACGAGTTGTGCAACCTCTTCTTGGATGAACAAGACAAAGAAGAGCAAAAACTGTTGCGCTTCAACAGAGCCACTTAGGTGGTTCTGTTTTCTTTCTTCTTCGATTGTGGAAGAAAGATACGATACCATATGATACGATACCTGTAACATTCGATTCTCTCTTGGAGATCACATAGGTTGAGTAGTCAGTCAGTCAAATCATATGCATTTGATGTTAGTCCCCGTAAATTGCAGCCGGTTCTGGATGAACCCGCTGTTCAGACGGCTCTTGCCGTGCTTGCGCACGTCTCGATCGTCGCAACCCTGGTGAAAACTCTGATCGAACTGCTCGGTGCACTCAATGTCACCGAAGCACTGGGTCGGATCGCTAGAGGTTACATCCATTCCTAAATAGAAAGTTGGTTTCATGTCGCTGGACATTGATGATCAGTCAATCAAACTTGGACAAGAAACTTTCCCCCTTGTAGACAGCCTCAGGACTCTTGCAGGCTTCTACAGCGTATATGACTACGGTCTGACCATCTCTCAGCAGACAGGAGTAATCTACCATCGTTCTGGCCTCGGATCGGAGCAGATCGTCTATCAGATCGCGCCGCAGATTCGTGGTGCGATGTATCGTGAGAGTGAGAGCAGCGAAGACAGCACCCAGACCTACACCCTGGCGTTCCCATGGGTGATCTTGGTCATTGCTTTCGAGGGTGGGAACTTCAAGGGAGTTCGACACTTCTATTCTCCTACTCATATCTGGTCGTTGGACCAGCAGTTGTTCATGCCGAACCTGCCCAACACCAACACTCGTGGCTACCGAGATACCTCACTGGGTTGGGTGTGCCTGTATCTGAATGACGATACGAGTGGGTTCAAGACGCTGCGTGAGAAGCTGAACTACGCATTGATGCGTCACGACCCCATGGGCGAGCCCTACAACTACCGCAACATGGCCTCCACGGATGGCTACACTTCTTACAAGCTGCACCGTGGCGAGCAGGAGTGGTTGTGGGATCCTGGGAAGTGGCAGGAGAAGACAGAGGCGGAGGGAATTGATTGGACTCTGGAAGACGGAGTGTGGATCCCGCTGAAGTTCAACAAGGAAACAGATCCTCTTGGTACTGTGAACGTCTTCTCCGAGGACGAAGGCTCTGCCTATACCCTGCGTGATGCGATGTTCGGACGACACTATGTCTACTACAGCATCGAGGGGGCTGTACTCCTGAACAAGTACGTCTCTGAAGAGACACCTGAAGAAGATCGTAACAAGATGTTGATCGATCAAACATCAGTGGCTCTTCGTGGTGGTACGGAGGTGACCAAGAAGCGGCCTCCCATCTCTGAGCTGGTAGCCAACTTCAAGTTTGACGAGCGGACACGTAAGCGTCTGCTCAAGATGATGGTCGCCACACCTTGCTTTGTCTGCAAGAAGGAGGTGGAGGGCAATGAAGTTCCTGTTCAGAACATCGTCATAGATTTCGGGGGCGGCGCTAACTCTGGTCTTGCCATCAAGGATTGGTTCGAAAATTACCCAGAGTGGATCACCGAGGTGACTTTCGGTTGGGCTTGTTCAGAATGTTTCCACCTTGGCAGAGTGTCACGTTTCAGTTACGACCTCAAGGTGGGTGTTAACGATGCTGTGATTGGTTGGAATGGTCTTCCGGCATGTTATCCTACTTTAGGAAACTATGAAGAATACGGCGATGACACACCGAGTGTAACACGTGTCGGTCACGCAGGTTCTACAGCACTGCTTCGTAAATATGAAATGCCTAATGGTCCAAAGCCTCAGCTTTGGAACTTGGTTACGAAGATGGATACCATCTCTGGCAGAATGATACCTATAGCTACAGAAACAGAAATCACTTTCTTGTCGCAGAATAGGATCTGGCGTGATGATCAGTTTCATTCCGCTCGTTATTGCTTGAAGTGCGGACAAGCATATGCTGAATGGATCGATGGACTCAGCTATGAAGTCTTCGACGAAACCTATGTGATTGACACGTGGCGGGATTTCGAATTCGACACTGTGGCAATGACGACCTTCTTGCGTAAGAAGCCGCAAAGAAAACAGCCGAGGATCCCACGATGCACCAACTGTTCGGTGAGTGATTACAATCCTTGGGTAGGTTGTAACGTCGCGGTCGGAAATCCTCTGTCTTCTTCTACCACTTCCGTACCATTGAGCTATTCGTTCAAGTGGGAGACGATGAATCTAGCTGACGACGGAGATTGGAAGAAGATCGTCCCTGCTGACGTTCACGAAAATTGGCAGCAAAGGCAAAAGAAAAGCGGAATGCCGACATGGAAGATCAATGTCGGCACTCGTCTGGCAGCAGCCATCTCCAAGGCCTACGGCCAAGACGTCCCGTTCAAATCAGGCGCTGTGTTCGAAGATCTCTTTGATCGTTCAGCGCCGGTCATTCCCGTGGAAGATATCATTGCTGATACTTTGATAGATCTGCATAGAAAAGAATTTGGTGTTAACTCCACTACCTCTTCCTCCAATTCATCACTGAATCTCGATCTGTACTTAAATAAGCTTTACTACAAGAAAGTAGACAACTCATGACAACCACCTTACCAGCACCTGCTGTGCCTGTAGTGGTGAAAGAGCCGCCGAAGCCTGCGTTCTATCAGAACACATGGCCGGTATTCATCTTGGATGACAATACCAAGCTGGAAGACGTCAGGGCTCTGAATGAGCCTTTGTGTTTCGTGATCGGCTTCTTGGAAGTCGAAGGCACCACGGCGAACTCCAAGGTGAAGCGCCCAACCATGTTGCGCATGAACAACGGTGCCTTCGCGTACTCGTTGAATGATGTGTCCTTCGGTCAGGGACTCGGTGTCAAGGAAGTCGTCAAGGAAGAAGCTCAGCTGAAGCTTCCCAAGATCCCTTGGGAGTTCATGCTTGAGATCGAGATGTTCTTCCGTCATGTCGACGATACCATCGGTACCGAGGCCATTGTCCAGTTGACCTATGACGAGTCGTTCCTCGGCAAGGAGAATGCTGGTGATGGTTGGGGGTACTACGTCCCCGAGCAGAAGAACACCGGCGTTGCATGCTTCTACGAGAAGGATGAGATCAATGAGTACTTGATCGAGCACAACTTGATGTTGGTCGGCTCGGTCCACTCACATCCCGGCATGAGCGCCTATGCATCTCACGCCGACGAGAAGGATCAGTCCAACTGGCACGGTCTACACATCACCATTGGTTGGTACGCTAACGCTGCTGCCCACTTCCATGTGGAGATGATCCACGGTGGTGCGTCGTGGAAGTTCCAGCCTCATCAGGTCATCGAAGCTCCTCCCCTACCGGAAGTGGATCAGTTCGACTACTCGAACGTGGTTGATCGTGTCTCCAAGAAGGAGCCGGTCAAAAGCACATACCCCTCGTACAGCCATGGAGGTTATTCGGGGGGCGGGTACAACTCCGGATGGAACTCGACAGCAACGTCGTCGGCTACACATTCGGGACCTACTGTCAAGGTACCCCACTTCCACCTTCCCGTTCATGCCCCCAAGCCAACGGAGAACGTGATCATCTGGTCGCGTGAGAAGGACGAGACCCAGTGTCGTGTGTGTCACGCACCGATCACTCCGACCTTCGAGTTGACGCATCGCTGCTACGCATGTGAGTCGTACTACCTGGATGAGGGAATGACTCTCGTCGAGTTGATCCAGTACCTGGGGGTCAACCAGCTTGAAGTTCCTGACTTCTTGGATGCAGACCAACCCAAGAACCCGATCTGGATCTGGGATCTCGACTGCGACGAAAAGGGAGTCCCGACTCACAGCTTCGAACTGGTAGCAGGCGAGCCGAAGAAGGCTGACGCCCCAAAAAAATAGATAGGAACAATCCTTCTGTTCCATCTACGGAGCGTTTTCTGGAAGCGATCGAAGGACGCATTAAGAGGCCGATGTTCTCCATCGACACGTGCCCTCGGCCTCAGTGTGGCAAGTCGCTTCCAAACAGCTTCAACGACCTGGCAAATGCCATCCCGATCAATGAGGTCTATGACGTCACTGATGAATGGCACTGCCCGTGGTGTTCGTACCCGCTGTACAACTACTGGTTCATCAATGAGACGTGTTGGTATGACGGCTTCTCTGAGAACTTCAACTCTGATGGAGAGTTGACGAAGTGGTTGTGTTGCAACACGAGGTCCATGAACCGTTGTGGTTGCGAGTTCCCGCTGTCGTTCGTCGATGCTGTTGATGGCATGAACGAGTTGTTCATCTCTCCTGGTGACATCTATGATCTCACCGATGACTGGGGAGAGGACTGCTCGACGTGCACAAAATACATGACAGATGAGTGCTGGCCACTGACGAATGCGTTGTACATGATCAACGTAGACGGCACGCCTCCAGCTCAGCCGTTGACTTGGTGCCATCAGTACATCTTCAATGAACAGCTCACTCCCGTCAACATCAACCGCAAGAAGAAGAATACGAAGAGAGAAAAGAAGGAGCGACGTGCACGACGCGTCGCTGCTCGAACTCAACACTTCGAAGTCTAATCAGAAAGTAACAATCAATGTCTCTTCCTCCTCGTAGGGCTATCGTCGTCGGTGCTGGTGGTATCGGATCGTGGTTTACCCACATGTTGGCTGCAACCCTGGAATTCCAGGCACCCAACTCCGAGATCCTCGTCATCGATGGCGATAGCTACGAGCCCAAGAATGCAGAGCGTCAGACGTTCTCAAAGTTGGGCAACAAGGCGCTGGTGTTGCGTAACGATATCGCTCCGCGGTATCCCAACACCCTCATCTTGGCAGAGGCAGCATGGCTGGTGTCAGAAGGCAACCAGACCGCTGCTCGTCCAGATGATCAAGTCGAGTCTGGTGTCACCAAGTTGGCACCGTCTCAGATTCTGCAAGAGGGTGACTTCGTGTTCCCTCTCGTGGACAACTTCGCTGCCCGAGCGCTCATGTTCGAAGCAGCACAGCACTATGGTGAGATCGACATCATCACTGCGGGCAACGACGAAGGGCTGTTCGGCTCGACGTGGCACTACGCTCGTAGAGATGGCGTCGACATCACTCCTCCACCTGGACTGTATCACGACGAGTACGTGAACCCTCCGGGGCGCAACCCAGGTGAGATGTCGTGCGAAGAAAGAGCCAAGATCGACGGTGGCACACAGGTCCTTGCGGCCAATGTGATGGCCGTGTCTTGGCTGATGTCTAAGGTAGCCAACTACATGCTGGGTACCGAAGAGCAGAGGCAGCAGTCGTTGCAGAACGTCGAGACTGTCTTTGACGGAGCGCGTGGCCAGGCGCTTTCGAACAACTGGCCCACTGACGAAGTGAGGAAGGCTCAAGCAGCCGAACTCGGCTTGGTCAGTGTTGATTGAGTCAATCAAAAACAAGATAGGATAAAATACACATGTCAGAATCAGCAGTCCCGTCCTCGGGCCGCGTCATCGTCCAGAACGGCACCGACACCCTCCCCGTCGAGGGTGGATTGACGGTCCAGCAGATCCGTTCGATCATCAACCCCGCCTCGCCGATTGCGGCCGGAGCCAAGGCTTACATGGGCGGCAACGTCCTGCCCGAGGACTTCGTCGTCCCCGGTGGTAGCTCGATCCGTTTCACCGTCAAGGCTGGTGAGAAGGGCTGATCTAGGCCTTCTAGTTGTGACTCCGGGTCCGTCAATGGGACGGGCCCGGGGTTGCAATACATAGATCTACCTGGTAGAATAGAGGTTATGAGTACAAGTCTTTCAGAAATATATGACCTCATCGGTGGTCTCTTGGACTCCGAACAGGAGAGAGTATTCAAGAGGCTCAAAGAGCTTGGCGATGACGATACGACATTCACGATTCTCCCTACAAACGTGAGTGAACTGACCATCGACGACGTGGTTCGTCTGGTGGCCATCGCATCTAACAAGCATGGCGTAGCCAGCATCTTCGCTGGCATGGCTAGAGGTAGGGCAGACGCTGCGGAACAGATCTACAAACAGAAGTTCCGTCAGTCATCAGGTCTCGGATCCAATGCAGCCGAGCGCGAAGCAAACGCAGCCGCTGCATCATCCAAAGAGAGTGAGGACTTCACTCTTGCAAAACTGGTCCAACGAGTGGCCGAGGGTATTGAATCTGCTAACAGAGTCGCATCAGAGTCTGCACGCAAGATGGAGAACCTCGTGGTACAGAAGACCAGAGCAGAAAACAAGTTCGACAGCCACGCCTCTGGGCTTAGCAACAGAGATTTCTTCCACAACTATTAGAAAGGAGAACCAATATGGCAACACCACATCCATCAGCAGAGATCTGGAAGAAGTGGCGCAGGGGAGGATTCTGCGCTGTTTCTCACTGGCCTGACGCACAGAGAGTCATTGTTGATATTGGCTCCTTCAACGTAGACAGTGGTAAGGTCATCTCTGCTACGCAGTGTTTCATTCCTACCTACGATTTCATGTCGTACCTGAGGGCCGAAGTCTTTGGTTACACCAAGAGAATGTTCCCGACGCTCGGTGAGTCTGGCTTCAAGCATGGTATCACCCACTTCGGTGGTCGCGGCACAGCACGCGTGTTCAAGATCGAGGATTGGAACTTCGACGCTGGTAAGCGTGACGAGTTCAACCCCGCATCTTCTACTGGCACACGTCGTTTCAAGTGTGGCAACTTTGAGATCAAGGCTGGTTCCACTTCTTCAGAGCCAGACTACTCCAAGAAGATCTCACTGGACAGCATCCAGATGAAGCCGGAAGAACTTGCTACGTTGTTCGAAGCACTCGTGTCTTCGGTCAATGGATACGAGGCTGCGTTCTGGCAGTCAGGTAAGGCTCGCGACGAGTTCACGGGTTCCAAGAAATCAGATGACTGATCCCGAAGAAGTCCAAGAACTCAAAGAGTGGACAGCTAAGCTGGTAGAAGCGGTAGACAAAGTCTACTCGATAAGGTTCGATGCTCTCGAAAGAATGCACGAGAACTTCGAGCGTCAGCTGGCTATGTTGACTGCGGCTTACGCCGAATGCACCGTCGTCATCCAGGCCATCATGGATACCAAGTTCGAGGACTTGGATCTCGTTGAATTCAAGAAGAGGATGGCGGAACCTCGTCGTCAAATGCTGGAGGCCCTACGCGGTGGAGCAGACAAGGCTCAAACTGATCACCCAAGATTTCATCCCGGAGCGCATACTGCACGAGATGATACCCCAAGTGAGGATGCTGCTGGTTCCCCAGACCAAGACGGCGTTCCTCCTAGTACTGAATAGCATCGAGCGACAGTTCCTGCTGTCCCCGGCTGTATTCAAAATGTTCTACGGGCACATCGTGGCTCGTACCCCTGAAATACATCACGTCGTGGTGGTAGATGATCCTGCTTTCCAGTTCATCTACGAAAACGACGACACACAACTGCTCAATTATAGTTAGGACTACAATGACTCCGTTACAGGAAGCATTCACATGGTTCACTCAAGCGAATCGAATTGATCCCACCCAGTGTTGGTTTGAAGTAAATTCTGACAATCATCTTGCGATCAGGAAGGTCTATCTTGCTTGTTCAGAGTACGAGCAGACCCCTGACCAGTTGGCCAAGCGTGGCACAGTGCGTCACGCTTGGCACGAGCTTGAACCAGCTGCTCAGCGTGAAGCGTTGTTGTGGATTCGTAGGTCTTTGGCAAATCTGGAAAACCTCAAGAAGCAGTTCTTGGCGTCGGTGACTTCGATGGCGCGCTATGCCTATGATCACTCTGAAGAAAACAAGGTACTCCGAAATGTGCTGAGCGCTTCGGAACACAGCCAACTGATGGCAACGCTCGAAGAAAGTGTTGCGATAGTCGAAAGAGCCACCACCGAACCGGAAGAATCGAAGCCGGAAACGACGACGGTAGCTCTTGTTGACGTACCTGATGGGTGGAAACTGGCCACCAAACCCGGGAATCTAAGTCGCCTTGGTGGTAGTGCTTTCTCATGGCGTGTATACCCCGACACGATCGAGAACATGGTTCCGAACTGGGAAAAGTCGAAGATGAACTCCAACGATTTCAATCTCTCTATGCCTCTGGAAAGATTGAAGATTGCGATGCACGATATGGTCAAAGTCTTGAAGATGACTGGTCCCATACCGGGCGTTCCGTTCGAAGCCAAGTCGTTCGAAGATTGCGATGATAGCTCTGTAGCCGAGTTCCTCAACCTCAATGATACAGATCTATTGGACTTCGTCAGTGCTACCCTGGTTGCTCTTGGCTACTGGCACTCGTACGGTGACATTACCATCGTCGGATGGAATCGTTACGAGCTTGGTAGTGCTAGCGCACTGGAGCGCAGAATTCATGCGTTCGGTGAGGGCGGCGACATGTACGAAGTCAATCAGACTTCTGCTATCCTCGACACGTTGACTTGGATGCGATGCCTCAACGCTCTTGAGCACTGGTGCTTATTGCAGAGGACGTCGTTGACAGAGCTTACGGTGGACATCGCCGCAACCCAAGTGAAGGAAGCTCAGACTGCGCTTATCGCATTCGAACGCGAGGCTTCACGTAAGCCCGCACCCGAAGTGCGTATCGTACACAACGAATACACCTGGTGATTAGAAAGAAAGTGAGAAGCCATGGCTCAAACAGAACCTGATTACGTTCTGAGCCTTGACGACAGCCATATGGACAACATCTTGGTTGAGCAGAAGGGGAACAAGCAGCGTCGTCTCATCTCCAACATCTTTGCTCGAATTCCCAACACACATCTAGCTATGGGGGTCCTCCCTCCTGCTGTGCGTTCGGTTGGTCCATTGATCGACAACAAGTATCGCATGATACTCGTCGAGCAGAAGCCGCAGACCGTCACTGTTCAAGTCCGGGGTTACAAATGCTTCTGTGAAAAGCATACGACCGGTGAATCCGACAAGATTCATACGATGGAGATCGCAGTTCCGTGGCAGCACTGGGTGTTGACATGCTTGGAAGTGAACGGAAAACTACAAGTTGATCGAGTCTGCTTGTTCTTCTCGAAGACCAAGATCCAGTCATTGGATCATGAGTTCTACTCACCGTGGTTGCCGAATGTCTTTTCTAAGGATTGGGTACAGCCTTCTCTCCATAGTTCCAAGACAGTATGTGCTCCCATGCCTGACGGAGTGTATCCGTTGAATGATTTTCGTCGTATGTGGAACGATGTCTATCGTTCTTTCTGGCACGACAGTACGTTCAATGCAGACCTGTGGTGCAACCTGGCAAAACCTCTGGGTTTGATCGACTCTTGGAGTACCATGGCTGATCGTCAGGGGACAGAGGAAGAAGAAGACTGGGACAAAGACATCAAATACGACTGTGTGGTTGATGCAATGGCTCAGCTTCAGACTCCACTACAAGAGATCCTGTCGTCGGAGCTTTTTGAATCCGGTGAAGTAGCTTTGAACTACAAGGACTACATCAACTACCAGACCGACAAGGGTAATAGTGGGTTCGACTTCAGGTCACTCTTCGAAGAGGCTTTGGATGTCGCCCAGGTCGTGCAGATGATCGATTCGAAGACTCTGAATTTCACGTGGACTGGAGCCTATATCCAGGGTACGACGACTCCGATCTTCGTGCCGGTCCACGAACAAGTGATGCAACTCGATCTCTACTACGATACTGTCGTCAAGCGTTGGCGCAACATGAAGGGTGAATTCGTCACCGCTCCAGCAGACTGAAAGAAACCAACAATCATGCTTACTATAAACGTATACGAACAAGATCAAGAGATCGAGTTCATCAAGGACGGCCACAGTATCGGTCGTGTCCCTATCGACAAATACGATGCTGCTCTGTCCAACAGTATGGGCGACTTGAGTTCTACGACTCTGCCCCCAGCAGTTCGGTACATCGAGCCGAAGCGAACTGGTGGATTGATTCTCATGCTGGAGCAGCCACCGCAGTACCATCTGGTGAACTACACCTATGGTAAGCAAGAAGAACTCGCCTTCGATGAGGATTCGGATCAGTCTTTCTTCCTGCCGTTCCCGTGGATGCAGTACGTGATCAACGTGTCAGCGAACTCGACCATCGAAGAAGTCTTGGGTTTCGTTTCAAACGGATCTTTCAGGGCTCAAGATGATGTCGATGGTGAGTCCACTCACTATCCGGTCCCGATGCACAACTGGTACAGCAACAACAAATTGTGCAGACCTGACTACCTGAATGCTCCCGACAACTTCGGTCAAACCCCAACACTGATTGGTCTCATCAACCAGATGTATGGAGAAGTATGGGACTCAGGTTTCAACAATGACCTGCGTGATACCATCGACAACTACTACAATTCGTACACCAACATGGAAGAGAGATTGAAGAAGTTGACGATCTGGGGGCAATCGAGCAACACTCCGGATGAGTGGTCTGAGTTTCGCAAGCACAACCCCGCGCTCTTCTACTTGGAATACTATCGAGCGTGGGAACAACTTGACCTTGATGGTATCATGCAGTGTTTGTTCGACAACGATAGATCTCTTCTTCTTCATTCTCACATGGTAGGTATGTCACCAGGCTGGGGCACACCGACTCTTCCTTGGAACGCTCTGCAAACGAGAATCCTCTCTGCTGCTATGAATGCCAAGTTCATGTAGGTAAACATGACTACACTACCCCTCAACCACGAAGCTATAGAGTTCACGAGGTCAGCTGTTGCTCGTATCCTCGATTGTTCTGTGCTGACTGTGGCCAACCGAGAGAAGCGAGGCGTGTACCCGCCACCTCGACGGGGTACGAACAACTATCGTTACTACACGCTCGTTGACATCTTCGAACTACAAGAAATCTCACACTCGGCGACGTACCTCAAGCCAGTACTGGTAGAGTTGTACGACAAGGGTTACAAGGATCCGAAAACTTGTAGTGATATTGTGGATGCCGCATTAATGGCCTACAATACAGAAACAAAAGGAGATCAATCATCATGAGCGATCAATCTAACGACTCGCCTCCGCTCGGCTTGGAGATTTACAAGCAGGGCATCAACGATTTCGTATGGGAGTGGATCTTTGCATTGAACGGACGTCCCGTTCAAGCAGAACCACCCCACGTCCACGTCTTGACGTGGGTAAGATCTCTGTGCGATAGCATTGAGAACGGCATAGCCAGTCAGACACAGAGCTGACTGAAAGGATACATATAGAAAGAAATGCTGAATCCAAACAACATGTGGAGCGGTGAGGGTGGCCTCACCGATGACCCCAAGTACAACGAGGAAATTGGCCTCGTTACCTTTTCCCTTGCCATTGACAATGCTGGTCGTAACGACAAGCAGACGGACACTGGCTACTTCAACGTCACGGCTTGGACCAAGCCCAACAAGATGTCTCCCGACGCTGTCGGTGAGTATCTCGTCAAGGCAGTGAGCGATGGCTTGCTGGCCAAGGGTGCTCGCGTCAAGGTCGTGGGTCGTCTGAGCCACGAAAGATTCACCCGTGCGGATGGATCAAAGGGTTCTGACGTGAAGGTCATTGCCGATAACGTCATCGTGGTGTGGAACAAGGACAAGATGCAGAAGCGTTCTGCAGATTCTGGCTCCACTTCATCGTCGGATTCATCATCAACAGATGCACCGGCAGCTGCAGAGAACGACAACTACGAGGCTACCCCCTTCTGATAGTTGTCCATGGATGATGCAGCTGCACCTGTCGAAGAACAGGAACAAGAGTATCAGTCGGTAGAAACGGCTGAACTCGTCAGCGAAGCGCTGGCAAAGCGGGCTGCATTGCCTATGGGTTGGTTAGAGACTCGCCTCTATGGCGATCTGTACGAGAGCCTCTCCAAGTACATGGATAGAACTGATCTCTTGGTTATGCTGAGTGATCAGAGAAACCGGTTCTTGGAGGGGTTCACTCGTACCACCCCAGAAAACCTGCACAACGTCTGCAAGAGATGCAGACTGTGTGAAGGCGTCAAGCATCCCGCGATCGATCCCGGTTGGAACTTGGTAGATCCTGACTTGATGATCGTTGTCGAGAACCCCACAGTATCTTCGTATGCTATGCCGTTCCTGACTGCGTCATTGAAGCAAGCAGGGTTCAAGTCTGACAGAGTCATGCTCACATACATGACTCGTTGTCCGGTGGACACCCAAGATCTGACGTCTACTCACATCGCAAACTGCACACCGTATCTCCACTCGGAGATGCAGGCGTGTAACCCAAAGCTCGTATTGGTACTGGGTGCAAAAACATGGGGAGCAGTTACGGGTGATGTCACTCACAAGATTTCAGAAGTCGAGAGTGAGATCATCTGGTTTGGATTGTTCCCCTTGTTACCAGGCATGTCACTTGCTTGGTACTTGCGTACAGCAGAGAACTCTGACGACAAAGACAACAATCGTTTTGTCAGACTCCTCAATGCTGCACACAACTTTTTGTACCCGAAGAAGAGTTGAAAGCCTCAACGATGATGAAAGATGCCAGAACCGGACCCACTCAAGATATCAGAATATACCACCTCAGAATTACGTAACCAAGCAAATCAAACACAGATCAAATACCTCAAGAGATATAGACAGCACTGGTTAGCAGAGCTGTCTGCTCTGAAGCGTCGTAGTGAGACGCAAATGACTTCGTCGAACACGAGGAAGTTCAGGTTGTACTGCGAACATGCTGCAGGTAAGATCTCCGAACCCGAATACAACGACCAGCTTCTCGAAGAGAAAGTCTGGAGAATCAATGCCGTTCGTTTCATCCAACAGGTTGAGACGCGGCTTGCGGCGGTGAAACTCGATGCTGAAGATAGCTAAGAAACTCACACAAACTCACCTGACGATGGTAGACCCATTGGCAGGTGACTTCTTGCGTGATCTCACCACCAACACAATCGATACCTATCACTTCTATCCTTCTTCGCTCTTTGCGAACAAGGGGTTGGAGATCTACGAAGACTTCGTCCAAACGTTCTTGAATTCACACGCTGTGATCAAAGAAGAGGACGGTCCAGGTAGTTTGCCCAGTTATGATCCCTATCATGTGGGCATGACTGAGGCCTTCCCCGATGAAGAACTCGGCCCAACGAAGATGTGGTTCGGCTGGTACTCCAATTGTTACATCGTGTACACGGAGTATCCAGAGAATCCGAACAAGAACTCATTGATCTTGGCAGTCGACAACGACACATACGAAGGCGTCCTCAAGTATTTGGAGACGCCAAAGGACATTGAACAAGACGATGACGGAACCCTCAGTTAGTCGCGACTTCATGTTGCAATGCTTCACCGTGATCGGTGACATGTATGAACTCAAAGATGATGGCGACTACGAGATCAATACCAATATTGATACACCTATCCTCGAAGAGTTCTACAAGCGTGTCGCGTCTGAGTCAGACAAAGTAGTGCCGAACACGGTATGGTTGATGGCGATGCTCGCTACTATGATGGCTGAGTACTGCCATCTGTCTGGCGAAACGATGAGTGACATGCTTTGGATTCACTCTTTGGAACTGGCAGCGATGTAAATGATTATAGAGATAGATAAAGCGAACGCAGATTGGCTCTATGCCTGGCTCGATGCTCAAGTGCATAAGTACAACAATCGTTTTGCAACAGATAACATAGAACAGATCATGGCGTGGCTCGAAGCTATCGATAATCCGAAGAAGCCTTCTGACTACATACCTGACATGAACAAGATAGCTGCCAAGCGCAAGCCGTCTCGTAAAAAGAAGCCAGGGCTGTCGAAAGAAGATAAGGCTAACCCGCTCATCTGTAACGACCATCCTACATACGGTGGTCTACGTAGACCGCAGCGGGATTGCGAATCATGTTGGAGTGTCTACAAGAAGCTCCATCCGCAAGAGTACGCTGTCAAGAGACGACAGTTCGAACGGCAGTTGGCTGCCAAAGGGTAATCATGAAGCAGCATTTACGCAACTTCAAGCTCGCCACCATGCTCGCACATCGTGCGGTCTTGGTGAAGGTCCATCAGTGGTTGGTCAGGGTGGCAGACTCGGTCGCCGCCAGAGGGATCAAACTGATGGAAAAGGAAAGGTCACAGGCCGTATCAGCAATGGCTGTAGATGCGGTCTAAGGTCTCTGTCAGAGGTAGCACTCTGACGGGGAATGAAATGTACTTCGTGTGCATTTTCAGCTGAAAGTATACAACAAAGACAAGGATAATCATGTCAAAGAGAGTACAGGAGTTCACCTTTGGTGTTCTCATCGCTACCAACGGCACCGAGGATGAGCCCGGCGACATCCTCGTGGACACCAAGGTCCGCGCCACCTCACGTGAGGAGGCCCTGACCCTGGCCAGCGCCCTCGTCCCCAAGGAGTACGCTCCCACCGTCACCGACGGTAAGGTCAAGCGTAACCCGAAGGCGGGTTCCCTCGACGTCGGTGTCAGGCTCGAAAGTTTCTGACATCGGGTGCCCTCCCAGAGCCTGAGACCCAGGTTCTGGGAGGGTCCGACATTGACGACGCCGACTTGGGACCCACCCTTACATGGAAGGGTCTCCTCGATAGTCAGCTGAAGTTTACTGTCGGATACAATCCGCGGCCAGGTCTGGGCCTTCCTTTCTCCGAGGGAGGAGGGTGCCAGCTTACCAATGGTAAGGCCGAGTGGAAGTATGATGGATTTGGACGTGTCCAGACTGTCGTGTTCCATTCCAAGTTCGGAACTGGTGGTTCAATCCACTTCAAGGTTGTGAACTTGTGCGGTACGTACACCCTGCTTCCTGCAAAGGTCGATGCCCAGTTTGATTTCGTTGCGATGGAAGACATCGTACGTGCAATCTGGTCGAAGATTCCAGCAGAGCGCAAGCCCTAGCTGGTAGCTGTTGGTGGGTGTGGTGTAGACTGAGTACTATTCATAAGTGCTGCGTGTTGCAACGTGTTTGCACCGCACCCTCAACAGTAAGAAGAAGAAGAGAATGGGAAGAGTATTTGTAACCAGTGACACGCACTGGAACCATGACAACATCTTGAAGTTGGGAGCCGGAAGGCCCTTCGAGACGATTGTCGAAATGAACGAAACCTTCATCGACAACTGGAACTCGGTTGTTGGTGAAGATGATGAGGTCTGGCACCTGGGGGACGTTTTTTACCCCGCCAAGCGAGCCGACCACATCACCCTTGATGAGTTGGCTGACCGTCTTCATGGCACCAAGCATCTGGTCTGTGGTAACCACGACTACGAAAGAATGGTAGGGATCAACGGTAACGAAGTTGCCGCCCGCAAGCATTCTATGTGGTCGAGTGTTCAAGACTATGCAGAGTTCAAGTTCGGTAAGACTCGATTCGTGTTTCAGCACTACCCGATTCACTCGTGGCGCAACGCCCACAGAGATTGGCTTCACTTGCATGGTCACCTCCACACACCCAAGAAGTGGTGGCTGAACCCTGAGTCGAAGAACTACAGGTCACACCGCATGGATGTTGGTGTCGACAGTGGCAGCTTCACTCCGTGGAACCTCGAAGACGTTCGTGGGATTCTGTTTGCACAGGACCACGATGACAGCGACCACCACAGTGAAGAGTGAGACCACGACTGACGAACAGTTGATCGCGCTGGGCCGTGCCGTTCTCGAAACGAAGAAACACGAATGGTACTACACCCAGCGTGACCGCGGCTGGAATGATTGTCTGTATGACATCATGCAACGAGCGGGAATGATTCCCGAATACGAATAAAACATCAACACTAGTAGAAAGGTGAATGAAGTCTCTCACTGAAATTCTTACCGGCTCCGATTTCGAGGCCGGTCTTGTCGAAGGCGCTACGCGATCACCGATCGTGACCAAGGACGGGAAGGCAGCTTGGGCGAAGATCCGCAAGGAACTGAACCTGAAGGGTACGCCCAAGTTGCTGACCGCTCCAGCTGATAACCTCAAGCTGGAGAAGTCTTCGGTACCTACCTGGGGATTGACGCTCCAGCACTATGTGCAGAAGCTCTCCACAGGTTTGACGATCAACGCGTGTCCATCAGCGGGTGACTGCACCAAGGTATGCGTGCTGGACAACGGTAATGGGTACTTCCCAGCCGTACAGATAGCACGTCGTGCACGTACTGAGTTCTTCGTACGTGAGCCCTGGGCAGCTGGTCTGTTGTTGGGTGCTGAACTGCGTAGAGCCTTGGAGAAGAACCCCAAGATACTGTTCCGCCCCAACGTCAACAGTGACGTCGAGTGGCATGTGGTGGCTCCATCTCTGACCAACGGAACCCTGTTTGGTGACGCTCTCCATTCGTATGGATACACCAAGCTGGAGTCTGTGATGACTGAGACAGTGAGCACCAAGCACTACACAGTAGTGTACTCAGTATCAGAGAAGAGTGACTGGAACCAGGTCAATGAATTCCTTGCCAATGGTGGTAATGCGGCGGTGGTTACGAACCGTCGTCCGAAGAGCCCGATCACGCAATGGCATGAGTCTGCCACCATCGTCGACGCAGACAAAACGGACGAGTGGATGCTCAAGGACTCGGGTATCATCGGTGACCTTTCCGCCAAGGGAAAAGCTTACAAACTGGTAGGCAAGAGCAACTTCGTTCACATCATACCCGAGAAGAAAGACTGAACCCATGAGAAACATCATCCGCTTCCGTTGGATCTCAGCGTTGAAGCATGGTGGTTTCCCACAGAACAAGGGCATCAGACTCTTCGAGGGCACTGCTCACGATGATGGTAGCGGGATATGTGATACGTCCAAGCCATTCAGTTTCTCAGCCCTTGGTGTGCTTTGCGAACTAGCCGTCAAAGATGGTGTCATTCCGCCCAAGCGAGCGGTAGATCTCAATGAGGATCTAGAGCTTGAACCCGCCAAGGGTAAGAAGGGTAAGGACTGGCGCTACGACCTGCATAGTGTGAACTTACCGGAAGAGGTATGGGACTGGGCGGGGTTTCGATATCCCACATCAGTAACACCAGGTGGAATCATCGAGACATTACCATGCGTGATGTTGAAGCCTAAGTGGTGGAAGAAACCAGAGCCTCAGAGCATCGACAAGATGATGATCCATACGAAAGAACAACAGCTTACGTTTGAGTACTTGGCTCACATACTTGATACAGCTGGTCGTGATGCTCTCTAAAGAAGAAGGGGCAACCCTGTGCCAGTGTGAGTGTCATGACTGGCAGAAAGTATTCTTCGTCGCATTGTGTTGTGATGAAGAGAAGGTAAAAGAATTCTATGCAAACAGAGCTACAGTTACTGCATCCATATAGAGTGTGCATCGCATACTGGCAGGATGGAATGTGGATCGAACTCGAAGTCGAAGAGGGTACGGATGTATCAGCCCTCGAAGATGACTTGCGAGATGTAGGTTGGACCCGAACGAAGTTCGAGGCACCGCCATTGCATCCTTTGCCAGAGAAACTCTTGAGCACTCTGCGCGAGATGCAGATCATCGGAATGGATGATACCAAGTACGAGAAGTGCATCGAAGAGATCAGGTACGTACCGCCTACTGGTAGTGAGTTGTTCGGTGGGTTGAATTCAACTGAACGTCGCAGGTATGCAGACCTGGCTCGTCCGGTACTGATGAAGCACACGGGCTTGAAGAGAATCCCTAGGTGGTTCAAGACAGCAGGAGATATGGAATGAGATTCTGGGCTTCATGGTACTCCAACAACGAGCACTGGCCACCAGTCCCACCTCTCCCAGATACTGATGATAAGTCTCCTGTATGGGTCTCAGGCTACAGTGGTGACGACGAAGTCATCTTCTGCGCTGTCATTGAAGCCGAAGACGAAGACGTTGCCTGGCAGTGGGTCATGGCCAATGACTTCTCCTTCGTGAAGGAGCGCTTCATGGAAGAACGCGAATCACGTTGGCTTCCTAATGACAGGTTCCCGTTGTCGTGATCGATACCGTAGGAGCAATCATCAGCAAGCGGACATGCGCTTGGTGTCAGTATTCTGTGTTCCCGTGGTGGGACAACTACATTGACAAACACGAATGGGTGTGGCCGTTCATCACCTTTAGTTACAAGCTCGGTTTCTGGAAATGGGGTCAGAGATGGCATCGGAGATTTCATGCAAGAACTGAAGAAGATAGCTGACGACCTAGAGTACGAGCTTCAGTACAGCGCTGACTACAATGCGGCTGACTTCTATGGCTTCGTCAGTCGCTTACGTGCTCTAGCCACACCGGAACGTCTTGGTTGTGGTGAGACCTGTGTCCGTTATGTAACTCAGCTGACTCATCACGACAAGCATTGCCCTGACACTGCAACAGGACGAGGTGTCGTCTGATGCCTACGGTTCGAGCTGAGTGTTACGACTGCGGTAAAAAACAGAATTGGGTTCGCATGGAAAGTGAACTCTTGATACCTAAGCCCAAGCTCTTCGCAGACAGCGAAGGAAGATGCGGTTGGGAGTGGATATACACTTGCCGCAAAGGAACCCAGTGCTTTGAAGCACATCATCCACGTACATCAACAAGAGATCAAGAAGGACAACCCAGCGATCATCGATCGTACCTACAAGGGGTCCGTGAGGTCTCGGAAGCTACAGATAGTTTGCCCGTGTTGTGACACAGTAGCGGCAACGATCCATCAATCTACAACACCTGATCGTTGTGGTGCTCGTGTCTGGATAGACGCAACCTCCACGGTCATCGAATAGAAAGAACAACTAATGAAGCTCAAGCAAGGCATGCGTGTTGCTGCTAGTAAGGCGCAGTTCATGGACGGGACCGAGCAGGGATGGGACCCTGATGGGAATCGATGGCAGCACGGTGTTTGGTTGGCCAATGCCACCCCCGAAGATGTCATCGCCGTCGTCACCAATACCAAGGAAAGCGATTCATCACAGTGGATGTGGATGACAACCGCTCGTGGTGATCGATTCCTTTGTATCCTTCCGGTCGGTCAGTTGTTCATGAACATCCCCGTAATTCCGGATTGGGGCAAGCTGGGGCCAGCGATCAACGCAGCCGATGCTCCTGCTGTAAATGGCTGCGACTGTGATGAATGTCTTGGTGAAGGCGAGTACGCCGAAGAAGCAGAGCCCGAAGAGGACGACTTCTGATCAACCAAGCGGACAAGGCACAGGTCTACCGTCTTCGATCCAAGCTGCTCTTGATTGAATAGCAGCTGCATACTCTAGCTCGGCAGTCTCCACTGCTTCCAAGGCGTCTGTGAACTCTTGGTCTGACGGTGGAGCCTGACCGAGTTCTTCAGCTGTGAGTCTTCGAGCCGTCACAACGAACAGTCTACCGTTGGCAGATGTCTGGAAGTTGTAGCTGGCAATGGTGATCTCGTTGGTGTACTTGTTGTAGCAATCCTGAACCAGGGCTGCTTCGTCGCTTTCAGTGTTGATCTGATCTAAGGTCTCTTGCTGTTTGGCGTTCTGGTCGCGCAACTCTTCTACCGTACCACTGAGACGATCGACAGCACTGGACTGGTCGGCGTAACGGGTGAACGAGGTAAAGAGCTGCCAGCAGATGGTGAGGGCAAGGAACATAGCGCCAACACCAATCATGATATCGCGGAGTCTTCTTGCTCTCCTGCTGGCTGGGTCGTCGTCAGTGTGAATGACGGTGACCTTTTGTAGTTGAGCCTCTTCAGGCTTGTGCTGGGTCATCGGTCGGTTCCGTCCTTAAGGTCTCTAATTCAACCTCTAGTTTCTCTATCTTCCTTTCTAGACTGGCATTCTGCTTAGCCATCTTGCGAATCTCTTCGTCTTTGGTAGCTAGTATCTTGCTTATGGTCTCTATGTCCGTTTTTAACTTCTCAATTTGATTACGCGCATCCGCTAGCGAGTCTTTCATGTAGGCTTGTCCTATGTTGATGCCTTCGTACTCACTAGCCTGGGCGGCTAGGACTTGATCACCTTGCTTGGCTCTCTGACCGTAGCGCAGGGCGACATAACCCGAGATAGCTCCGATCACGGCGGTGGTGATAGGGGCGACAACGGTGAGCCATACGTTCGTCTCTGCTGCGAGTAGGATGGACAGTAAAATCATTTCTTAACATCGGGTTGCTTGTCGTAGGGCGTAGGGGTACGGGTTACATTTCGGAACAAAGCCAACCAAAGTGCCAGGGCGATAGCAGCTAGGGTCAGTCCGGCCGTAGGAGATACGGCTGCGGATCCAATTGAGGCGAAGAATATTGCGACAGCTTCCATGAGCGCAAGCACACCCTGGAGTATTTGCCACGTTGGGTTCTTCGGTTTTGAGAGCACGAGCACACTGACCACTATCAGAGTGGGTGCCCAGAACCACCACGGAGCGATGTTGAACACCACTTCGTATGCAGGCACACTCGTGTAGGCATCCGGCATGATGAGCATGAAGGTTGCCCTGATGATCATCGCCACAGCCCAGATCGGAGTCAGAAAGGAACTCCACGGCCAGTTTCTAATCCAATTCTTGAGTCGCTCCACGGCCAACTGCATCTCCTCCAGTTTGCTGTTGATTGCTGCTGCCATGTTGGTATACTTGAAGCAACATCAAAACCTGTGTCTCCTCTCTTTATAGTAAGGCTAGGAGATATCAGACAT